>Ga0182738_1002606_pt1 | contig 21290 bp, 16 predicted proteins | sample eDN5th30CBELigMG_FD_128876 | JGI IMG/M metagenome (GOLD analysis project Ga0182738, IMG submission 128876) | Enriched Miracle-Growth compost microbial communities from Emeryville, California, USA - eDNA 5th pass 30_C BE-Lig MG (version 2)... ... | reverse complement strand
CTGGGACACGACATCGACTCGATGCTGTTGAGCAGGCTCACGATCGTGTCGCGGCGTTCCTTGTAGAGCGCAACGGTGTCGGCCACACATTGTTGATCCGCCGTCAATGCCGTCGCGGCGGCAATCTGGCATATCTGGCTCGCGCACGACGTTGACTGAGAAATCAATGTAGAAATTGCTTTGACCAGCCATACCGGCGCGGCAGCATAACCAATGCGCCACCCTGTCATCGCGTAAGCCTTGGAGACCCCATTGACTAACATCGCCCGCGTAGCGAACGCCGGGTTGACGGTCAACGGCGAAACGTAAGTGCCGTCATAGCAAAAGTGTTCGTAAATCTCGTCAACCATCAACAGCACATGCGGATGACGTTCGAGCACGGCCAGCAATGCCTGCAATTCCGTCTCGGTGTAGATCGCGCCCGAGGGATTATTGGGAGCATTGAGCAACAGCCACTTGGTACGCGGCGTAATAGCGGCCTCCAGCGCATCAGGCGTAATCTTGAAGTCCTGGGCCTCGGTCGTGGGCAGGATAACTGGTTTGCCGTCATTTAACAGCACCATGTCGGGATAGGACACCCAATAGGGAGTTGGAATGATGACCTCATCGCCGGTATTCAGCGTTGCCTGCAAGGCAGAGAAAATCAGTTGTTTCGCACCCGTACCCACAATCAGTTGGTCCAATTCGAAAGACAATTGATTTTCGCGCTGAAACTTTTGCTGAACTGCGATCAGCAATTCGCGAATACCTGCCGACGAGGTGTATTTGACAGCGCCGCTTTCGATTGCCGCAATGCCAGCTTGTGCAATATGTGCCGGGGTGTTCAGATCCGGCTCACCTATTGTGAAATCAACAATGTTCTTGCCTTCGGCGCGAAGCTGGTCAACCTTGCGTTTTGCCGCCATGCTCGGCGAGGGTTTGACCACACTCATACGTTGAGCGAGAAAAGATGCAGCTTGATTCATGTTGCTTGTCATTCGAGTGTGATCTACAGAAGATTCTTGGCTTCCAACACGGGATGCAGCCAGCTTTGGCGTTCTACGCCGCTCACGATTTCGGCCATGATGCGCTCTTCTTTTTCCGCATGGGCACGCGCCTTTTCCACTAACGCATCAGCCTGGTCAACCGGGAACGACACGATACCGTCTTCGTCGGCCACGATGACATCACCAGGGTGAATGACTTGCCCACCGATGGTGACCGGTACGTTGACCTCCCCAGGACCGTCTTTGTAGGGGCCGCGATGCACGTGACCCCGCGCGTAACAAGGAAACGAATCGCTTTCAAAGGCCGCCACGTCGCGAATCGCACCGTCGACTATCAGGCCAACGCAGCCGCGCTGCTGCAGATAACGCTTCATGATTTCGCCGACGCATGCGTTAGTCAGGTCGCCTCCTGCATCCACTACCAATACGTGGCCGGGCTGAACCAAGGTCATGGCCTTGTAGATGAACAGGTTGTCGCCGGGACGTGTTTTAACAGTCAACGCGCTGCCAACCAGTTTGCCGCTGCGATGATAGCGATGCAGCCCGACCACGCCGCTTTGACGGTGCAGGTTATCGCTCAAGTGTGGCGTCACGATGGACTGCAAGGCATTGGCCAGCTCGGCACTAAGCGCAGGAGCGGCAGCATTGAGGGTAAATGGCGAAGCGTTTTGCATGAATTCGGTCTCCAGAAGACTGGGATCATGCAAAAAACGTGGCCACGCCAAAAGGGAATTAAAAGCTTATAGTTTTATTCCTTAAAGGAATGAAACTGATATTTCGACTATCACTTATCCGTAATACAGAATTTTTATTCTTTTATGACAAGAACTTATATCGTTTTATGTGAGCCATCATTACCGATAACGCCACCTACATGCATGCTCTGAGCCGGGGCATGGGTACGGGAAATCCCCTAGCGATAAGCCAGCTCGAAAACCGGGTTTTGTTCTCATTTTGCGCAGAAGGAGGCTCGATCTGAGGTCATACGCTCGTGAGCCAGGCTAGGGTCAGACCGAATTTAATATAAGAACGATTTCTATTAATATCAACAATTCTGGAACCCCTGGCCCTAGAGCTCGATCGTGAGTCCCGCTTCTGCCGTCTATGCCTCTCCACCGTCGGTGGATACGCTATATATTGACCATCACTCCTGGCTACGGGCGTGGTTGCAACGACGCCTGGGCAACGCGGCCGACGCAGCAGACTTGGCACATGAAGCTTTCTTGCGACTGATTATCAAGCCCGCGTCGCGGGGATTCCATAGCCCGTTGGAGGCTCGGGCCTATTTAAGATCCATGGCGCAAGGCATGTGTATCAACCTATGGCGCCGGCGAGAAATTGAGCAAGCGTGGCTGGATACGCTTGCCGCACAACCAGAGGATTTCGCCCCGTCTGCGGAGCGACAAGCGATAGTGCTGGAGGCACTGCACGAGATTGCGACATTGCTGCAGGGCTTGTCCGCCAAGGCAGCCCAAGCGTTTCTGATGTCGACCGTATGCGGGATGACTGCGTTGGAGGTCGGTAACGAGCTCGGCGTGTCCTCACGCATGGTGCGCAAGTACGTCGCGCAAGCCATGCTGCGCTGCATGCAGGCTCAGGCGCGTCAGACCGTGGCAGCGTTGCGCAGCACGCCCGCTGCAGCATAACGCACGCCCACTGACCCGCCGCCGCATCTATGCCTGCAACGCCCTCGACCGAAACCATCCAACCGGATGACCATCAGGTCGAAATCTCACCGTCGCACACCGTAATGGAGCAAGCCGCGCAGTGGTATGCCTTGTTGATTTCCGGAGACGCAGATACGACAGATCGCGCCCGGTGGCAGGCGTGGCTGTCCGCGAGTCGGCAACATCGGCATGCCTGGAGCTATGTGGAATCCGTCAGTCAACGGGTGCTGGCGCCATTGCAAAGCGCCCCCGACCCCGCGCTGTTGGCGGCTAAGGTCCAAAACGTGCATGCCCGGGAGCGCTCTCGCCGACGCGCATTGGTGGGGCTCGCCGCCCTGGGGGGACTGAGTCTGCTCGGATGGACGGGATGGACGCACACGCCGATTCCGGAGCTTGTCGCGGAGTGGACAGCCGACTATCACACTGGGATGGGTGATATCCGTGCGTTCAAGCTGCCCGACGGCTCACGTATCTGGCTCAATGCAGCCAGCGCAGTAAACGCAGATATGCCGCCGGATGTGCGCAAACTCACATTATTGTCAGGTGAAATCCTGGTATCGACCGCACATGGAGACGTGAGGCCGTTCGTCGTTGAAACGCCGCAAGGACGTATGCGTGCACTAGGCACGCGTTTCACCGTCCGGCGCGAGTCTGGACAGACTTTTCTGGCCGTCTACGATGGAGCTGTTGAAATCCGGACAGCGGCAAGTGGTGCAACGACCATCATTACGGCTGGTCAGCAGACATATTTCGAACCGGATCGAATCACCAACGCGACCCAGGCGGACCCCGCTCGAGAGGCATGGAGCCGTGGGGACCTGATCGCCTGGGACTTGTCGCTGGCGGACGTAGTACGTGAGCTTGATCGCTATTACACGGGACATATATCGCTGGCACCCGCCGTCGCGCGACGACGTGTTTTCGGTACGTTTCCGCTGCGTGATGTGGATGGCGCGCTGGCCATGCTGGCCGACACGGCCTCGCTGCGGATAAGCAAGCCATTGCCGTGGTGGATTTCGATTGATGACACCAGTGATGAAGCAGATGCTCAACCGGACTGATTTGTCATCCCGAGCACAGTGCATTACCGATGCAAAGTTAAGTTCATGACGCAGGTTGTGTTCCTGGCCAGGCGTTGTGTTTCCAATACAAAACCGGCACCGCTTTTTTAAGGCGAGTTCCGTTTTTTTCCCTCTCAATTGATTTAGAGATAGAGAGGGCCCCCACATCCCAGCTCGCGACTGGTGTTCGCACAGGCAAGGCCCAAATTGCATCAATCTTTGTGAAGAGGAAACCCGCATGTCCTGGCGCCCGTCGCATGCTTTCTACCTATGGCGAACTGGCTTGATCCGTTCATCCCGCTTGACTCTATCCCTCCTGTTTTCAAACCAGAGCAGATTGCTCTACAAGCCATGGGCAAAACTCGGAACCGCCACGGCGGCGATCATGGCAAGTGCCGGTATGATGTCCGAATATGCCCATGCCGCTGACGGCATCACCGTCGCGCAAACTCCGGCCATCGCTCCCGCCGCGCAACGCCGCTACGACATTCCCGCCGGGCCGTTGCGTACCGTACTGATCCGCTTTGCCAGTGAGTCAGGTATTTATCTGGCAGGCTCGATCGAGTTGGCGAACGGCAAAAACAGCCCTGGCCTGCAAGGCAACTACACCGTCTCGCAGGGCCTGGCACACGTGCTGTCGGGTACAGGTTTGCAGGCGAGGCCCGATGCCAATAATCGCTACATCCTCAAGGCCCTGCCACCCGCCAGTGTGAGCGAGATGCCGGTGGTCACGGTCACAGGCCAGACAGAAAATGGCTTGGGCCCCGTGATCGGCTATATGGCTCGCAACAGCGAAACCGCCACGAAAACCGATACGCCGATTGTGGAAACACCGCAATCGATCTCAGTGGTCTCGGCCGATCAGATTCGTGATACGGGCTCTAGTACGCTGGATCAGGCGCTGACCTATACGGCAGGTGTACGCACGTCGATCTACGGCGCGAGCTCTCGTCTGGATGCGGTGCAGGCGCGCGGGGTGGAAATCGAAGATATCTTTCTAGATGGACTGAAAGACCGGGTGAACTACTGGAACAGCACGGCCCGCGTCGAACCGTACTTAATGGAACGCATGGAAGTACTGCGCGGCCCAGCCTCGATGCTGTATGGCCAGGGTGGCACCGGTGGCCTGGTCAACAATGTCAGCAAACTGCCTCAGGCCGAGGCCCAACGTGAAATCGGCATCCAAGTCGGGAACCACAACAAAAAACAGATCCAAGCGGACCTGACGGGGCCATTGAATGAAGACGGCACGCTGCTGTATCGGCTGGTAGCGCTGGGCCGGGAAAGCGGCACGCAAATCGACTACGGCAAGGACGACCGCCAGGTGGTCGCCCCTTCTCTGACGTGGGCACCGAGCGCGAATACCGATTTGACGTTGCGGTTCAAATGGCAAAAAGACCGAGCCAATGGTGATTCAGGCAGTACCCTGCCCTGGAATGGCACCATTCTGTCAAACCCTAATGGCCGGATTTCCCGGCACACTTTCGTCGGCGAACCCGGCCTGGACTATTTCAACGCTGACAGCTGGCAAGCTGGCTGGTCGTTTCGCCATGCGTTTAATGATCAATGGACGTTTCGCCAGAATACGCGTTGGACAGATAACAGGACGAACTATGCGGCATTTGACGTCTATGAGCCGTATTTGGATCCTGAAGAGCGCGTCTTGAATCGCGCTGCCTATTTCTGGAAAAAACATACGCGGATATTCGGTGCCGATCAGAACCTGCTGGGTAAATTCTCGACAGGACCGGTCGACCATCAGTTGTTGATCGGATTGGACATCATGCGTTATCGCGTCACGGGTTCCGGCGTCGATGACTATGGTCTTGCAGATGGCGGCGGTGTGCCGCCTATTGACGTATTCAACCCTGTCTATAACAGCGGCTATACCCCACCAGATCGCGAACCCACCGCAGCCAACGGCGTCAAGCAGCTTGGCGTCTATATTCAAGACGAAATGCGCTGGAAACAATGGATTTTGCTCGCGGGCTGGCGGCACGATGAATCGACCAACTGGGAGGACGGCACCGAGGATCGCAATGATCGGGCCAACACCGTACGCGTCGGCCTGATGTACGAAATCGTGCCTGGCCTACTGCCCTACATCAGCTATGCCGAATCATTTCAGCCCCAGGCCAATACAGATTATGGTCAACGACTACGCCCATTACGCGGCAAGCAATGGGAGGCGGGTATCAAATATCAACCCCCGGCACAAGACTGGCGGGCATCCGCAGCCGTCTTTGAGCTGCGAGAAACCAACCGCACAGTGGAAATTTCCTCAACGGAGGTTGCACAACGCGGCAAAACCCGAAACACCGGCCTGGAGTTGGAATGGGTGGGTTCTGTCACTCCCAGGTTGGACATCAATGCCAGCTTCACCTATCTGAATGTTGATCGGGAATTAACGGGAGTACCCAAAAAACAGGCAGCACTATGGGGGACCTATAAATTCGCCATTGGCAATCTGGATGGGTTCACGGCCGGTGCCGGCGTGCATTACGCCAGCGGTTTTGTCGACGAATCCACTGATGGATCGTATGTCCCCAGAACCCCGTCGGTCACGTTGTTCGACGCTATGGTCGCTTGGGAAAACCGCCACTGGCGGGTAGCGCTGAATGCCAGCAATCTGACCGACAAGGTGTATTTCAGCCAATGCTACGAGTGGGGCTCGTGCTCGTATGGCACAGGACGGTTAGTTACATTGAGTACGACCTATCGCTGGTAGTTGACACGTGAGCGAGTATCATTTGGCCGGTAGTCATTTTGTTAATTACTGAAGGAGCTCTCTATGGCCCAAGCCAGCGCACGCCACATCCTGGTGTCCACCGAAGCCAAATGCAATGAACTCAAAGCCGCTATCGAAGGTGGCGCGGATTTCGCTCAAGTCGCTCGCGAAAACTCCAGCTGCCCGTCCAGCCGCGATGGCGGCAACCTGGGCACGTTCCGCCCGGGTCAGATGGTGCGTGAGTTCGACCAGGTCGTGTTCAGCGCCCCGTTGAACGTCGTGCAAGGCCCGGTCAAGACCCAATTCGGGTATCACTTGGTCGAAGTGACTGATCGTCAAGATTAATCACGCGATGCGGCCGGTGAAGGATAAGCCCCGCCGGCCGCGACAACCTGTTGATCCAACAGGCGCCATAGCAGCGCCTCTGCCGACGCCATGAAACATTCATGCGAGGGCGGTGGATTATCGGTAGCGTTGCGGATACCGCTTTCTGTAGACCAAGCGGTGTAGCTCCTGGGCAACCTGGGAATATCTCTCTTCAAGCGCGGTACGCTCAGCATTAACCTGGAGTTAAGAATGCTTTGAGTTACCCACACATCCGCGCGTGGCCACGATGGTTACAGTGCTAGGCATATACGCTGGCGATGGTCGCTGGCCAGGAGTCAAGCACGTGAATACCTACCGCATCGCAACCATTCCCGGCGACGGCATCGGCAAAGAGGTCATTCCCGCCGGCCGTGCACTTATGCAGGCGCTGGCCGAATCGGATGGCTCGTTCGCCTTCGAGTTTCAGGATTTCGATTGGGGTGGTGATTATTATCGCAAACACGGCATCATGATGCCGGCCAACGGGCTGGACGATCTGCGCGATAAGGACGCCATTCTGTTTGGGTCCGCGGGTGACCCGGATATCCCTGACCACATTACGCTATGGGGTCTGCGGCTAAAGATCTGTCAGGGCCTGGACCAATACGCGAACGTTCGTCCGACCCGAATTTTGCCCGGTATCGACGCACCACTCAAACGCTGCACCCCCGAACAACTTGACTGGGTGATTGTGCGCGAAAACTCCGAAGGAGAATATTCAGGCGTCGGCGGCCGCATTCATCAGGGGCAACCCATTGAGGCCGCTACGGATGTATCCATGATGACACGAGCAGGTGTCGAGCGCATTTTGCGCTTCGCCTTTCGCCTGGCCCAGTCCCGGCCTCGCAAGCAACTCACGGTGATCACAAAGTCCAACGCGCAACGCCATGCCATGGTGATGTGGGATGAAATCGCCGTCGAAGTCAGCCGCGAATTTCCCGATGTACGGTGGGACAAAGAACTGGTCGATGCCGCCACCGCTCGCATGGTAAACCGCCCCGCGACACTGGACACTATCGTGGCAACTAATTTGCACGCCGATATCTTGAGCGATCTGGCAGCGGCGCTGGCGGGCAGTCTGGGAATCGCCCCCACCGGCAACATCGACCCGGAACGACGCTACCCGTCGATGTTCGAACCCATTCACGGTTCGGCCTTTGACATCATGGGCAAAGGTTTGGCAAACCCGATCGGCACATTCTGGTCGGTCGCGATGCTGTTGGAACATCTAGGCGAACATCAGGCCGCCAAACAGGTCATGCAGGCCGTCGAGCACGTGACTGCCAACCCGGCGCTGCATACGGGTGACCTCGGCGGCAAAGCGACAACGGCACAAGTGACTGAAGCCGTCTGCCAACACCTGAAGCAAGCGGCCGCTCAGATGCGAGCAGCTTGACTGTCCAAAAAATCGACAACAACAACGAGGAGACATCATGAACTTGGCAAAGCATGGCCTGCGCGGCGCGCTGGCCGGCGCACTCTGCATCTTTGGATTCACACAGGCCGGCAGCGCAGCAGCACAAACGTATCCGACGCGCCCGATCAATCTCGTCGTCCCCTTCCCGGCTGGTGGCACAACCGATGTATTGGCGCGTGCACTCGGTCAAGAACTATCCAAAAGCTTGGGCCAATCCGTGATCGTCGAAAACAAACCCGGCGCAGGCGCCACGCTGGGTGCTGACTACGTGGCCAAGGCAACACCGAATGGCTACACCCTGCTGATGGGCGCGGTGCATCACACCATTGCCACCAGCGTCTACCCTCACCTGCAGTACGATTTTCAAAAGGATTTTGCGCCGATCACCACCGTCGCGCTGGTGCCGAACATCCTGGTCGTGAACCCTAAGGTTCCTGCACAGAACGTACAGGAATTGTTAGCGCTCGCGCGTAAGTCGCCCGGCAAACTGACTTTTGGCTCCAATGGCGTCGGCACAGGGCAACATCTGATCGGTGCACAGTTTCAAGATACTGGTGGGGTTTCGCTGCTCCATGTGCCGTATAAGGGTAGCGGTCCGCTGACAACGGATCTGCTCGGTGGCCAGATCGAGATGTCATTTGACACGATCACCCCAGTGCTGCCGCACATCAAGTCCGGCAAATTACGCGCACTGGCCGTCACGACGGATAAGCGCTCAGCTGCGTTGCCGGATGTCCCGACGATGCAGGAAGCCGGATTGAAGGGCTTCAATATGGGCACATGGTTTGGGGTGCTGGCTCCGGCCGCGACGCCTCCCGATGTTGTGGCGCGTCTGAATGCCGAGATGGTCAAGATCATCCAATCCCCCGGTTTTGGCAAACAAATGGCGGAAATCGGTGCAGTGCCGATCGGTGATAGCAGCGCGCAAATGGCGCAGCAAATCAAGACCGACACGGAAAGCTACGCCATCTTGGTCAAACAAGCGAACGTCGTCGTCAATTGATCACCAGGTGTCGCGCTTGCCGCCCTTGCGCCGGTCGCAAAAGTATTCCACCAGGAAATCGATAAACACGCGCACTTTGGCCGACAGGTGATGACGTTCGGGGAAAACCGCATGAATATCAGCGGGCGGCAGCGCGTAATCCTGCAACAACAACTCCAGCCGGCCGGCACGCAAATGGCGCGCGAGATCCCATTCCGCGCGCTGCAAAATCCCCAGGCCTGCCAAGCCCCAGGTCAAGGTCACTTCGCCATCATTACTGCTCAAGGCGCCCCGGACCTTTATGGTTTCGGTATCGGCGCCGCGCGTAAACCGCCACAAACCATAGGTTTCGTCATTCTGGCGTAGCACGATGCATTGGTGACGCGCCAGATCCTGGGGCACCTGCGGGCAGCCATGTTTTGACAGATACTCCGGTGACGCACAAATCAGGCGCCGGTTTGGCGCAATACGGCGCGCGATCAAACGTGCATCGGGGATGTCGCCGAAACGGATCGCCACGTCAAACGCATCCTGCACAAAATCGCCCGGCGTATCCGTCAATTGCAATTGCACCTCGACCTCGGCGTAGCGGCGCGCGAACAGTGCGATAGCCGGTGCGATATAGCTGCGCCCGAATCCTAATGGGGCATTGACCTTCAGCAACCCACGCGGCTGCGTCTGACGACTGGCGATCAATTCGTCCAAGTGATCGATATCCTGCAAAATGCGGCGCGCGCTTTCCAGATAAAGCTCCCCTTCGGCCGTCGGGCTCAGACGCCGTGTATTGCGATTGAGCAGACGTACCCCGAGACGATCCTCGATCTGCGCGAGCCGCTTGCTGACAGCCGCTGTCGTCACGCCCATGTCGCGTGCCGCGGCAGACAAGCTGCCCGCACGGACCAGTTCGACTAACAATTGCAGCTCCTGGGATTGCCCCATCGACGTTTCACCCTCATTCGAAAGTTGAGGGCCATAGTAGCTCACGGCGTGCAGTGCATCGGCCGCATCTTGTCACCGGCAACTGGTTGCATCTTCGGCTAGACTATATAAAATGAGATTCTTTCTCATTTACATTAACATTTATTAATGTTGCGCTCCATGCCCGCACCACAAGACGCTGTTCATGGCCTGTATCGCGATCACCGAGGCTGGTTGGACGGATGGCTGCGTCGCAAGGTAGGCAATGCCTGCGATGCTGCAGACTTGGTTCAGGATACGTTTGTCCGCGTCCTGCGGCACCGCGCCGAGCTGGCCAAGGTGCGCGAGCCACGTGCCTATCTGACGACCATCGCCAAACGGCTAGTGTTGAATCACTATCGGCGTTCTTCGTTAGAACAGGCATATCAAGAAGCGCTTGCCGCCATGCCTGAGCCTTTGGCACCGTCCCCCGAACAACAGCTGCTGATTTTGGAGATATTGCACGACATTGATAGCGCTCTGCATACGCTGCCGGCGCGGGCACGGCAGGCGTTTTTGTTGGCGCAGCTGGAACACCTGCCATACAACGACATCGCGCTACGCCTGCAAGTCTCTGTGCGCACCGTGCAACGTTATATTGTCCAAGGATACGAACAATGCCTACTCGCGACAGCGTAGCGTCCGGCGAGGCCCGGCTGAATCGAAATGTCGCACGCGAGGCAGCGCGTTGGTTGATGCGTCTGGGATCAGAACAGGCCACCTCGGCCGACATACGCGCGTGCGACCAATGGCGCGCCGATAATCCAGAACACGAACGAGCATGGCAACGCGCTCAGGCGCTAAGCCGGGCGTTCGAGTTGATTCCTGCCGAAGTAGGCATGGCGACACTGGATCGGCCAGTAAGCCGATCGCGCCGCACGGCATTGAAAACACTAGCAGCGTTACTGGCTGTTTCCCCAGTGGCGTGGTCGACGTGGAACGCCCCTCCCGTCGTACGTTGGCGTGCCGACTATCGCACTGCCGCTGGAGAACGGCGTGAAGTGATGCTGACCGATGGGTCTCGCGTGTCGCTCAATACCGCCACGGCGCTTGATGAGACGTGGTCGAATGCCGAGCATAAGCTATGGCTGCGTGAGGGTGAAATATACGTACAGGCCTCGCCGGAATTCTATCCCTCGCTGCATGTAGCAACACCGCAAGGCACCATTTATGCTGACGCGTCTGCACACTTTGCTGTTCGGCTAAATGCCCAACAATGTCTGGTGAGTGTCGCAGCAGGCAATGTACAGGTGTTACCCGCCCAGACCGAAACTCGCGGCGCCCGGTTAAGCGCGGCGCAGCAAGCAGCATTCGACGCCCATACCGTCTACCCCTGGCAGCCAGCAGATTTGCAAGGCCCGGATTGGTTACGCGGCACACTACATGCCGACGCGATGCGCCTAGATACCTTTGCTGCCGAATTGGCACGATATCGCCCCGGCATCGTGCGTTGCGACCCCGCAGTGGCCGACTTGCGGATATCGGGCACCTTTCAGTTGAACAACACAGATGGCGTTTTACAGGCGCTGCCGGCACTGCTGCCTGTGCAAGTGAATTACCGAACGTCGTATTGGATCACTCTCGGACCAGCATCAGGCCAGACGTAATTTCATTTGGTTTCACTTGAATTGGCATACGAATGTCCGGTTTCGGATCGCGCAGGGTCATGGAAAGACAAAGGCCGTCATGGCCTGCTCCCAAGACCTGGTCCAAAAGGAACGACATGGACACCCTGCGTGATCTCACACTGCCTGATGTCAATCTACCGCTTCGACGCGCCACACTGGCATGCGCGATCCGTCGCGCGCTAGTGGCGGCGGCCATCACGGGTAGCCTGGGCACCATCTGCACCGCCGCATGGGCGCAAACCAATCAAGCAGCGGCATCACAACAGGTCTACCACGTACCCGCAGGTGCGCTCGACGTCACACTCTCGCGCTTTGCCGATCAGGCCGGCGTCACGGTGCTGTTCCAACCGGCAACGGTCCAGGGGCGACACAGCGCCGGCCTGCAGGGGGCGCACTCTGTCGAAGACGGTCTGCGTCATCTGCTGGCGGGTACGGGGCTCATGGCGCAGGAACGTGGCCGCGGCGCATTCGTATTACTACCTCATGACGCCGTCTCTCAGCTCACGCCAGTAACCGTACAAGGAGACGCATTACGCTCCGATCCCGCGTGGATCAGTACCAATACGCGCCAAGACATGGACAGCCTCCAAATACGCACTTGGGAAGATGTGGGTAAACGCATGGAGGCGGGCGTTAACTTCAATCGACAAAACAACAGCATCAATATTCGTGGCCTGGACGGCAACCGTGTACAGACGCGGATTGACGGTATCCGCCTGCCTTGGCTGGATGATGGCGCCCGTGGGGTCAAGGGTGGCCTGAACGCCATTGATTTCAACGCGCTCTCCAGTCTGGATATTGTCCGCAGCACAGACTCTGCCTCGGTGGGATCGGGTGCGCTGGGCGGAGCGGCCGAATTGCACACACTGAATCCGGACGATCTGCTGCAGGATGGCCGTCGCTTTGGCGCACTGATCAAAGGTGATTACGACTCGGCGGACAACAGCCGCGCGGCCAATGCCGCGTTGGCGGGCCGGTTAGCCGAAAACACCTCGTGGCTGCTGCAAACCGGCATACGCAAAGGTCACGAGCTCGACAACCGGGCGGATACAGGGGGTTATGGCAATGATCGCGACAAGCCTGATCCAGAGGATTACACGCAGCGCAGCGTCATGCTGAAACTGCAACAACGCATCGACGGCGGGCATCGTTTCGGCCTGACGGGAGAGTCGTTTCACTATGATTCGGACAGCGACAGCAAATACTTGCAAGGCCCGGGCACCAGCTACGAGATCGGAGAAAACACGGCCAGCGAAAACATTAAGCGCAAACGGGTATCCCTGGATTATGAATACCACGCGCCGCAAGCCGGTGGCCTGATCGACAGCGCGAACGCTGTGGTGTACTGGCAGCGGTTGCGACTCGACCAGGGCCTGAGCGGAATGCGATCCCGCGATGCGCGCGCCAACATTATCCCCGGAGACCCCTTCGGATACGGCTATCCGGCGGGCGCCTATGGACGCGACAACTCCATCCAGGAAACTTTGTTCGGATTCAGTGGCGAAGCATCAAGGCGCATCGAGGGCGCGGTTTCCCAACGTGTCACCCTGGGCGCAGAATGGATGGGAAACCGCACAGAGCAATATTCCGACGGTTATGACAATTGCCCGGATCAGTTACCCAATTTGCCACCAGGGTTCAACTTTGGCCCACGCGCCTGCGAAATGCTGCACACCAACCAGGCAGACATGCCGCGCATCAAAGGCAGCCAATGGGCTATTTGGGCCAGAGATGAACTCTCGTTTGATGACGACCGCTATACCTTGACCCCGTCAATCCGCTACGACCACTACGAGCAAAGACCGCAAAACACCGACAGCTACGGCAGCAATCCAAATGCGGATACGTTGCCGCCTTCGTCCAGCGGGGGACGGTTTTCCCCGCAGCTGTCAGGCACCTGGAAAGCACAGGAACAAGTTACGTTATACGCGCAATATGCCTATGGCTATCGCGCCCCCAGTGCGACCGAGCTCTATACAAACTACGGTGCACCGGGGACGTATTTGCGTGCCGGCAACCCTCGTTTGAAACCCGAATCCAGCCGCGGCTGGGAGCTGGGAGCTCGCTTGGGCAACGATGACCTCGGTGGCTCGCTGTCGTTGTTTGATACCCGCTATCAAAACTTCATCGACACGCAAATCCCCATCACGCCTGGTGAACCAGACTGGCAAGACAGTTGGAGCGGCCAGTATCCTCTAGGCGTGACCACCGCAACCAACCGCGCCCGCGTACGCATCTATGGTGCCGAGGCCTCGGCACATTGGCGTATCACGCCTAACTGGCACACCTGGGGCTCTCTGGCTTGGACAGTGGGCAAAGACCGAGGCACTGACCAATATTTGAATTCCGTACCACCACTCAAAGCCATTTTGGGACTGGGCTATGACCGCAGTGAATGGGGTGCAAGCGCGTCGTGGACGCTCTCTGCACGGCGCAACAAGGTTGAATACCCCGATGCCACCACAGAGGCGCCAAACGCTGATTTCCGCGCACCCGGCTATGGTGTCGTAGACCTGATGGCGTACTGGAAACCGTCTGCCATCAAGGGACTGCAAGTCCGTGCCGGCGTCTTTAATTTGTTCGACAAAAAATACTGGGAAGCCATCAACGTCCCCACTGCGGGCGCATCTGTATTGCCACATCCGGTAGACTGGTACACCGAACCGGGGCGCAGTGTGCGCGTGTCATTAACGTATCAATACTAAACCACGGGCGCATCATTCGGCGGCCCGGGTAAATGGGCCGCTCATCACCCCGGACTACAGGAGTCAATCAATGAGTAACACCCTTTACACCGAATCGGCTGCTGCATTGCGTGCACGTAACGACGCACTGGTATCCATGCAGCCTGGCCAACGCGCACGCAACCTGGCGCAGGCCCTCGGCGTATCAGAAGCGCAATGGGTTGCCGCCGAATGCAACGGGCTGCGTGCGACCGCATTGACCAACACCGAATCGCCACAAGCGATCTTTCGCGAATTGGGCACTCTGGGAGAGGTGTTGGCGCTAACGCGTAACGAGTGGTGTGTGCATGAACGCCACGGATGCTATGAATCAATCCAAGCAGAAGGCCCCGTGGGCTTGGTTCTAGGTCCCGATATCGATTTACGTGTGTTCTTCAGTACCTGGGATTCGGCATGGGCGGTCGAGCAAGACGGGCGGCATAGCTTGCAATTCTTTGATTGCATGGGCGCGGCGGTACACAAGGTCTATCGCACCGATGCCACGGATGTTGCGGCTTATGATGCCCTCGTTGCACGATTCGCGGGCAAACCCGTCTGGCCGACATCCAAACCCTATGCCGCCAAAGACGAGGCCGACACGGTCAGCGATGCTGACGCACTGCGCACGGCGTGGCTCGCCATGCAAGACACTCATGAGTTTTTTCCTCTGCTGCGTAAATTCAAAGTCTCGCGTCTGGCCGCATTGAACGCGGTAGGTATCGATCTGGCTCAGCCGGTCGAATCCGATACCGCCGAGCGTATGTTGCAGGCTGCAGCGCAATCCGGCTTATCCATCATGTGTTTTGCGGGTAATCGCGGCATGATCCAGATCCACACAGGCCCCGTCGTCAAGCTCTTGCGCACCGGGCCTTGGTTCAACGTATTGGATCCAAAATTCAATCTGCACCTGAACACGGATGCTATCGACACGGCCTGGGTCGTCAGCAAGCCCACCAGTGACGGGTGGGTGACGTCACTGGAACTGTATGCGGCCAACGGCGACCTCATTGTGCAGTTCTTTGGCGAACGTAAACCTGGCAGACCCGAGCTCACCGAATGGCGTGCCCTGTTGAGCAGCCTCTGCCCCGAACCGTTGACCGCATAAGTCCGCCCGTGAGCCGAGCATTTGACACTCAGCATGACAAAGAACGGCTAAGCTTAGTCATCGAGACACGCTGATCGGCCCACTGAATACGTGCCGCGCAATCACTACGATGCATCACCGAGGAAGCCACATGGCAGCCAAACGCCTAGTCAAGACGATAGCCGCAGCCGCCGCTGCAATCTGGGTCGCCAGTGCGGCAAACGCAGCGAGCGACGCCCCTACGCTCGCACAGCGGGTTGTCACGCTAGGCGGCACCGTCACTGAAATCGTCTACGCTCTGGATCAAGGAGACCGTCTCGTTGGCGATGATCTGTCCAGCCTATACCCTGAGGCGGCGACCAAGCTACCACGCGTGGGATATTACCGATCGGTGCCCGTCGAGGGCGTATTGGCCTTAAATCCCGATCTGGTACTGGCATCCGAGCAATCGGGCCCCCCTACGGCACTTGCACGGCTGAAAGAGGTCGGCATCCATACCGAGGTCATTTCCGATCAACCCAGCGTGCAATCGCTCAGCGAGCGGATTTTGCAGATCAGCAAAGCGCTGGGTGTTCCGGAGCGCGGTGCGCAATTAAACGCGTCGGTCAACACCGCATTACGCAAAGCGCAAGCGCTGCCTCAGTCCCACGCGAGCGCCATTCTGCTCATGAATCGCACAGGCACGCCTTTAGGCGCCGGCAGCCATACCGCCGCCTCGCTCGTTCTGGAGCTCTCCGGGCTCATCAACGTGTTGGCAGATCAACAAGGCTACAAACCCATTTCAGCAGAAGCGCTCAGTGCACTGGCCCCTGAGGTCATCGTCGTGCCTCGCATGTCATTGGACGCCGTGGGCGGGCTGGAAAAATTGCGCACCATGCCTGGCATCGCCTCGACGCCGGCGGCAGCAAATAACTGCATCGTCGTGATGGACGACCTCCTCGCACTGGGTATCGGCCCTCGACTACCGCAAGCCATTCGCACACTGAAGGAGACAGCTTGTGTCGCTGGCCAAGGCTGATCACCTGGCTCGCCCCACCCGGCGTGTCTCTCCCCCTGCCGTCCTGGTCGGGTTGGGAATTTTCGCTCTGGTCGTTGCTTTGCTCGCCGCATTAAGCGGCGCAGTGCACATTCCACTGGCTGATGCACTGCGTGTCCTGACGACCGGTGCATCACAACCCAACGATACCTTGTGGCGCAATGTCTTATGGGATATCCGCTTGCCGCGCGTCTTGTTTGCGGCAGTGGCAGGCGCGGCACTGGCGATTTCCGGGGCTGCGATGCAAGCATTGTTTCGCAACCCCCTCGCCGAGCCAGGTCTGGTGGGCATCTCCGCCGGCGGTGCACTGGGTGCTGTCGCTGCTATCGTACTCACTGCGGGCGGCTTTTCCATCACTGCGCCCGCTGCTTTTGCGGGCAGCTTGTTGGCCACCGCCGCCGCCTATGCTGTTGGACGACGCGTTCCCGGGGTTGCCGGCTTGCTGCTGGCAGGCATCGCCATCAATACCGTCGCAGGCAGTTTGATCGGGCTCCTGACCTACATGGCATCTGATGCCCAACTGCGCGATCTGACCTTCTGGAACATGGGTAGTCTAGCGGGCGCCAACTGGTCATTGCTCGCTTTTCTGGCGCCTTGGACCTTGCTGTGGTCCATCTGGTTGATGCGCCAGTGGCGTGCGATGAATGCCCTGCTTCTGGGCGAACGCGAAGCGCAACATCTGGGTTTTGCGCTGATCACGGTACGTTACAAACTCGTGATGGCCACCGCTCTCATCGTGGGGCCATTGGTCGCGGCCACTGGTGGGATCGGTTTTGTGGGGTTGGTCGTGCCACATCTCGTGCGCATGACCTTGGGCGCTGATCATCGTTGGCTGCTGCCCGCCTCAATGTTGACCGGCGCATTGGCGCTCACGCTGGCGGATTGGCTGGCCCGCATTGTAGTGATTCCGGCAGAGCTCCCCATCGGCTTGGTCACCAGTTTGGTCGGCGGGCCTTTCTTTTTGTGGTTGCTCGCACGAGGACGCCGTTTCTGATGAGCCTGCGAACGACAAACTTGAGCGTCTCTCGCGGCACGACGCGTATTCTTTCCGATGTCTCACTCAGCATCGAACCCGGTCGCATGTTGGGCCTACTGGGCGCCAATGGCGCCGGCAAATCCACACTGCTCGCAGCAATAGCCGGCGAACTCCACCCCGACGGCGGACACATCGAGATCGACGACAGACCACTGACGCAATTACCTCTGCGCCATCAGGCCCGGCGGCGTGCCGTCCTGCCGCAAAAACCCTCGCTGAGCTTTGATCTGGGCGTGCGTGAAGTCGTCGCCATGGGCACTTACCCTTTTCCAGAAATCGACCCTGTCGAAGTCGACGAACTAGTATCGGCCTCACTTACATTGGCCGGCATTCCCCACCTGGCCCATCGGCGATACCCCGACTTATCTGGTGGAGAGCAACAACGCGTGCAATTCGCCCGCGTCCTCGCTCAGTGCCAGGCACAGCGCGAACCTGGCATCGTGCGCTATCTCCTATTGGATGAGCCTATCTCCAGTCTCGACCCCAAACATCAAATCGAACTGCTGCGCATCACCGCCGATCTCGCTCATCAACAAGGATTAGGGGTTCTCGTTATTGTCCATGAAATCAACCTGGCCGCGCGCTGGTGCGACCAACTCGTCATGCTGGCCAATGGCACCATCATCGCCTCCGGTGCACCGGAGGTGGTCTTGACCAAAGAGAACCTGCGCACCGTATATGACCTGGAGGCCGATATACTGCCTCACCCCACGATGCCTGGCCGGCTGCTCGTCTTGCCCCGCTAAGTCTTTTCACCGCGATATCGCGAGATACTCATCAATATCCCGCAAGCAATTCCCATTGTCAGTAGCGCGGTTCCCCCATAACTCATAAATGGCAGAGGCACGCCGACCACAGGTAATATGCCGGTGACCATACCGACATTGACGAACACATAGATGAACACCATCATCGTCAATGCCCCGGCCATCAATCGGCCGAATTGTGTCGTCGCTCTCACTGCGATCGTGAGGCCCCGCGCAATGAGCAGAATGTACAACAGCAGCATGGCTACCCCTCCGTATAGCCCGAACTCCTCTGCATAGACTGCAAAAATAAAGTCCGTGGTACGTTCAGGGATAAAGTCCAAATGTGTCTGCGTGCCCTTCATATAGCCTTTGCCATAGAGCCCGCCCGACCCCACGGCGATCATCGACTGAATTGTGTGAAACCCTTTGCCCAATGGATCGGAGCTCGGATTCAACAATGTGCAAACCCGCTGCTTTTGATATTCGTGCAATACCACCCAATCCACACCAGGCTCACACAGCGCATCCTCATAATAGATCAGCGTACCGATGCTCAGAATGCCGGCAATCGCAATAGGAGCCAACAGTTTGAAAGATAAGCCTGCGAAATAAATCACGCAAAAGCCCGCACCAAACACCAAAAGCGCTGTCCCTAGATCGGGTTGCAATACGATCAAGCCAAAAGGTGCAGCGAGCATCGCTGCCGCGACCAAAAAGTCGCGAATACGCACATCACCGTCGTGCCGCTGAAAATACCATGCCAACATCAGTGGCACGGCGATCTTCATCATTTCTGACGGTTGAATTCGCGTGACACCCAGATCCAACCAACGTGTAGCCCCCTTGCTGGTCTCGCCGAAAAACTCAACGCCCAACAACAGCAACACACCCAAAATGTAAAACGGCAACGCTAACCGCATCAGCTTATGTGGAGGCACCAAGGCAACGCCCCACATGGTGAGAAATGCAATCATAAAATTGCGTGATTGCTCGGCGAAACGCCAATCGGTGCTACCGACAGCCGAATGCATGACTGTCAATCCCAAGCCCGCAAACAAGGCCAGAATGATCAGCAACGGCCAATCAAAAGCGAGAAAAACACGGGCGAGGATAGCGCCTAGACGTTTCATGGCTTGTCTCCAGACCCGGCAGATTTAAACAGATCATCCAGATCGGACAACGCTGGCGCGGTGGACGGCCGCCCCGTTACCGTCGGCGCCCGTGTGGGAGGGGCCGCCTTGGGCGCTGGCTTGGGTCTCAGACTCCGCGGCGGCGTGTCGGAGCCTGGAATCAAAGGAGGCAACGGCTCGTCATCCGGACCATCTCCGAGTACAACACCAGAGGGTGGCTCGACTAAATCCTGAGAAGACGTCGCCCCGGGCACTCGCTCGGGCACCACGATGGACGCCGTGTCTGGCTCAAGCCCTCTTTCTGGCGCTGGCACGGACAACGGCGCAACGCCCGGAGGCAGAGTGACCCGCGTCCCTGCGGTAGATGTCGCTGGCTTCGTCAACCAGTAGTCAAATACCGTGCGCGCGATAGGTGCTGCGACACTCGCCCCCCAACCCGCATTTTCAACCAACAGCGCCACCGCAATGCGCGGTTTATCAGCCGGAGCAAAGCCCATGAACAAGGCATGGTCACGCAGGCGTTCATCCACCTCGTGGGCGCGATATTTCGAGCCACGCAAACTGTACACCTGAGCGGTCCCGGTTTTACCTGCGGCCTGGTATGAGGCTCCGGCAAATGCACGTCGCGCCGTCCCCGCCCGTACCACACCGACCATCGCGTTTTTGACGAAATCGACATTTTCTTGCTTTAACGGGATTTGATATGCGGGGGTCGATGACGTTACTGTCACGAGGCCGGTATGCGTGTCGCGCGTAGCATGTACCAAATGAGGCGTACGGTAGGCCCCGCTATTGGCCAGCGTCGACGTCGCCTGCGCCAACTGCAACAACGTAAATGAGTTGTAGCCCTGCCCCACTGCCACTGAAACCGTTTCGCCCGCATACCATTGCTGTTGTTTCGGGTTTTTGTACGCCTTGCGTTTCCACTCTATCGAAGGCAGTACCCCCTTGCGCTCCCCATCCAGATCAATACCTGTGATCTGACCAAAGCCGAATTGTTTGGAAAAGTCGTGCAGCCTATCCACGCCGATTTCCGGACCCAGCGAATAAAAATACGTATCCGATGACACCACAATGGCCTTGTGCATATCGGTCATACCGTACACCGCGCCACCCGCATTCCTGAAACGCTGGCCGCCAAGCTCGTAATAACCCGGATCGGGGATGCGCGTTTTCGGGTCGCGCACGCCCAACTCCAACGCAGCCAACGCCACGAAAGGCTTATAAGTCGAACCGATAGGATACGTGCCATACAACGGCCGGTTGATCAACGGATGATCGGGCGACTCGTTTAACATGCGCCAGTTTTCTACATCTATCCCATCGATGAATAGATTGGGATCGAACGCAGGCTTGGAGACAAACGCCAACACTTCGCCCGTATCCGGATCAATGGCGACCAACGCGCCACGATAATTGCCGAACGCTTCCTCAGCAACACGCTGCAGGCCCAGATCAATCGACAGCATGACATCAACGCCTGGTACGGGATCCTTGCGCTGTAGCGTGCGCACCGGGCGGCCGCTCGCATTGACCTCGACTTCTTCGATACCGGTCTGCCCATGCAACGCCTTTTCCCAGCTTTTTTCGATGCCCTTTTTACCGATCACATCGGTGCCGCGATAGTTGCCCAGTTCGCCTGAATTTTCCAGCGCTTCGATGTCGTTTTCGGCAATGCGCCCGATATAGCCAACGACGTGACCCGCGGTCGCGCCTTGGGGATACTCCCGCACCCAGCGG
>Ga0182738_1002605_pt1 | contig 21293 bp, 17 predicted proteins | sample eDN5th30CBELigMG_FD_128876 | JGI IMG/M metagenome (GOLD analysis project Ga0182738, IMG submission 128876) | Enriched Miracle-Growth compost microbial communities from Emeryville, California, USA - eDNA 5th pass 30_C BE-Lig MG (version 2)... ... | reverse complement strand
CTGAACGATTCCTCGTCCTGCCGCTTCCTGAAGGGGACCTATCTCGCCGACAAGCTCGGCGAGGCGATCCTTTCCGGCCCGACCCGCGTCGACGTCTCCCGCCAGGACAATCTCAGCGAGACGGTGCTGATCGCGGCGCATGACGGCTATGTGGCGCGCTTCGGCATCCGGCACGAGCGCAAGCTGGTGCTTTCCGCCTATGGCGACCGCATCGACGGCGTGGATTCGTTCACGACGCCGAGCGGCAACACCATCGCGCGCGGCGGCCGCGACGCGTTCGCGCTGCGTTTCCACCTGCATCCCGCCGTCGAGGCCACGCGCTTCGACAATGGCCGCGGCGTCTTCCTTGCCTTGCCGGATGGTTCGGCCTGGCAGTTCGAGACTCCGGAGCTCGAGGTTCTGCTCGAGGAGAGCATTCGCCTCTCCGATATTCGCGGCAGCCGGCGCACCGATCAGATCGTCGTCTATGGCCGGGCGTTGCATCAGGCCTCGGTCGAATGGATCCTGCATCGCGTCGTCGAGCCGGGCGGACGGATGCGCAATCACGACGATCCCGGAGACGATCTGCCGCTGGGTGCGTAAAGCGGCTGCATGGCGTGAAAAAACGTGGTATCGCGCGGGCCTTCAGCATTCGAACCCGCGAGGACTCCATGGCCGTACCGCCGTCAAAGGTCGCCCTTCCCGAACTCGTTCCGATGAAGCGCGCGCTCTTTTCGGTGTCGGACTCCACTGGCCTGCTCGACTTCGCCCGTGCGCTGCATGAGCGCGGCGTCGCCCTGGTCGCCACGGGTTCGACCTGCAAGGCGCTGATCGACGCCGGCCTGCCGGCCACCAATGTCGCCGATGTCATCGGTTTTCCAGAAATCCTCGGCGGCCGGGTCAAAACGCTGCACCCGAAGATCCATGGCGGCCTGCTGGGCATCCGCAACGATCCGCAGCACGCAGCCGAAATGCAGGAGCATGGCATCGAGAGCTTCGACCTCGTTGCCGTCAATCTCTACCCGTTCGAGAAGACCATCGCCTCGACCGAGGATTACGCCACCGCCGTCGAGAACATCGATATTGGCGGCCCGGCGATGACCCGCGCCGCCGCCAAGAACCACGGCTTCGTCTCGATCGTCGTCGACCCGGCCGATTATGCCTCGGTGCTGGAGGCGCTCGACGCGAATGGCGGCGCGACGCCGCTCGCCTTCCGCAAGCGCCTCGCGGCCAAGGCCTTTGCTCGCACGGCTGCCTATGACGCGGCGGTCTCGAACTGGTTTGCCCGTGTGCTCGAAGAGCCGGCGCCGGCTTGGCGCTCGTTCGGCGGGTCCTTGCGCGAAATCATGCGCTATGGCGAAAACCCGCACCAGCAGGCGGCCTTCTACGCCACCGGCGAGGTTCGTCCCGGCGTGTCGACCGCGAAGCAGCTGCAGGGCAAGCAGCTTTCCTACAACAACATCAACGACACCGACGCCGCCTTCGAGCTGGTGGCCGAGTTCGATCCGGCCGAGACGGCGGCCGTCGCGATCATCAAGCACGCCAATCCCTGCGGCGTCGCTACCGGCGCGTCGCTTGCCGAGGCCTATGACAAGGCGCTGCGCTGCGACCCGGTCTCCGCCTTTGGCGGCATCGTCGCGCTGAATCGCACGCTCGATGCCGATGCCGCGAAGAAGATCGTCGAGATCTTCACCGAGGTGATCATCGCCCCGGATGCGACCGACGAGGCGATCGCCATCGTCGCGGCCAAGAAGAACCTTCGCCTGCTGGTCACTGGCGGCCTGCCGGATGCGTCCGCCAAGGGCCTGACGGTCAAGACCGTGGCGGGCGGCCTGCTGGTGCAGGATCGCGACGCAGGGCGCGTGCAGAAGTCGGATCTGAAGGTCGTCACCAGGCGGGTGCCGACCGACGCCGAGCTCGACGACCTGCTCTTCGCCTTCCGCGTCGCCAAGCACGTCAAGTCGAACGCCATCGTCTATGTGAAGGACGGCGCCACCGTCGGCGTCGGTGCGGGCCAGATGAGCCGCGTCGACAGCTCGACCATCGCCGCCAAGAAGGCGGCGGATGCCGCCCGCACCGCCGGTCTGCCGGAGACGCTGGCCAAGGGGTCTGTCGTCGCCTCCGACGCGTTCTTCCCCTTCGCTGACGGCCTGCTGGCCGCGGCCGAAGCGGGTGCGACCGCGATCATCCAGCCAGGCGGTTCGATGCGCGACGACGAGGTGATCGCCGCCGCCGACGAGGCCGGCCTTGCCATGGTCTTCACCGGCATGCGCCACTTCCGCCACTGAGCGGCTTGGTCTGCCACGAGATAGAAGCGCGGCCTCCGGGCCGCGTTTTTTTGGGACGCAGTCGAGCTCCGTTCTTCACCTCTGCCTGAGGGAGAGGTGAGGGGCTTTCCCCTTAGTCCATTCCGGCGCGCAGCGCCGCCGCGCCGGCCACCGGGCCGATCACGGCGCTGGCCATGGTCAGGGCGACGAGAATCAGCATCGGGTTCATCACCGGCATGCCGGTGGTGGTGGCCGCCGTGATCGTGCTGACGCCGAAGATCAGCACGGGGATCGTGAAGGGCAGCACCAGGATCGCGACCAGCAATCCGCCGCGGCGCAGCGCCGTGATCAGCGCCGCGCCGATCGTGCCGATGAAGATCAGCGCCGGCGTGCCGATCAGCAGCGTCAACGTCACCAGCCCGATCGCCTGCGCCTCCATGCCGAGAATGAGCCCGAACACCGGGGCGCCCAGAACGAGCGGCAGACCGGTCGCTAACCAGTGGCCGATGGCCTTGGCGAGCACGACCAGCTCCAGCGGCAGGCCGGACAGCATGAACTGGTCGAGGCTGCCGTCGTCGCGGTCATCCTGGAACAGCCGGTCGAGGCCGAGCAGGGTGGCGAGCAGCGCCGCGATCCAGAGCATGGCCGGCCCGATCCGGGCGAGGAGCTTCATGTCCGGCCCGACGCCGAACGGCACTACGGCGACCACCGACAGGAAGAAGATCAGCCCGACAAAGGCGCCGCCGCCGGCGCCCAGCGACAGCCGCACCGTCCTTCCGACCAGCGCGAAGAAGAAGTTGGTCATGCGGCACCGAGCGCGAGGGTCGCGCGGCTTTCGACGGGCAGCGGACGATGTGTCGCGGCCAGGGCGAGCCCGCCTTCGCCCAGATGCTGTGCCAGCAAGTCGCCGAAAATCGCCTCCGAGCGGCTGTCGAGCGCCGAGGTCGGTTCGTCGAGCAGCCAGATCGGGCGCTGCACGACCAGCAGGCGGGCGAGGCTGGCGCGCCGCTTCTGCCCCGCCGAGAGATAGCCGGCCGGCAGGTCGTCGAGGTGATCGAGCTCCACCTGCTCGAGCGCTTCGATCGCCGGCAGCCCGGCGCGGCCGGCAAACTTCGCCCACAGCGCCAGGTTGTCACGCACGCTGAGGCCCGGCTTCAGACCGTCGAGATGGCCGAAATAATGGACGTTTTCGGCGGTCGTCGCATCGTCCCTGCCGGGATGTTCGAAGCGGATCGTGCCCTCGGCAAGCGGCAGCAGGGAGGCGACGGCGCGCAACAGGGTCGACTTGCCGGATCCGTTGGCGCCGGTGACCGCGAGCATCTCGCCGGCGCCGAGCGTAAACGAAACCTGCTCGAAAATGGTGCGGCCGCCGCGGCTTACGGCAATCGTCTCGGCCGACAGGCGGGTTTGTCGCTTGTTCATGCGCCGATCCCGCCAGAAGGTGACGCCGGGTCTTCTTGCCTTTGAGCAGCTTTGAAAGATTCCAAGCGCGGCGACTTTCGTTGATCTGGCTTCTCCTTACGAAATTCATTATAAGGCCTGCAACCCGGCGCGCCGGTTGCGCCGCGGTCAAGACCTGCGTCACCACCCCAGGGATGGACCGCGTGCCGAGCCAAACTCCGCCGCCATCTTGGGTGCGCCTGACCGCGTCGGGCACGCTTCGTGCATCGACTTCGGCCATGCGTTTCCGCGACAGAAACGAGGACGATCCGTATCGTGAGCACCGAGCATCCCGACAGCTTTAAATCCCGCAAGACGCTTCAGGTCGGCGCGGAAAGCTATGTCTATTTCAGCCTGAAGGACGCGGAGCAGAACGGGCTTCCCGGCATCTCCACGCTGCCCTTTTCGCTGAAGGTTCTGCTCGAGAACCTGCTCCGCAACGAAGACGGCCGCACCGTCACCAAGAACGACATCCTCGCCGTCAAGGACTGGCTCGTGTCGCGCGGCAAGGACGAGCGCGAGATCGCCTATCGTCCGGCCCGTGTGCTGATGCAGGACTTCACCGGCGTTCCGGCCGTGGTCGACCTCGCCGCCATGCGCGACGCGATGGTCAATCTCGGCGGCGACCCGAAGCGCATCAACCCGCTGGTCCCGGTCGATCTGGTCATCGACCACTCGGTCATCGTCAACTTCTTCGGCAATGCCCAGGCCTTCGGCAAGAATGTCGAAGAGGAATACAAGCAGAACCAGGAACGCTACCGCTTCCTGAAGTGGGGCCAGTCGGCCTTCGACAATTTCCGCGTCGTGCCGCCGGGCACCGGCATCTGCCACCAGGTCAATCTCGAATATCTGGCCCAGACCGTCTGGACCAGGACCGAGAACGGCCAGACCGTCGCCTATCCCGATACCTGCGTCGGCACCGACAGCCACACCACTATGGTGAACGGCCTCGGCGTGCTCGGCTGGGGCGTGGGCGGCATCGAGGCGGAAGCGGCCATGCTCGGCCAGCCGGTTTCGATGCTGATCCCGGAAGTCGTCGGCTTCAAGCTGACCGGCAAGCTGAACGAGGGCATCACCGCCACCGATCTCGTGCTCACCGTGACGCAGATGCTGCGCAAGAAGGGCGTCGTCGGCAAGTTCGTCGAGTTCTTCGGCCCCGGCCTCGATCACCTGTCGCTCGCCGACCGCGCCACCATCGGCAACATGGCGCCGGAATATGGCGCCACCTGCGGCTTCTTCCCGGTCGATGACGAGACGATCGCCTATCTCGACGAGACGGGCCGCAAGCCCGAGCGCATCGCGCTGGTCGAGGCCTATTCGAAGGCGCAGGGCATGTGGCGCGAGCCCGGCCTGGCCGATCCCGTCTTCACCGACGTGCTCGAACTCGACATCACCACCGTGCTGCCGTCGCTGGCAGGTCCGAAGCGCCCGCAGGATCGCGTGCTGCTCTCCGACGCCAAGACGGGCTTCCTCACCTCGCTCGAGGGCGAGTTCAAGAAGCCGGGCGAGGCCGACAAGCGCTTCGCCGTCGAGGGCACCGACTACACGGTCGGCCATGGCGACGTGACGATCGCCGCCATCACGTCGTGCACCAACACCTCGAATCCGAGCGTGCTGATCGCCGCCGGCCTGCTCGCCCGCAACGCGGTCGACAAGGGCCTGAAGTCGAAGCCGTGGGTGAAGACCTCGCTCGCGCCGGGATCGCAGGTCGTGGAGGAATATCTCGCCTCCGCCGACCTGCAGAAGGACCTCGACGCGCTCGGCTTCAACCTGGTCGGCTTCGGCTGCACCACCTGCATCGGCAATTCGGGACCGCTGCCGGAAAACATCTCGGCCGCCATCAACCAGGGCGACCTGGTCGCCGCCGCCGTGCTGTCGGGCAACCGCAACTTCGAAGGCCGCGTCAATCCGGACGTCAAGGCGAACTACCTCGCCTCGCCGCCGCTGGTCGTCGCCTATGCACTGGCGGGCTCGCTGCAGATCGACCTGACGACCGAGCCGCTCGGCACGGGGTCGGACGGCCAGCCCGTCTATCTCAAGGACATCTGGCCCTCGAACCGCGAGATCGCCAAGTTCATCCGCGAGAACGTCACCAAGAAGATGTTCCAGACCAAGTACGCGGACGTCTTCAAGGGCGACGAGAACTGGCAGAAGATCTCGGTGCCGCAGGGCGAGACCTACGCCTGGGACAGCCAGTCGACCTATGTGCAGAACCCGCCCTATTTCGTGGGCATGCAGCGCGAGCCCGAGGCCGTCACGGACATCCTCGGCGCCCGCGTCATGGGCCTGTTCCTCGATTCGATCACGACCGACCACATCTCGCCGGCCGGCTCGATCAAGGAAACCAGCCCGGCCGGTTCGTATCTGCGCGACCACCAGGTCCGTCCGGCGGACTTCAACCAGTACGGCACGCGTCGCGGCAATCATGAAGTCATGATGCGCGGCACCTTCGCCAACATCCGCATCAAGAACCAGATGCTGGGCGGCAAGGAAGGCGGCTTCACCAAGCATTGGCCGGACGGCACCGAAATGCCGATCTACGATGCGGCGATGAAGTACAAGGCCGAGGGCGTTCCGCTGGTGGTGTTCGCAGGCAAGGAATATGGCACCGGCTCGTCGCGCGACTGGGCGGCCAAGGGCACCAAGCTGCTCGGCATTCGCGCCGTCATCGCCCAGTCCTTCGAGCGCATCCATCGCTCGAACCTGGTCGGCATGGGCATCGTGCCGCTGGTGTTCGAGGAAGGTACGTCCTGGCAGACGCTCGGCCTCAAGGGCGATGAGATCGTCACGATCAAGGGTATCGCCGGCGATCTGAAGCCGCGCCAGATGCTGGATGCGGAGATCACCTTCGCCGATGGCAGCCAGAAGGTCGTGCCGCTGCTCTGCCGAATCGACACGCTCGACGAACTCGACTACTTCCGCAACGGCGGTATCCTGCAATACGTGCTGCGGAACTTGGTTGCCTGAACCAATATCGTATCGCGCTTTTAGCGATTTCGTGATTCCCCGTGTGGCGGTTTTCTGAACCGCCACACGGGTTTAAGCCAGGTGACCGGGTGATTGCGGATCGTTCCCTCACGACCAGTCACCCTTAATTGAATGGCTTACGATTGATCCCCGAACTATTTTTGACTGACACCCACCGCGAGTGGCAGATCTCGGCGATCAGGATAAGTTGCAGGCATGTGCCATCTCAAAACCAGCTGGATCCTGGCGGCCTTGTGCCTGCTTGTGGTCCCGGCGCTTGCGGCCACGGCCCAGGAGCCCACCAAAGTTTCAGCGGTTCTGGAACTCTTCACGAGCCAGGGATGCGCTTCCTGCCCCCCCGCAGACGAATTGCTCGAAGACCTTGCCAAGCGCGAAGACATCGTCGCGCTGTCGCTGCCGGTGGATTACTGGGACTATCTCGGCTGGAAGGACACGCTCGCCAGCCATGAATTCACCGACCGGCAGAAGGCCTATGCCAATGCCCGCGGCGACCGGCAGATCTATACGCCGCAGATGATCGTCAACGGCACCACCCATGTGGTCGGCAGCGACCGGGCGGCGATCGATGCCGCGCTCAGGACCAAGCCGCCGCTCGCCGTTCCGGTCAGCATGGACATGGTGGGCGATGCGATCCGGGTGAAGATCGGCGAGACGGCCGACAGCACCATCCCGCGCGAGCGCAAGGCGACGATCTGGCTGGCGCTCTACAAGCGGCAGGTCGCGGTGCCGATCCGCAAGGGCGAGAACCAGGACCGGACGCTAAGCTATTATAACGTCGTCACGAGGCTGCGACCGATCGCGATGTGGCGCGGCGAGCCCATCGATGTCGACCTGCCGATGAGCGAGTACCATCAGGCCAATGCCGATGGCTGCGCCATCCTGCTGCAGGCCGAGACCGCGAATGGCGAGCCCGGCGAAATCCTCGGCGCCGCGTTTGCCGAGAGGGGCGCGGAATGGTGACGGATCGGGCCCGATAGGGCCAAGCCTTCGTCGATCTTCATGAAAAAAGCGCGGGACCTGCCCGCGCTTTTCGTTTTTCCCGACTTGCGCCGCCGTCAGGCTACCGTCTTTTCCATCAGCCCCGCCAACGCCCTGGCGAAGGCGGCCGGCTCGTCCGGCGCCTCGCCGTCGAGGATGCGGGCCAGACCGAAGAGCAGCGGCGCGGCGGCGTCGACGCGTTCGGCCGCGGCACCGCCAGCCGCCGCCTGGGCGGCGAGGCCGGCCACCAGCGGATGGGCGGGATTGAGCTCCAGGATCTGCGCCGAGCGGCCGCCGGCGCCGTCGCGGCTCGCCAGGATCTTCTCCAACTGCCGGTCTGGGCCGAATTCGGGCGACACCAGGCAGGCGGGGCTCGTCGCCAGGCGGTTCGATCCGCGCACGTCGGCCACCTTGTCGCCCAGCGCCTGCTTCAGGCGAAGCGTCAGCGCGGCCAGCGCCTCGTCGGAGGCGGGCTTCTCTTCCTTGGCCTCGTCGCGGGCGGCTTCCGCTTCCAGCACGGGAATCAGGTCGAGCGTCGCCGCCCCCTGCGTTACCGACTGGAACGGCTTGCCGTCGAAGCCCAGCGCGGTTCGCACCCAGAACGCGTCGACCGCGTCGGCGAGGATCAGCACCTCGACGCCGCGCTTGGCGAAGCCCTCGAGATGCGGCGAGGCAGCGATCGTCGCCGCGTCGTCGCCGAGCGCGTAGTAGATTGCCGTCTGGTTCGGCCGGAAGGCGGCGACGATGTCGGCCAGGCTGCGCCAGTCGTCGCCGCCGGTCGTCGTCTTGAAGCGGGCCAGCTTGAACAGCGCGTCGCGGCGGTCGGGCGCCTCGTAGAGACCTTCCTTGAGCACGGCGCCAAAGGCTTCCCAGACCTTGACGAAGCGCTCGGGATCGTCGGTCGCCAGCTTGTCGAGATCGGTCAGGACACGGTTGGTGACGCCCTTGCCGATCGCCTCGATCACCGGATTCTTCTGCAGCATCTCGCGCGACAGGTTGAGCGGCAGGTCTTCCGAATCGATCACGCCGCGCACGAAGCGCAGCCAGGGCGGCAGGATCTCGGCCTCGTCGGTGATGAAGACGCGGCGGACATAGAGCTTCACCTTGCCCTGGCGCTCCGGCTCGAACAGATCGAACGGCCGCGAGGACGGCACGAACAGCAGCACGGAATATTCCGTCCGCCCCTCGGCGCGGTAGTGGATGGTGACGGCCGGTTCGTCGAAGCGGCCGCCGACATGGCCGTAGAATTCCTTGTACTCGTCTTCCGTGACGGCGGATTTCGGCTTGCGCCAGAGCGCGCTGCCATCGGCGAGCGACTCCTCGGTGCCGTCGGCGAGCTTGAGCACGATCGGCACCGGCACATGCGCCGAATAGGCGGTGACGATGCGCTCGATCGTGTCTGTTTCGGCATAGCTGGCATTGTCGGGATTGAGATGCAGCAGGATGCGCGTGCCGCGGGCCGGCGCGTCGGCGAGATCCGCCGGCTCGATCTCGTAGGCGCCCTTGCCATCCGAGCTCCAGCGCCAGGCCTCGTCCGAGCCCGCCTTGCGCGAGACGACGGAAACCTTGTCGGCGACCATGAAGGCGGAATAGAAGCCGACACCGAACTGGCCGATCAGCGCCGATCCCTTGGCGCCGTCGCCGGCCTTTTCGAGGAAGGCGCGGGTGCCCGACTGGGCGATGGTGCCGAGATTGTCGATCAGTTCCTGCCGGTCCATGCCGATGCCGTTGTCGGCGATGACCAGGCTTGGCGCTGCCTTGTCGGTCTCGATGACGATCTGGAAGGCGTCGCCGCCCTCGATCAGCGCCGGCTCGGAAAGGGAGAGCGTACGCAGCTTCTCGCAGGCGTCGGCGGCATTGGAGATCAGTTCGCGCAGGAAGACGTCGCGATTGGAATAGACCGAATGCACCATCATGTGCAGCAGGCGCGAGACCTCGGCCTCAAACGTGCGGGTCTCGGCGGCGGGCTTGGTTTCAGACACGCTTTTCTCTCCGGTATTGTCGGCGTCCCGGCGCGGGGTCGATGTCTGGGCGCCGGGCGCCGTCGGCATCGTCGCTTACGCGGGCGGCGCTGATATCGCCGGTCGGGGACCGAGTTTCAAGGCCGGAGGCTTCTGCCTGGCGTCCAGGCAAAGAAAAAGGCCGGCGGAGCCGACCTCAGGAACCTTTTGGGAGGGGAATGCAATTCGACGACTGACTTCGAAGGTGGTCCGGCTCAACTGAGGACCCCGGGGGGCTGGGGGGCTGAGAAATTCCGAAGCCTTGGCCAAGCCGGACCGTTCGAAGCGATGGTGGGATATTGCCGGGCCAATGCGGCCGGTGCCGGGCCGAAAAAGGGCGGAATCAAGGAATTTCACACGCCCACTTCACGGCTGCGTGAATTCCGGGCGCGTCCGCACGAAGGGGCAGGGGACGTCTTTCGATCGGCCGGCCGGAAACCCGCGCCTTGCCAGCTTGGCCGAACGGAGCGATCATGACCGCTCGATGACAATGCGGCTCGCTGCAGGAGGCGCCATTGAGCGAAGGTGAAGACAAGGCGGGATCCGGTGGCAGCGCCACGCTGGTGTCGCTGATCCCACCGGAGACGGGGAAGTCCGTTCCCCTGATTGCTTTCAACCGACTCGAGCTGAACGAAATCCTGCGTGTCTACGGGCGCATGGTGGCGGCCGGCGAGTGGCGTGACTACGCGATCGATCATCTGCGCGACAAGGCGGTGTTCTCGATCTTTCGCCGTTCGTCCGAGATGCCGCTCTACAAGGTCGTCAAGGATCCCGAGTTGCGCAACCGCCAGGGCGCCTATGCCGTGATCGCCACCGGCGGCTACATCATGAAGCGCGGCCACGATCTGCGGCAGGTTCTGGCGGTGCTGGATACCAAGCTCAAGGTCGTCCAGAGCTAGCGCATCGATCAGAAGGTCGGTGGCTCGTCACTGCCGTCGCCGAGTGCGCGCTGCATCAGCACGCTGTCCAGCCAGCGGCCATGCTTCCAGCCGACATTCTCGAAGACGCCGACCAGCCGGAAGCCCTGCGCCGCATGCAGCCGGATCGACGCCTGGTGGGTGGAATCGCCGATCACGCCGATCATCTGGCGGAAGCCGGACGCGGTCGCCGCCGCGATCAGTTCCGCCAGCAGCCGCTTGCCGACGCCGAGCCCCTGCGCCTTGGGCTCCAGATAGATCGAGTCCTCGACGGTGAAGCGATAGGCAGGCCGCGGCCGATAGGGGCCCGCATAGGCGTAGCCGAGGATCTCCCCGGAGCCCTCCGCCACCAGATAGGGATGGCCGCCATCCACCAGCGCTTCGTGGCGGCGGCGCATCTCCGTTTCGTCTGGCGGCTCGATCTCGAAGCTCGCCGTGCCGAACCGCACCCAGTGCGAGTAGATCCCGGTGATCGCTTTCAGATCGTTGACGCAGGCCGGGCGGATATAGAGATCGTCGGGGAGGGGGGACATGGCGGAGCACTCGAATGCTGCGAGCCCGGCGTGGCCAAGACGTCGCCGCGCTCGCGAAAATGGAAACAAGCCACAAAAAAGGGCGCGGCCTTGGCCGCGCCCTCCGATCGGGTCCCGATATCGCCTTAGCGGCGGTCGCCGAACAGGCGGAGCATCATCAGGAACAGGTTGATGAAGTCGAGATAGAGCGTCAGCGCGCCCATGATCGCCTTGCGGCCGGCTACCGTGCCATCGTCGCCGACATAGTACATTTCCTTGATCTTCTGCGTGTCATAGGCGGTGAGGCCCACGAAGATCAGCACGCCGAGGACCGAGATCGCGAAGCCGAGGGCCGACGATCCGATGAAAATGTTGACGATCGAGGCGATGATGATGCCGATCAGGCCCATGAACAGGAACGAGCCCATTCCGGTCAGATCGCGCTTCGTCGTGTAGCCATACAGGCTCATCGCGCCGAAGGTGGCGGCGCTGATGAAGAACACCTGCGTGATCGACTGCGCCGTGTAGACGGCGAAGATCGAGGACAGCGAGACGCCCATCAGGGCCGAATAGCCCCAGAACACGGCCTGCGCCTTTGCCGTCGACATCTTGTGGATGCCGAAGGAGAGCCAGAACACGAGGCCCACGGGGGCCAGCATCAGCACCCACATCAGCGGGCCGGTGTAGATGGTCTTGCCGAGGCTGGTCAGCAGAAGGCCATTCTGCATCTGCGCGACAGCCTGGGACGGGTCACTGGTCACGGCAAGCTTGAAGATGCCAAGCGCGGCTGCGCCGGTGATCATCAGGCCGATCGCCATGTAGTTGTAGACCTGCAGCATATGCGTGCGCAGGCCCTGATCGATAACACCGGTTTCGGCACGCGCTGCGCCAAACGGTGAGACGCGATTGTCGAAATCTGCCATCGAAGTCCTCTCCGAAATAAAAAAATCCGCAGCTGCTTCGCCGCGAAACCCCCGTTTCCGCCACCGAGCGTCCCAACCTCTTCGGTTCCGCCGGGCGGCAAGCCCTCGGGGTCCCATGCGATATGGGCACCCCGATCGATCCGTGCAAGTGATCCGGCACGGCCCAAGTGGTATAATCGTACGCGATGCGGACGGGTGCGACTACAGGTTTCTGAGTACCGGCGCCGCCTTCTGGCCGAGCAATCGCCACGTTCCGGCAAGGCCGAGCCCGATGGTGAGCGCCACGGCGATCAGGGCGGCGGCGAGCGCCGTCACCGGAAAGACGGTGAAGGGCTGGCCCATCACGCCGGCGACGACGCCCCAGGCGGCGAGCGAGCCGGCCAGCACGGCGAACACCGCGGTGGCCAGCCCAAGCAGCCCATATTCCAGCCCGAACGCCTTCAGCAACTGGCCGCGCGTCGCGCCGAGGGTCTTCAGGATCACCGCATCATAGAGCCGCTGCCGGTGACCGGCGGCAAGCGCCCCTGCCAGCACCAGCACCGATGCGGCCAGCGCGATCGACGAGGCGACGCGGATCGCCAGCATCAGCTGATCCAGGATCGACGAGATGCGGTCGAGCGCTTCGCGTACCCGGATCGCCGTGACGGACGGGAATTCCGTGCCGGCGTCGCGCATCAGCCTTGCCTCCGCCGCCGGATCGGCGACGCCCGGATGGGCGAGGGTCGCGAGCACCGAGTAGGGCGCGCCGGTGAACGCCGAGGGCGAGAACACCAGGACGAAGTTGATCGCCAGGCTCTCCCACTCGACCTCGCGCAGATTGGCGATCGTCGCGGTGATCTCGCGCCCGAGCACGTTGACGGTGACGGTGTCGCCGGTCTTGAGGCCGAGGCCCCGCGCGACGCCCGCCTCCATCGAGACGAGGGGCGGGCCGGCATAGTCGGCCGCCCACCATTCGCCGGCGGAGAGCCGCGAATTCTTCGGTATGGTGGCTGCAAAGGTCACGCCGCGATCGCCCTTCAGCACCCATGCAACCTCGGGCGTCGGCGTCGCCTGGTCGGCCGGCGTCTTGTTCAGGGCGACGATGCGGCCGCGCAGCATCGGCACGCTCTCGACCGTCGCATCCGGGATCTCCTTCCTGAGGAAGTCCATGAAGGCCGGTGCCTCGGCATTCTGCACGTCGAGGAAGAAGAAGCTTGGCGCGCGGTCGGGCAGGGACTGCGTCAGCTGGCGATGCAGATTGCCGTCGATCAGCGCGATCGTCACCAGCACGGTCAGGCCGAGCCCGAGCGACAGAACGACCGATCCGGTCAGCGCGCCGGGGCGGTGGATGTTGCCGACGGCGAGCCGCCATTCGGTCGAGGCCAACCGCGGCGCGCGACGCGCCAGCGCCGTCACGGCCCAGGCGACAAGCCGCAGCAGCAGGAAGGAAGCCGCGACGCCGATGACGAAATAGAGGGCGATGCGGCGGTCATAGGCAAGCAGGATGGCGAGCCCCGCCAGCACCGCCGCGGAGACGATGGCGGCGATCAGGAAGGCGAGGCGGGGCCGCATCTTGCCGAAGGCGGCGCCGTCTCGGAACAGCGCGGTCGGCGCGATGTCGCCGGCGCGGCCGAGCGGCACCAGCGCGAAGGTCAGCGCCGTCAGCAGGCCATAGAGCGCTGCATAGCCGAGCGCGGTCGGATAGAAGCCGGTTTCGGCGCCGACCGGCAGCACGTCGGCCAGGAATTGCAGCGCCACCACCGGCACCAGCGCACCGATCGCGAGGCCGATGACGACGCCGAGCAGCGCGATCAGCAGGATCTGGATCAGATAGAGCCGGGTCACCAGGCCGCCGGCCGCGCCGAGCGAGCGCAGGGTGGCGATCACCGGCCGTTTCAACTCCATGAAGGCGCCGACCGCATTGGCGACACCGACGCCGCCGACGATCAGGGCGGCGAGGCCGACCAGGGTCAGGTATTGCGCGAACTGGCTGATATTGCGCTTGAGGCCGGGCGAAGCGTCGTCGCGGCTGCGCACCTGCCAGCCCGCCTTGGGCAGGGCCTTGTTCGCGGCCTCGACGAGATCGACCACGGCGCTGTCGGGGGTGCCGTCCGGCATGCGCAGCCGGTAGGTCCACTGCACGAGGCTGCCCGGCTGGACGAGGCCGGTGCTGTCGAGCGTGGGTTTCGAGATCAGCAGGCGCGGGCCGAAGCCGAGGCCGGTGGCGAGCTTGTCGGGCTCGTCGGCGATCTCGCCGGCCAGCGTCAGCCGGGCCGTGCCGACCTGCACGATGTCGCCGATCTTGACGCCGAGCCGGGTGAACAGCTCCGGATCCGCCAATGCACTGCCGGCATTCAGCGCCGCCGTCGCATCGACGGCCTCGCCGGCCTTGAGCGTGCCATAGAGCGGATAGGCGCTGTCGACGGCCTTGATCTCCACCAGGGTCTGGTCCGATCCGTCCGCCAGGCGCGCCATGCCGCGCAGCGAGCCGATCTCGGAAACCGTGCCATGCTTTTCCAGGAAGCCCCGCTCTTCCGGCGACGCCTGGCGCTGCACGAGCGTGAAGGCGACGTCGCCGCCGAGGATGGCCTGGCCCTGTCGAGCGAGGCCGTCGGTCATGGCGCGCGACACCGAGCCGACGGCGGCGATCGCCGCGACACCGAGCGCGATGCAGGCCAGGAAGACGAGGAAACCGCTGAGGCCGCCGCGCAACTCGCGCAGCGCGAAACGGAGCGGCAGCGGCAAGGTGGAGGTCGTCATTCCGCCGCGCTCCGAACCGCGTCGGCATTCGCCTGACGCGGATCGATGACGCCGGAATGGATGCGGATCATGCGGTCGCAGCGGCCGGCCAGCGCATTGTCGTGCGTGACCAGCACCAGCGTCGTGCCGCGCTCGGCGCAGGTGTTGAACAGGAGGTCGGCGATCTCGCGGCCCGTCGCCTCGTCGAGATTGCCGGTCGGCTCGTCGGCGAACAGGATGGCCGGACGGGCGACCAGGGCGCGGGCGATCGCCACGCGCTGCTGCTCGCCGCCGGAAAGCGCGGACGGGTAGTGGTTCATGCGGTGGTCGAGCCCGACCAGCTTCAATTCCTCGGCGGCGCGTTCGAAGGCGTCGCGGCGGCCAGCCAGTTCCAGCGGCACAGCGACATTTTCCAGCGCCGTCATGTTGGGGATCAGGTGGAAGGACTGGAAGATGATGCCCACGTTCTGGCCGCGGAACCGCGCCAGCCCGTCTTCGTTGAGGGCGACGAGGTCGGTGCCGGCGACCCGCACGCTGCCCCGGTCGACGCGCTCCAGCCCGGCCATGGTCATCAGCAGCGTCGATTTGCCGGAACCGGAGGGGCCGACCAGCGCGGCGCTTTCGCCGGCCTCGATCGTCAGCGACACGTTGCGGAGAATATGCACGCGCGCCGCCCCCGCTCCGAGCGCCAGTTCGACGGAAGAAAGCCGAATGACGGCATCGGAATGGTTCGGGACGGTATCATTCACGCGCGCAGACCCTATATCGTGCGACGGGCAGGCTCGTCGTACGGAGGAAGCCGAGAACGCCGGCGTCCTGCCGATCGCGGCGCGTTCGGCTCAATATGGTGGCAAAGTACCGATGAAAAAGACCCTGGCGCTGGCAATCTCGCTCCTCATGCTCTTCCTGGGGCCGGCGCTGGCCGATCCGATCCGTCTCGTGGTGCTCGGCGACAGCCTTTCCGCCGGCTATGGGCTTGGCCCCGGCGAGGGTTTTACCGACCAGTTGCAGAAGGCGCTGACCGCGAAGGGTCTTGATGTCGCAGTCGTCAATGCCGGCGTTTCCGGCGACACGGCCGGCGGCGGCCTCGCCCGGCTCGACTGGTCGGTCGGCGCCGATGCGCAGGCGGTGATCGTCGAGCTCGGCGCCAACGACATGTTGCGCGGGCTCGATCCCGCGGTGCCGCGGCAGGCGCTCGACAGCATCCTGACGCGGCTCGGCGAGCGCAAGCTGCCGGTGCTGCTCGCCGGCATGCGTGCCGCGCCCAATCTGGGACCCGACTACGCCCAGCGCTTCGACAGCCTCTATCCGGATCTGGCCGCCAAGCACGGCGCGATGCTATATCCGTTCTTCCTCGACGGGGTCGTCGCCGATCCCGGCCTGCTGCTGGAGGACGGGATGCATCCCAACGCCAGCGGCATCGCTGTCATCGTCGAGAAAATCCTTCCCGCCGTGGAGGATCTGGTCGCGCAAGCCAAGCGCTGACCGGCCCTCCGCAAGCCCGTCTTCGCCTTCCCGCTTCCGGCGCCTGCCCATCCGGCTTGCCGTGCCCAATCTCTCGGAGCTCTCGTCATGGAATATCGTTCGCTCGGACGCACCGATCTGCGCGTCTCCTCCATCTGCCTCGGCACCATGACCTGGGGCCAGCAGAATACCGAGGCCGAAGGCCACGAGCAGATGGACTACGCCTTCGAGCAGGGCGTGAACTTCCTCGATACCGCCGAGCTCTACTCGATCCCGCCCAAGCCGGAGACGCAGGGCTCGACCGAGCGGATCATCGGCAACTGGATGAAGGCGCGGGGCAATCGCGACAAGGTCATCCTCGCCTCCAAGGTATGCGGCCGCAACGGCTTCACCTGGTTCCGCGACAGCGGTGCGACACCGACGCTGTCGCGCGCCCATATCCGCGAGGCGATCGAGAAGAGCCTGAAGCGGCTGCAGACCGATTATATCGATCTCTACCAGCTGCATTCGCCCGACCGGCACGTGCCGCTGTGGGGCTCCAATCCGACCATCTACCGCCATCCCGAGCCGGCTCCCGACGAGGTGCCGATCGAGGAGACGCTCGGCGCGCTGCAGGAGCTGGTGCAGGAGGGCAAGGTTCGCCATGTCGGCCTGTCGAACGAGACCGCCTGGGGCACGACGCGTTTTGTCGCAGCCGCCGAGGCCGGCAAGGGCCCGCGCGTCGTCTCGATCCAGAACGCCTACAACCTGCTGAACCGCACCTTCGAGGTGAACCTGGCCGAGGTGGCGATGCGCGAGCAGGTCGGCCTGCTGGTCTATTCGCCGCTGGCGCAGGGCTACCTGACCGGCAAGTACCAGAAGGGCGCGCGCCCGGCCGGGGCCCGCACCACGCTGTTCAAGCGTGGCGATCGCTATGAAACGCCGGGCGCTGAAGAGGCGATCGACGCCTATCTCGCCATCGCGCGCGAGGCCGGCATGGATCCCGCCACGCTCGCCATCGCCTTCGCCACCACCCGCTGTTTCGTCACCTCGAACATCATCGGCGCCACGACGATGGAGCAACTCAAGGTGGATATCGCCGCGGCCGATGTCGCCATCAGTCCGGAACTGGAGGCGAAGATCGACGCGGTCCATCAGTGGCGCGGCAATCCCTGCCCCTGAGACAGGCGGACGCTGCCCGGGGAAAGGGCTTTACAGCCGGGCGGCAAACCGCGAACCTGATCTTCCGTCCCACCGATAAAGGAGGGCGATCATGCCGCGCCTGTTCACCGGTCTCGAAATTCCGGCCGACCTCGCCCAACGGCTTTCGCTCCTGCGCGGCGGCATTCCCGGCGCGCGCTGGATCGACGCGGAGAACTTCCACGTCACGCTTCGCTTCATCGGCGATATCGACGATCGCACCGCCGATGAAGTTGCCGACGCACTGTCGCGGGTAAGGCGGCGCGAATTCGACCTGCAATTCTCCGCGCTGGATTCCTTCGGCACCGCCAAGCCGCATTCCATCGTGGCGCGGATCGCGCCGTCGCGGGCCCTGAGCGAGCTGCAGGCCGAACATGAGCGGATCCTGCAGCGGATCGGCCTGCCACCCGAGGGGCGCAAATACACGCCGCATGTCACGCTGGCCCGGCTGCGCAACACGCCGCATCGCGACGTTGCCGCCTATCTGGCCGTGCGTGGCGGCGGGCTCTTCGCGGCGGCGTTTCACGTGACACGTTTCGTGCTGTTCTCGTCCAAGGCGTCGACCGGTGGCGGACCCTATGTGATCGAGGAGAGCTATCCGCTGGCCGAGTTCGTGGAGGCTCGGCCATGATCCAGAAGCTGGACGCCGCCGAGAGGGCCCAGGCCCTGGCGACGCTCGAGGGCTGGACCTCGGTGGAGGGTCGCGACGCCATCACCAGGGTGTTTGCCTTTGGCGATTTCCAGGAGGCTTTCGCGTTCATGACGCGCTCGGCGCTCCTGGCCGAGCGGATGAACCACCATCCCGAATGGAGCAATGTCTACGGCACCGTTACCGTGACCCTGGCAACCCATGTCGTCGATGGGGTGACCGCGTTCGACATCCGGCTGGCCGAGGGCATGAACCGTTTCGCGGGGTAGGGACCGCAGACCCTCACCCCAACCCTCTCCCGCAAGCGGTAGAGGGGGCGCGTCGTGACTGGTCTGTCGGAAGAGTTGCTCCGCAGGAAAATCCCTCGCCCGTTTGCTTGCGGGAGAGGGTGGGGTGAGGGCCTTACTTGGCCTTAGTACTCAGCCCGTCATTTCCACGGCAAGTCGAGGCTGGCGGCGCCGCAGAGGTGGCCCTGGATCCGGCTGACGCCCCAGCCGGCCAGCATCTCCGCCGTTTCCTCGTCCTGGACCCATTCGGCAACGGTCTCGATGCCGAGATCATGCGCCAGCTCGACCAGGCGGCGCACGAAGATCTGGTCGTCGCGGCTCTTGGGCAAGGTGGCGATGAAGCTGCCGTCGATCTTGACGATGTCGACCTTGAGCGCCCGTAGATTGCGGAACGAGGTGAAGCCGGCGCCGAAATCGTCGATCGCCAGACGGGCGCCGAGATCATGGATCGTCGAGATGAAATAGGCCGTCTCGTCGAGGCTGCGGATCGCGCTGGTTTCGGTGATCTCGACGATCAGCCGCTTGCCGAGATCGGGTCGCTGGCCGAGCGTGTCGGCAAATCGCGACAGCCAGTCCGGCCCGGCCGCGGTTTCCGGCGATACGTTCAGCGAGATATGCGCCTCGGGGTGGTGGACCAGCGTTTCCAGCGCGCGATCGAGCACGGCGAGGTCGAACAGCCGCGACAGGCCGAGGCGTTCCGCCAGCGGCACCACATGCCCCGCCGAGACGATCGTGCCGTCTGGCTGGGCCAGCCGCAGGAGGGCCTCGTGGAACGCCACCTCGCGCGTGCGGATGTCGACGATCGGCTGGAAGGCGAGCCGCAGCCGCTGTTCCGACAGCGCGCCGATCAACTGTTGCGACAGGGCTATGTTGGACTGGCGCTCGGCCTCGCGCTCGGTCGAAGGCGCAAAGGCAATGAAGCGGCCCCGACCGGTGTCGCGGGCAAAGCCCAGGCTCTCCTGCACCCGCTCCATCGCCTCGTCGCGATTCTGCGCATGGCGGGGAACCGAGACGCCGCCGACCGAGATCGTCACCGAAACGGCGCCGTCGGGCGTCGCGATCACGTCATCGCGGATGGCGGACAGGAAGCGCTCGGCCGCGAACGGCATTTCGTGCTCGTCGCAGTTCATCAGGATGAGGCCGAGCTTGTGGCCCGAAAAGCGGCCGATGGCGTCGCTGTCGCGCAGGCGGCCCTTGATGCGACGCGCCACCGCGGCCAGAACCCGGTCGCCGGCACGATAGCCATAGGCATCGTTGATCAGGTGGAAATCATCGATGGCGATGACGAGGAAGGCGGCCGAGGTGCCGGAGCGCTGTGAACTAGCGATCGCCTGGTCCAGCAGATCGAGCAGGTAGGAGCGGTTGAACAATCCGGTGACGTCGTCATGGCGCGACAGGAAGGACAGGCGCTGTTCGCGGGCATGGCGTTCGTTGATGATGCGCAGGACCCCCTCGGCGCGCACGGCGTTCTTGCGGTCGTCGGCATACCAGCGGCCGGTATCCTCGATCCACAGCGTCGGGCCGCTCGGTCCAGCCGGGCGCAGTGCGTATTCGAGCTGGTAGGGGACGCCGTTGCCGGTATCGATCCCGCTCAGCAGCGCTTCCTGGCGCGCGAACGGACTGGGTTCCTCCACCATTTCGGCAAAGGCGGCACCGGTGTTGAGCGCTTCGGGCGTGGCGAGACCGAACAGGGCAGCCGCGTCGCCGCCCCATTCCATGCGGTCGTCGTCCAGCGTCCAGCGATAGACGATTTCGCCAACTGTGGAGAGGATGGCGGCCGTGTGAACCGGCCACTGTGTCGACAAGCCGACGCTCACCGCATTGCGCACTGCTGGCATTCCTTTGCACGAGACGCGATTACCGCAGGACGGATCCGACTCTCGTGGAGCGTCTTGACCCGCCCGAGCCGCGAAATGCCATTTGGTATCGCGGCGACAACAGCAGCAATTTATCCAAAAGAAAAGGGCCGGCGTGGCGCCGGCCCTTGAACTTTTAGTCGATGGCCAACCGGCCTGCCGGGCGCTATGCGCGCCCCGGCAGGATTAGCCTTCGTTCTTCGGCGTCAGGATCTGACGGCCGCGATACATGCCGGTCTTGAGGTCAATGTGATGCGGGCGGCGGAGCTCGCCCGAATTCTTGTCCTCGGTGTAGACCGGCTGCGTCAGGGCGTCGTGCGAACGGCGCATGTTGCGCTTCGACGGCGACGTCTTTCGCTTCGGAACTGCCATTTCAATTTTCCTTCGTCATATGCCGTCGAACCGGCGGCGCGCCGCCCGGCAAGGGCATAGCAGTACAATCTGAATGCGGCCTTATACAGAGATCGCCCAAGCTTGACCAGTCGGTGCCCGGCAAAAAGATTCTGCCGCAAAGTTCGCGAAAAGACTCGCTATTCTCAGGCCGACAGAACGTCGAGCTGCTTGAGAATGGCAGCGCCCATCTCCTTGGTGCCGACCTTGGTCGTGCCTTCGGTATAGATGTCGCCCGTGCGCAGGCCCTGGCTCAGCACGCTGGAAATGGCGCGGTCGAGCAGATCGGCCTCGGCGACCAGGCCGAAGGAATAGCGCAGCGCCATCGCGAAGGACGCGATCATGGCGATCGGGTTGGAGATGCCCTTGCCGGCAATGTCCGGCGCCGAGCCGTGCACGGGCTCGTACATGGACTTGCGGCGGCCGGTGGTCGCATCGGGGGCGCCGAGGGCGGCCGACGGCAGCATGCCGAGCGAACCGGTCAGCATCGCCGCCACGTCGGACAGGATATCGCCGAACAGGTTGTCGCAGACGATGACGTCATACTGCTTCGGCCGGCGGACGAGCTGCATGGCGCAATTGTCGGCGAGCACATGCTCGAGCGCGACGTCGGCATATTCTTCCTTGCCGACCTTGGTGACGACCTGGTTCCACAGGACGCCCGACTTCATCACGTTGCGCTTCTCTGCCGAGGCGACGCGGCTGGAGCGGGTCTTGGCGAGGTCGAAGGCGACGCGCGCGATGCG
>Ga0182738_1002603_pt1 | contig 21299 bp, 5 predicted proteins | sample eDN5th30CBELigMG_FD_128876 | JGI IMG/M metagenome (GOLD analysis project Ga0182738, IMG submission 128876) | Enriched Miracle-Growth compost microbial communities from Emeryville, California, USA - eDNA 5th pass 30_C BE-Lig MG (version 2)... ... | reverse complement strand
TGTTGGATAAGAAACTACTCACTACTTGATAATGAAATGCGGATTTCTCTAGAAAATTTCTTGGGAGTTGTTGCTTTAGGAGAATGATTTAAGTTTATTCTAAGGTCCTCTGACAGACCTCGTTAGTTCATAAATATGCTTATCATCTTGACAGAGATTAAGGAGTTTTTTGTTGGAAGCCAAATAACAATTGATGGTGTCCTAATAATAGTATTTTGAGAACAAGTTTAAAAAAGATGAAAAGGACGATTTGAAAAAAGACCAGTTTTATTGCTAATTGATTTCTTCAAAAGGTTTTTAATATGTTAAGCTCCGGCGGGAGGTTAAATGTTCGTATTAAAAATAATAATTCAACCTTTGAGAACAATTTTGATCTCAACTTTTTCTCACAAAAGAAATCTTCTCTATTTTGGTTTTCAATCTCGAAAGAAGTGAATTTCGTTTTAGACTCAAATTCTATTTCTTTCATGAGAAAGATTTGTCTGAAATTGAATTCAACAAAACTTTTTTGACTCCCAACTTTTATTTATGAGGTCACAAAAAAAAGGTTGAATTTTTCAATGAGAAATAGAAATATGAGTAAGAGACTGTTTTGAGAGCTTGGAGTGCAAGCATATGAATTCAGAAACCCAACAAAATTTGAATCTTGAGAGAGCTAAAGATCTTTTTGTAATTGATTAGAGAAATTAACTTTTGTCCAAATTCCATACTTCAAGCCACTGCGAAATGTATAAAACAGAAAGCAAGGTATCTTGCCCTTAAACTTACCTTAAAAATCGCAAAAAGGTTAATTTCAGGAGAGAAGAGAAGAAACCAATTTTAGATCTAATTCAGTTTTAGTCAGAAACAAGGTGACTCCTCAGACTGACTCATATTTTCGAAAAAAAATGATAAATTTTTTTTGGAAATTGAGAAAAAGTTGGAAGTCATCCGGGGTCCGAAAAGTTTTCAACAAATTCTTGGGACAGTTCATACTCGTTTGTTAATGAGGGATGGGAAAGAAAATATTTGTCAGAAACTCGCTAAGCAGTTTTTTCAATAAAAAATTTCAGCTGTCAAATCTCATTCTTGTCAACTTGTTTCAAATTTTGGAGAGACAAAAATTTTTTTCTTTCAAGGGGACAAAATTTTTCAGAGATTTTTTTTTTTCAAAGTATGATTCAACCCATTTTTCCAGAATTAAGAAAGAGTCCCCGTTGAAAATATCGCACAAATTTCTTTTCCAAATTTTGTACAGAACGCTTTGAAAGAGAACATTATGGACAATTGTCATGAAATTAACCTCAAATTTTAAAGAGGAATATTTCTCTCTATTTTCTCTCTTTTTGTCCTGTTTTAGTGAAAGCATGGAAGAACAAAAAGCAATGAACGGGTTCAAAATAATTAATATCATCGCCAAAGACAGATTCAAAAACACTGGAATGGAATTTTTCGTGATTGTCGAGAAGGGTGATCAATAATGAGTTGATTCAAAAGAAAAAACTTCTTTTCTTAATTTTTTTTTGTTGATAGCATTAATTTTCTGAGAGTGGAGACTTAAAGAAAAAGGTTCAAAAAGAAGTCTTTTGAATTGTTAGCTCTTGATCGAAAAGAAAGAAGTGTTTCCTTTTTCGCATTTCAAATATTTGTTGGATTATTTTCAAAAGTTGGAAATCAAAGAGAAAAAATAGCTGAAAAAAAACTTAAAAAAAAAAATTTTTTCATTATAAAATCTTGGGATCTTCAGACACTCAGGAGGGAGATTTCCTGGCAAAAGTTTGAAATATTGAAAAATTTTCTTCATGAAAATCTTTTTCTTGTGCAAAGAAACTTTCTATTTAAAAATATGAACGTTCAAAAAGAAATTTCACATCCATCTTAAAAGTTCCAAGATCATAAGATGTTACAGTTCTCGAGAAAATTTTAGGGGAAAGTTTTTTTTGGAAATTTTCAAAATCCGAAAAATTTTTTTTTCTCATCGTTCCATCTCATGACAATGAAGGAAAATTTCTAAAATCTGACAAATTGGAGAGGTAACTGATTTGGTAAAAAATTTGTCCTCTTTTCACCATTAAAAAAATTCTAAAAAAGTTTTTTTTCTTTTCTTGACAAAAAAATTCAGATATCTTGCTTCTGAGTTAAATTCCTGTTTTTCCCTCTGATCAATTCTACAACAAATACAAAAAAAAAAATCGATTCTGAGGTCTAAAAAACTCTTGAAAAATCATCTTTATAAGTTTATGTCGATCCGTTCATTGGGTGTTTGATACTTTTGATAAAATTTCTTGTGTTATTTTTTTTTCTGAAGTTTTTATAACCATCAAGTAATTCCTGTCTTCTGGACTCTTGAAACGCTGAACAATATTGGAGACAATTTTTTCCCCCAACGAGATGCTTTTTTTTTTCTTTTTTTTCACAAAAAATATGAAAAAAATTTCAGGAAGTTTTTGCTTATGGGTTTTTGAGGAAAATTACTCAGTGTCAGAATGAAAGAAAATATCCTGTTGGTTGTTTTCTATATTTCTCCGTCTTTCTCCAGGATTTTGAGTTTTAGAATATTTCATAAAAAATTGTGGAAAGATTTTTTTGGCAAAATCCATATTTTTCATACCTTGAGAGTTTTCCTGAAAAATTACAAGCATTTTTATTCATCCAGTCTTGTTTTCTTGTCATGAAAAGTTCTCTTTCTCATTTTTTTTTCAAAAATGCTCCTTGTGAAAAAACATAAAAAAGAAAGTTCTCTGTAAAACTTGAATGTTGGAAATCGGAAAATTTTTTTGTGCTTTTGATTAAATCTCGTAAAAAAAATATCAAATTTTACTCGAAGTGTGGGTTTCTTCTTGAAATCTTTGTTTCTATAGAAAAGATTCCTTTTTTCTTCTGGACAGTGTAAACTGAACCAGAAGGAAAGTAGGCAAAATTTTTTTGGATTGGTAGGACATTTCAATCTATCAAAAACTTTGTTCCAGTTACCTATCTCAGCTTCAAAGGAGAGCATTTAAAAGAAACAGTTTAAAAGGTAATTTATTACTCTATAGAGATACTTTAAAGGATAAAATAGTGCATATTATGATATAATATTGGAGTTTTATCTAAGCTACAAATGAGCTAATGGGAAGTTTCAATTCTTAAATAATGACACACGTACATATATAATATTTAGAAAGCAGTCAAGGAGACTTATTCTTTTTTGGTTGGGGATTCAGTAGAACCAAGGATGACTCTAACAGGCGGAACACCCTTCAAGATTTGGTTGTCTTCTTTCTTAGAGCACATAACATTCAAATCTGCATATTTATCTTCCTTCTAGAATTTTTTAAGAAAAAATAAATAAAATAATTTTTACGTCTAAATTGAGGAGTTCTTCTAATTTTGATTTGATTCTCTTTTCTTTTTCCTTTTCTTTGCCAGGAATGTCCATGAGAGCATGGAAATAGATTGCTTGAGACCCATAAGTGACATCTTTAGGAATAAGGTCATAAGTCTTTTCAATGTAATCAAAGAGATCTTTCAAAGTAGCATCTCTTGGTAAAGTAACATCCCATCTGTCCCAAAGATTAACAGAGAGTTTCTCAGTGAGCTTAGTGACGGGAGCAGCAGCAGGTTCTGACAATGCCATGATAGGAACAGCAAGACTCAAGAATGCATTCTTCATGTCTTCGACCTTGCAGTTCTTCAACAATTTACACAATTCAACGGTTTGCAATCCAGCAACGGAAGCGGTGGTCGTGGCAAGAGCAGGAATAATTCTACCAGCCTTGATCTTGACAGTGAGCCAGTCCATAGGTTCGAGTTTATAGTTGCTGGCTCTGCAGTTAGCAATGGAGCTGATGAAGTCAATGTGGAAGTTTTGATCATTATCTTTTTCGAATTCTTCAGGGCTGCAGCATTTGACTTTTCCTTCTTTATCTTTAGACAAAGTAGTGGCAAAGGCCTTGAGGTCTTTCAGTAATTCCTCAGCTTCATTAACTGGAGTTTCTTCGTCTTCGCCTTCTTCACCAGTAGCTTGTTTGCTGGCTTCTTTATCGACTTCTGCATTGATTTCTTGTGCCTTTTCTTGAGATGGCTTAAAGTCTGGGACTTTAACTTTGGCAGCTTCCTCAGCCATTTTGGCTTTTTCAGAGTCTTTTCTGGCATCCTTGGGAATGGGGATATCAAAGACCTTGGCTCTGAGACAAGCACAAGCAGCTATGAAGTTGATATGGAGAGGGTTTTTGGGATCGAAAAGGATTTCAGTAGGTGGTCTCTTTGGTAATGACCAGAAAGGTCTGCCTTCTTTAGTTTTGGCATCAAGAGGATAAGTGTAAAGGAGTTGTCTGATGTCATTAACAAAGTACTTTTGGAACTTGATTCTGGCATATCTGATACAGTCATCGAAAGTCAAAGGTCGTTTCTTCAAGAGAGTGACAGCTTCAGTGAGAGTTTTGAGCTCAGTGGAGCCTGTGACTTGGAAGTTGGGATCTTCAACAACTTTATTAAGACCTTTGGGTCTTTGTGTAAAGAGCTTTCCGAATTTATCTCTGGCCCATTCAACACAGTGGAGAGTTTCTTCAGGGAACATCTTGAGAGTACAATGAGGGATTTCAGCGTCTTCCTTGGGGTCTTCTTGAGAGCCGTAGGATTCAGTTTTGTAAGGAATAATGACTTGAACGTGACCTTTAGGTCCGAGAGTACCAGATTCAAGCAAAGGAGTCTTGGCATTCACGCAACGCATATCGACATACCTTCTGGCTTGAACATTATCAAGAGCATTTGTGACGACAGTGAGATCTTCAAAGAATTTGTCGGTAAAGATGTTGGCAGTTCCGTCATGGACTTTATCAAGTCTGGCAATGATATGTCCTTTGAGTTCTTTGTTCATTTGGATAGCAGCGGCAGCAGCAGTTTGAGACTTTGGTTTACGAAGATGTTTTTCTCTGAACAAGAATTGTCTGGTAAGGTTGGAGACTTCAATGACATCAGGATCGGTTAAGATGATCTTACCTCCTTCTTTATGACCATATTTGCCTGGTTCACCAGTACCTAAGCCGAGCATAGCATAGTTTTTAAGGAGTTCGCAACCAATAGCTCCAGATCCGACCATGAATAGATTAGTGTATTGGAGAGTTTGGAGAAGTTTAGCACCAACGCAAATTCTAAGACCATCAGATCTGTGCTTCTTTTCAGTGATTTCAAGTTGATCGATAGCAATGTCCCATTCAGACTTGCTTTCAGGGAGGTCTGGGATGACTTCATAGCAATCAGTGTAGAAGAGTTGTTTGGTAGGCATGAACTTTTGTGTGATGGCTTTGATAGCTTCTTGAGCAACGAAACCACCCAAGAAGGCAGCAAGAGGAGCAAAGACGCCTTGGCAAGTGAAAGAGAATCTTCTAATGACGAATTCGAAGCGAGCATCTTCTTTGTGGTTATAATCCTTGCTAACTTTGGCAGCTGCTTCGGTAGCAAGTTGCAAGAACCCTTCGCTATCAGGTAAATCCCATGGCTTTGGTAGTCTTTCATATTTCTTGGTGAATTGATCGAAAGCTTCAAAAGCAATATGAAGAATATAAGGATGGTTGATTTTGAGGAAATCGTGCATCAACATATTGGGGTCGAATGGAATGTTGGGAGAGGCAACAGACTCTTCGAAGGATTGGAATTTGAGTAAAACTGGAGTCTTGAGCTGCTTAGCAAGTCCGTTACCGACATAAGGAGTATATCCTCTTGTATCTCCAATCTTGAAACTTGATGCATTGATGACTTGTACTTTATGTTTTGTTCCGTTTATTGAAGTGGGTTTATCCTCAGTTTCTTTAGATATGAGTTGCATGCCATCGACGCCGTTGATGAGGACTTCATCGCCATCTTCGAGTTTATGAGTATGTCCAGGAAGTAAGCTGACGACACCTTGTTCTTCGTTAGTGATTTTACCAAGCATGACTTCTTGAACTTCTTCTCCATTTTTATCAACAACGACAAATTCATCACCAAAATCATTGAAAACTCTGGAGAATGGTCCGTAGAGATCGGTAGTGATGAAGTGAATATGATTCTTTCTGCAGTACTTGTTGATAGCGACGAGGGTTTCGTAGTCGGTTTCACTAAGAATGACAAGAGTGTATCCTTTGAGGAGTTTGTCAATTTCAGCTTCTTCTTTAGGAAGTGGTTGATCTAGCAAAGCAGTATCGACGTTAACGTAGTAGTTGAGTTGTTGAATCTTGTTCAAACTGGCTTGAGCTCTGTTCTTTCCAACATCTTCTTCAGCAAGGAAGAATTGACCAGAAAGGTCTCTGAAAGTCGTTTTTGCCTTGTCATGAATAGTGAATCTGTTGACACCAGAAAGGACAATATTCTTGGCAATTTCAACACCAAGAGCGCCAAGACCACTCATGAAGATAGAAGCATTAGCTTGTTTGGTGACAGCATCAAGACCCATGGCGCCAATGTATCTGGACCATCTGTCCTTGACATCTTCATCATTAATATTCATAGCCTTGTTCTTTTGACCTCCTTCCTTATCATAACTGACATCAATGTCTTCCAAGTTGGCAACACCTGCGTTGATGTTGACCTTTTCAGCCTTCTTTTCCTTTCTCTTGAGGACCTTTTGATGGAGATCTCTGCCACTAGGAGCTGGCAATTTAGCAAACTCGGCTTCAAGTTCTGTGATTGCTGTCTTGATCATATCCTTATATTTGGTCTTGGATGATTTGAATTCAGAGCACCAAGAAGGATTATGATCGTTGATGAGACCAGTGTAAGAAGCATCTCTGTGTTCAGCATATTTGACCCATTTATTGACTTCTTCAAGGATTTCATCTTTCTTAAGATAGAAGTGTCTTCGAATGACGGTTTCAAATCCTTTGGGTGGGTTTCTCATTTGATCAATCATGGCATATCTGATGTTGCAGTATCTGACAATGTTGCTGTAAGCTTCATTTTTCTTTTCACCTTCTTCTGTGCCAGCTTCTCCTTCAAATCCTGGTTCATTGAAGTAAACATCTTCAGCCATGATGATAGCTTGAATAGAGACCAAGACTTGCAAGAGAGTTGAGAGTTTAGGATCCCAGTTTTCAGAGGCATTACCTCTCCAAGTACCAAGGAGGGAGAGACAAACTTTACCACAGCTGTACAAATTGGGGTTAAATCTGACTTTTCCAGCACCTGTGGTGGTTAAGTTGACCTTTGGTGGAGCATTGGGATAAGAGTCATCAAAGAAGACATCAAATTCATAAGCACCATGAGCATAAGGAGTGCCTGCAGCTCCCATAACAAGGGCCTTCATGACATCAACTCTAGATTCATCAACTCTGACAAAGATTGAGTTGGTATGCTCAATAGGGAGGGCAGTTGAAAGATCAGCGAGTTCTTGAGCTAATCTGACCATTTTGGGTTGAGGAGGAGTGTTGTTGGTAATGTAAGAAGCATAATGATGTTTGAATTTACTGGTGCCAACGTCTTTCATATTGACGTAATCGAATCTGAGGTTTTGGAGGAGATTTCTATAAGCAACAGCAAGTGGTTGAGATAATAAATCAAGGATTTCTCCTTCACCATCATCACTTTCAAGATCTTCATCTGATTGTAATGCTTCATCAACTATCTTGTATGTTTCGATAATATTTGTCGCCAATTTCTGGTTTGGTGCAGATGCGCTAGAATTGGGGTAAGAGGTGAGATCAAGTTAGAGAAAAACTTACTCTTTGTCGGAAGCAGTAAGACAATTTAAGAAGATTTGAGCAAGTTCTTTGAGTTGACTAAGGAGTTTATAAATGGAATCTTTTTGAGTAGGTTGATAATGAGGATCAAGTTCCAATAAACATGGAATAAATCCGCGATGATGAGCAATCGCTCTTGTCAATTCTATTTTGGTAAGGGGTTAGAGGAAGTCGATAAAAAAAAATTACTCAGATAAGATTGGTTGAGTTCGGCTTCTTTGGCCATTTCGAGGAGACTGGCTGATCTGAAGGCAGCTTCTAATAAGGGTAAGAGAGCAGATTCGCAAATTTCGTTCAAGATCTTTTTGGAAGGATGCCATTCTTTGACATTGATAAAGTTGTGGAGGATTTCAATCATGCCTTGGAGTTGTTCATTTCTAGCTTTTTTGCTTTGAACATATTCACTCACATTCCATCTTTGGTTTTGGCCAGTGTTATCGGAGGCGTAACCAACACCCTTCTTCTTAACGACCTTCTTTTTGTAGTCTTCTTCATCGAGTTTTTTGTCACTGTCGCCCTTTTCTTTGAGTTCTGGGCTGTCTTTTTCTTGCTCTTCGATGGCAGTTTCTTTATCATCGACCCACTTACGTCTAGATTCTTTGGAGATGATGGCGATACGATCAAGGATTCTTGTGAAGAAGTTCTTTTGGATGGCAAATTCTCTGAGTTTAGCATCGGTATTGACGCTGAAAACATTTGCCAAGATTTGGTAAGCTAGTCTAACAGCCTTTTGTTCTTCTTCCTCCCACTTTTTGGGGTTCTTGCTGTCTGTAACCTTGTCGGTATCTGGAGCACCGACAATAACTTGGAACAAGAGATCCATACAAGCTTTGCTCTTCATGAAAAGACCAAAGAAGATTGGAAGTGATGAGAAGCTGGAGAGCTCTTGAACCCAAGTGAACCATCTTTTGCTCTTGTCCTTGTCCTTCCATTTGATGAGTGATTTGAGAGCAAGTTCAAGGATTCTTTCAACTCCTCCATTTCTCTCAAAGGTGTCAAAGATACTCATAACTGGTTTGTAGTTGAGAGATTCATCAGTTTCAAGTCCTTCGGTGACTTGTGGGATTTCTTTCTTGGTAAGTTGTCTCTCAGAGTATTGGAGGACATCAAATTCAATATCAATGATGCCATTAGTGCTTTGATCGTTGGTGACAAAGTCATAGAGATCAGCAAGAGTAGTAGTTGGGTTGAGGACTTCTTGAGTGAGTTTAGAGTTCACATTAATGTCACTGTTGAGAGTGATTTCAACAAGTTTTTGAACATTAACAGAGACAGGAATGTTGTAGACAGGAGTAGCTCTGAAGTAGTTGAAGGGTTGATGAGGATTGTACCATTGTGGGCACAAGACGTTATTAAGGACATTGATTTTACCCTTTTTGTTTTTCTGAGCAAGTGGGGTGTTGGTGTTAGTCTTGAGAACCCAATATTCTGCGGACTTGAAGACGAATTCAGCAGGAATATCAGATGGGAAGGCTTGGTTGAGGTCTTGCTGCATAGGTTTCATATCATACAAGTCAATATCGACATAACTGGTCTGAGAACTGATGAAAGAAATGAAGACTCTCTCAGTGTTGTTGTAGAAGAAGGATAAGACACCGCCTCCATCATAGAAAGTTCTAAATTGTCCAAAGTCTGTTTGGTTGGGGAAAGAAGGTATGGGGAAGTGGAGACGATAATCATCTTCGTAGTAGAAGATAAAGTTATCATCAGACATGGGAATAGGATATTCTTTATCGAATCCAGTATCAATATCTTCAGGAATTTCAGCCATATTTTGGGAGCAGAAGACTCCGACATAGCATTTTTTGCCAGCATTAGTACCTTCCATGATAATCAAGAATGGACCTTGTTTGGACATTTTTTCACGAACAGCGACAACAAGGTTTTCTCCGTCATTTTTGTTGGCCATAGCAAGTTCCCAAGGCAAGTCTTTGATCTTTCTGTAAAGTCCTGAGGCACTAGTAAAGTGTTGGACGGTCTTGAGGAGAGTTTCAGTTTGATCTTTGTTGAGGATTTCAGATTTCAGAGGTTCTGTGACTTGCTGAGTGGGAGCTGAGCTGGGCAATTGTTTTCCGCCAATGACTGTTCTCTTGGATTGAGGGTCGTAGGGATGTAAGCAAACAGGGACATTGGCCTCAGCATTCAAGAGAGGAACAAAGAGATTGTTGATAAAGGAAATGTCCTTTTTGGCTTCGAGAGTTTCAAGGTCAGCAACAAGGGCTTTGATAATTTCTTCTTCAGTGGCAGGGTAGCCCAAGCTGACGTTTTTCAAGAATTCAACAGCAAGTTGCAACATGTCGGAATCGATTTCCTTGAGGGTTGGTTTCATTCTGATGGTAGCTCCACTGCTGCCAACAGATTCTTCTTTGTTCTTGAGGGCATGATAGAATTTGAGATGCCAGCCTCCTTGTGAGATCTTCTTCTTGATGAGTTCATGGTATGAAATCGTGCACAAAAGAATGAAGGCATGTCTAAGATTGCGAAGCTCATTGGAGCCAAGATTTTCCAATTTTTCAATGAGGTCTGAGATGACTTCTTCAACATGAGTGATGAACCATTTAGCAGAGGCGTTAGAGCCAATGACGACTGGGCCAAGCATTTCATAATAGATGGGTTTACCTTCATCTCTAACAGCTTTCCAGAGTTTTTCGAGAGCATATTTCAAGAGGCTTGGGTCGCTGATCACAAAAGGTGCTGGAGTGTAAAGGTAGAGGACCAAAAGTTTAATGAGAACCTTGTTGTGAGTTGAAGTGCTGTATGCTTCAAAGGAATGAATGATAGCATCGAGTTCTTCTTTTCCAAAGTTGAGTGTTTGGGGTGTAGAAGAAGACTTTTCAATGAGATCACGAGAGATGGATCTTGCTGCAGTGCATAAGACTTCAATGAAAGGCACAAGAGAGTTGAATTTGCTGAGAGATTCGTTCTTGGAACCGAGAGAGGAGATCCTCTTGGTTTCAGTGAGAACAAAGTTGTTGAGACGAGCAAGTCTTTCAAAGAGGTGTTCGTTATCAATAAGAATGATATCACCAACAAGTTTGGCATGTTCACGAGACTTGGACAAGTCAAGGAATTTGGTGATGATCCAGTCTCCCATTTCAGGATTATGGGAGGCAATAGCCAAGAAGACAGGGGCTAACCAAGATTCATGAGGCATAAGGAGGTTGGTGAGGTTGTCGAAAGAGGATCGGATTTTGTTGATAACATTCTTTTCATTAGCGAGAGTGCCAAGAGTTTCAGTGAATTGATTGTTGCAGAGTTTGCTAATGACTTGGAGGGCGGAGTTTTCTTGAGCATCCATGAGTTTCTTATTGGCATTAGGGAGTTTCTTGACATCAAAGCCAGCAATAGAAATGAAAGAAATAGAAACTGCAATGTTTTTGTAGATTTTGTTTGAGAGTAAAGAGAGACCTTCAATGAAGGTGACAACGGGTCTTCTGAATCTGAATTTGAGATATGAGACTCTCTTGTTGCCAAGTGATTCAAGGCATTCTTCGAGGCTCTTTGGTGACTGAGTTTGGATGTGTTGGAAGTTTTTGTGGAAGACCTTGACAGAGAAATTGGAGTATCCTTCGTCGTTAATAGGTTCAAGAGTAGCAATATGGCTAAGGTCATTTTGAGAAGTACCACCTTCAACAATAACTGAGCCGGGGACACCAAGAACTTTATCAGTATGATCGGTCCAAACGGTATTGAATCCAATACGAATTTGTTTGAGTTCAACAACTCTTTCAAGACTAAAGAGGAGGCAATATTCATTATGGAAGTTTCCATTCATTTGGAAGTACATGATACGAGCACGAACACCCTTCTTATTGATAGACCAGTCTGGTGTGATTCCAGCCCAGGATTGGCCAGGAAGGTTAATGATAGTGAGTTTATTAGCAATTTCCTCTTCTTTTGGATCCTCTTCTTGTGTGGTGGAGGTGGTAGTAGCATCTTTGCTGGTAGTTTCAGTCGTGCCTTCAAGTTTGACACCCCCTTCTTTGGTACTGGAGAGTTGTTCAAGATAATCACTGCCTTCTAAGAGAGAAGCTAATGAATCGAGTGTGGAAGTAGGTTTAGTGGTAGAAGTGACTTTTTCAACAGCACCGCCAGTATTTCTGTAGGCAACGCCCATTCTATCGAGAAGGTATTCGAAACCTTTAACTTCGAAAGCGACATATGAAGCGATAGCGTCGTTAGTAACCCAAAGATCAAAGAGTTGTTCAAGCGTGGAACAGGTTCGCGAGTTGTATTGGAGCAAAGTGTAGGTGGAGACACGATGAGCTGGTTGAAGTTTGAGGAGAGTTTGATCCATCTTTTTGCATCCAGAAATCAAAGCAGCAATGGCAACTTTGGAGACCTCTTGATAATCACCAATGATTTGGAAGAGCTTGAGCATGTCTTCGGTGATGCTTTTGAGTGAATCAGTAGAGGGAGTTGCGTTAGAGTCGTTAGCTCTATTCAAGAGGAACCACTCAAGGTAATATTGGACAGCAGTTTTGATTTCACCAGAGTGCTTCTTGAAGTTGGCAAAGAGTTCTCCGATTGCAAGAAGATTGGAAGTGCTTTCTGAGCTGACGAGAAGTCTGAGCAAATCTTCAGCAATTTGTAATTTGAGAAGAGTGAACTCAGAGCTATTGTGTGCACCATCTCTAGATCCAAGGTTGAGGCTGTTCCAGAGATATTTACCAAGATTGATAAAGAGGGTGGATGCGCCTTGAGCATTGAGTTTGCAGAAAACCTTATCAGGAAGTTTATTGTAGTTTTCCGCAGGTTTAGGTGAGCTCTTTGAAATGAGGATATCGAGCCAGCCACGAAGTAAAGAGAAAGCAATGGACTCATATTGTTCTGATTGACTGAGAGAATTGAGGGTGCTGAAAGTAACATTGAGAACAGCATTACAAAGTTCTTTTTGGTAAGTTGGTTGTTTCAACATATTAAGAGTGAAGTCAATAATTTCAGGGAACATAATTTGTTGAATGTCTTCGCTTGAAGCAAGGAAAGAAGCAACCAAGCTGCTAAAGATATTTCCTTCGACCAAAGTAGCGACTTTAACTTTCAAGATAGCTTTCATCAATAAAGACCAGGCCTTGGTGCTGTGGCTCAAATTGAAGCCAGATCTTGCTGCGGTTTTAGTAGACAACAGAGCAATAAGTTGCATGATTGAATCAAGAGGAATGGTGGTGGATTTATCAAGTTCATCAAGATTGATCATGCTGCCTGGATCTTTGGACTTGGACTCTTGGGACATGCTCATTGATCGAGGCATGCCAGGTCTGAGCAAAGTGGCATCGTCTTCCATGAGATACTTTTCTCTTTGCTCTTCAGTCATCATACTCTTCTTTCTTTCACTAAGTTTCTTTTTGGTGAGGGTTTTGTTGGATTCTTTCTTGGGATCAACAGTGATTTTATCAGCTGCAAGGAGCAAGAATTCAAGAATGAAACAAATGTGTTCTAACCAGACACTAGGGGCGATATCATCTCTTCTTGGGAGAGCTGAAGAAGGTTGATCAAGGTTCAAAGCATAGCTCAGAAGCCATTTGAGGATGGTTTGAAGATGATGAACCAAGAGCATTTTAGTTTCTTCAGCAAGGGCATCTTCATCAGGTGTTTGAACTTCAGGTGTAGTAGTCTTTTTCTTTGAGAACTGCTTGGGGTTGAGGAAGGCATTGAGAAGGCCTTGGAATTTAGTGAGAAGAACAGGAGAGGTGAGCTTGAGGGTTGACATGAACAATTTCAAGAAGGAGTTGGGATCGCGAAGAAGGTCACGGATTCCAGAGACTTTGGCGAATTTCATGATTTGGAGGACAAGATCAAGTCCGAGGGCCAAAACGTGGCTTTTGTCAGTATCAGAAAGGCTTGGATTTTCGCAGATCCAAATGCAGATGTAGAATGCTGCTTGAAGACTTTCTTCATGATTGAACTTTTTGATCTCAACGATATTTTCAACTCTTTGGGTAGCAACAGCAGGTTCCTCTTTGCCTTCTTTGCTCTTGGAGCTAATAGATCTTCTCATTCCAGGAGGAGTGAGATCTCCAGTTTCACTTGGTTGAACCTTTTTGAAAGAGCTGTTGAGCAAGAGAAGAATGGATGCAAGAGTCGAGAGAGTGGATGATTCTTCTTCAGCAGAGAGTTTCTGAGTTGCAGAGCGAGTCTTCTTTTTATCAGTAGCTTCAGGTAAGCCAATGGGAATTTCCAGTTTTCCAGTCAGGAAGGATAGGAGTTCACCAGTTGGAATGGAGATTTTATCAAGAGCTTGAATAATTTTGGCTGGTGAATAGATCTTCTGAGGTGGAATCATGCTCATGGTTGTGTTCTCCTGGGTGGGAATAGCATTGGAGTTTGTGAGGAAATTATTGATGATATTGATGACGAATTGTTGCCATTCATTGGGTTTCAAGTTATGCACCAAAACCTCAGAAAGAAGGGAAGTGAATTCTTTGCTGGTGGTACTGAGTTCATAAGCAATAAGGTATTCGAAAATTTCAAGAGCGATGTTACGTCCCTTTTCACCTCTGAGCTCAACATCTTTTCTCCATGCTTTACTTTCTTCAGATGTAGCACTATCGATTTTTCTAAGACTTTGAGAAAGCTTTTGTGCAATTGTGTAAAGATAATCAAGAGATTTCTCAGGATGAGCCAAGAATGTAGTTGGTGCTGGTTGTTCAGCATCAGTGGCAGTGTGAGTCTCTCTGGCATTGTAAAGTTTGGATTGGCAGATTTTAATTTCCTTGCACAAGTTTTTGATTTCATCCTTGGATTGAGGAGTTGGTGGGCCTGCCTTCATCAAAGCCAATCGAGAGCAAAGTTCAGATTGAAGTTTATCAAGTTTTTCGGTTAAAGCTTTAGTGTTGACCTTTGGAGCAGTCGAGGCTTCGTCTGAAGCTGGTTTGTCTTGCACTTGGTTAGTGATGGTTCCAACAGGGCCAAGCATGTGTTTGTAAGGAGCATTCTTGTTGGCGACTTCACACTTTTCATACTTGACAGTATGTGGGAATTTGACAGAAGATTTATAAGTGACTTTCGAAGTGTCAAACAACTTGAGAAGTTCAGGAACTTCATTGGTGGAAGAATCATCATCGACAATTCTTCCATAGACTTCAGGCATTGGTTTTTTGTCATTTTTCTCAGGGTTTCCTTGCATGAGAGGAAGAAGAGAGTAGGTGATTTGAACGACCAAATACTTTGTGGTGACATTCAAATTTGAATAACCAAGACACTCTAATTCTTCAGTGGGACCAAAGTTGGATTCATTACTTTGGCGATCATAAGCATAGTTGGAAAGTTGAATCCAAGTTGATTCATTGTATGCCTTAGAATGGAGTAATTTTTTGATTGGTCGAGGCTCGAAAGAAGAAACACCTTGGGATTCTTGTTCTTTGGATTCTTCAGCTTGAGATTTGTTGAGAGAAGCTTGTCCAGGGAGAACAGCCCAGATTTGAACTCTAAATTTGATAGTTTTGTTATTTTGCTCGAAAGCAAGGCGGATTTCATCAACTTGGGTATTTTGACCAAGATTGATGAGATACTCATCAACATCATTGCTATTGTAAGAGAGAATCTTTGCCTTTAAGGGGACGTTTTGCTTGCGTTTTTCATTTTCATCTTTGGATTTTTTGCTGGAAGACTTTTTGGATATGGTGCTAGTTTCGCGGAATAATTCTTTTTCGAGAACAAGGCCCTTGATGTTGAAGAAAGTTCTGAGGATATTATATTCAGGAGCTCTGAGTTGGGCAATTCTTTTGGAGACTTCATGAAGCTCTTTGAGCATGTAGTTGAATATTTTTGCAGGATCAAGTCTTTGGCACCAAGTGAGCATAGTGAAGAAGCCATTCAGCCCAGCAGGAGTGACATTTGCCGCAGTGGAGAGATTGGGGAGAATTTGGAGGGTAGATTCAAGCAAGTTGTTCTCGAAAGACTTGAGGCAAGAGAAATGTCTGAGCAAGCTTTGAGATTCTTTGAATGAAAAGTTTTGTTGAGAAAGTACAGAAGACAGCAAGAACTTTTTGAGATCAAAGTGGCTGTAAAATAATGGGCACAAAGTGCTTTCAGCAGAAATGATATCAGAGATTAAAGCAACGATTTTCTCCTTGCGTGCTGGCGAGACACTTTCTCTGTTGAGTTCAAGGACAAGTTCTTTGTTGAATCTTTCAAATTCACGGCTATCAAGCATAGCCTTTCTCAAGACGGCCGGCGAGAAGTCAAGATCCAAGAAAGCTTCAGCATTGAGAGGCGCAAAAGCTTGCACTCCAACTCCCGCAATAACCCAGCGGTCAAGATTTTCACCTGCCTGAGTGACTCTAACTCTTAATTGGTTGACTTTGAGTTGAGCAAGTCTTTCTCCAGAAACTTCTTGTCTGGAGAGTCCAGATAATGGGATACGAGAAAGAACATTCCATTGACCTCCAAGTTTGAGGAAAGTGCGAGTGTGTTGTCTATCAATGATTTCTTGAACTTGAATATTTTCAAGTTTTTGGATGTCAATCCATTGGCCATCTTCGTTTTGAGCTTGAACTTCAATGATACTGTCTTTAATTCTCAAGTATTCAGCAGAGTTGTCAAGGATAGGTTTTGGTGTGATCTCATCAGATTCTGAGGGACTAACTGTAGTTCCTGAAACACCAAAGAATTTAATTTCGACAGGGGAGTTTTTGAATTGATGAGAAAAGTTTTCAGGCTTGGTTCTCATATTTGTGGGGCGAAGAAGAATATACTTGCAAGGACGAACGTATTGAAGATCAACAGTGATTGATTCAGAATTTCCATCAAGTTCAAAAGACCCAACTGGTTCCCAGGGTTCAAGTTCATCGGATGATTGGGATCTAGCTGATAACCATTGCAAGTATTGTTGATGAGTCATGTTTTGGAACTTTGCTGGGATATTGAGGTGTGAGAGGAAGTTAGCAGTGAAAATGAGTCCAGATCCAATAGGGAATCCACAGCTTCCAATAGGCTTGAATTTAGAACAAACAGTGAATGACTTGATAAGCATTGATTTTCCATGGAGATGCTCGAAAAGGAACTCACTATTGCCATAATTTGCGCAAAAGACATCATTATTTGGAGCAATGATTTTTGAAACTGGGAAACTATCGTTAAAAGCTGCGCCTTGATACCAAGAGACAGTGAGTGGCAAAAATTTGCCTTCAGAATCAACATCACTTAAATTCAATGCTGGAAGTTGATTTGATATTTTTTGAATAGCCGTAGTCGTCTCTAAAGCTGAGTCACGAGGTTGACCACTTCCTGAAGATTCTGGTGAGGAGGTTTGGAGCTTATTCAAATCAGTGAGCAGGGATCTTTCAGAATCTTTGGTCTTGAGGGGATTGGAAGGAATATAATTGAGTTGTAAAGAGAGTTCAATTGAAATGAGTGAGCTGGGGTGAGTGAAGCTCACGTCGAGGGTTTGAGGGGAATAAGGTGATGGGATTGGTTGATAGAATTTGGTTGAGTTTCCAGCAAATACAAGAGGGTTCGAAGACAAAGTCAGAGCATTGCTAGGATTGTTTGCAGGCAAAGCTCTTTTATGAAGAATTTGTCTCAGAACATCAAGCTCTTTATCCTTCAAGTCTTGGATATTTGGAAGATCTTGAGTTTTTCTAGATTGGGAGGAATGTTGTTTAGGAACAGCAGCAGCTGTGGTATTGGCAGCTTCTTTGTCAAGTTGGAGGATATGATAAGTCTTACCGCCATCTCCAAGGTAGGCGATGGATTGTGGAGTCAAAGGTTGGGCAAGAGTGGGCTTGAAAGGTAAGTTGATGGAGTTGAGTTGGTTATCGAGTTTATTGGCATCATAGACATGGACAGCAAGATCTGTTGAAATAATGAATTTATCCTGAAGGACTTCAGCAGAAAGGAAAGTTCCATTGAGAGCAAGATCATTATTCGCAAACTCCTTAACTGCCAAAGAATGTTCAGAAGGAGGCCCATCAATCAGGTTTTCTGCAGCACGAACAGAGACACTAACTTGCTGAAGGGAAAGTTTCTCTTGGTTTTTCCAGATAAGGGCAAGTCTGGAGACTTCTTTATTGTTTTCAAGAGAAGGAGGCAAAGCAACACAAGCCAAGAGGGTGCCGGGAGCAGACTCAATAGTGAGGTCTGCATGGTCAAATTGGACAAGATCCCCATTGAAGAGAGAATGCTTTCCTTCTTTTTTGGGATCACTATAACGATTGTTGCCAATGAAAATAGGGTCTAAGGCTCTAAAGGTGAGGCCATAATCGCGTGTAAGATGTTCTTGTGGCTCTTTGCTGTCGAGGCTAAACCAAGTTCCAGAAATCAAATTGGAGTATCCCTTGTTATTTTCCTTTTTGATGAATTTCTTGATGTAGTTTTGGCTATATATGAATCTTTTGAAACGAAGTTGGTATTGTCTGGGGCCTTCGCTCTCTGGTTTACCTTCTTCGAAAAGAACACCAACAATAACAGGACTCAAGGGAGATGACTCAACAGGGAGCAAGATGCTGCTATGAACCTTGGCGTGTTCGAGGAAATTCTTTTTGGTGTCTGGGATTTCTTCTTCTTTAGCGGAGGGGTCAATGACTTTTTCGGTTTCTTTGGGAGTAGAGAGTTCCTCTTCAGTGAAATAGGCTTCTTCTGGAGCTGGCGTACCACAAATTTCGCAGAGTTTGCTGTTATTACTATTGACAAATGTGCATGCCTGGCAATCCCATTGAGGCTTAATTTGCTTAACTCTAGGTTGAAGTCCCTTTTCAGGGCTTTCAGCTTTTTCAACCTTTTCTTCTTCTTGCAAAGCGAGGATTTTCTCGACAGCAACGGCAATGCCTGCATTTTTGGTGAGGGATAAAGCTTTCTTTGCGAGTCTCACAGGGAATCCCATGCTGTAAAGAGTATCGACCATTCCTTGGTCAGGTTGCACGTGCGAGACATCTGATGGCTTGAATTCATCGACGTCAAGTCCATCAAAGACGTTATCTTCTGAGAGGGGGTCCTTCTTGGAAGGAACTGAAGGGGCACCTTCAACTTTACCCTGTTCTTCACGGAAATTAGCGTGTCCAAGGTTCACCAAAGCAAACTCTGTATTCCAGAGTTTGACTTCACCGCTATTGGAAACTGAGGCAACAATTGAGGTTTGTGGGTTGGTGGCAATATGGGCGATGTTATCTTGTTCTTTATAGTTGTGTGGCTGCGCAGGGAGATTGTTGAGGGAAACACTCAAAGGCACATTTTCACAAGGATAGCCTTGGACCATTCTGTTTTCAGGCAAGGTTTTCTTCAAGAGAGTCCAGAGATCAATGTCCTCTTGGGTGTTTTGGAGCTCATCAACTCTTCTCTCTGGCTCCAAAAAGTGTCTAAGTTCAAAGAGGAGATCTTGAGTATTATAAAGTCCTGCTTCGGCAAGTTCGACAAGAGAGTATTTATTTCCAGGGAAATTAAGAAGTGATCCTAGACGTGCAAATGCGGTAAAGAGTCTTGGTTTTCTACTAATCCAGTACTTTTTGAGTTTGTCAGAGGCTTCTTCGTGGAGTGACATGGCATAAAGTGTTTCATCAAGAACAAGAAGACTCTGGAGGAGTTGGAGGATTTGATTGAAAGTGATGTTTTTAAAGATCATGTTTTCAATACCAACTCTTTTGCAGATTTTGCAGACTTTAGGCGTAGAACTCTCGGTACCGGAGGGCTCTTCAGAAGTGCAATGGCAGCATTTCTTTTCAGGCTTGGCTGGTTTGTCTCGGATAGGAGGTTCGATAAGTCCTTCAAATGGAAGGAGAACTTCAGTTTCAAAGTGTGGGTCAGTTGATGGAGGCTTCACTGAAGTACTTTTCTCTTCAATTAAATCACAAGTTGAGTTGAGAAGAGCTTTCAGCCATTTGATGGATGTGATAAGAGCTCCACTTATACCGTTGACAAAGATCTTGGCATGTTTGTACTGGACCTTGAATGTCAAGACAGAAGTGGCCTTTTCTGTATAAGCAGCTTGGAGAGCTCTAAAAACTTGAATAAATGCTTGGAGGGTTGATTTATTGCGAGAAAGGGTTTGAGAATAAGTTTTGAAGTCAAGAGTGGTAAGGATGTTTTTAACTGTATCGCGATTTATCGTGAGAATGACTTCATCTTTGGGAGTTTTGGGTCTGTTGTTGAAGGTTCCAGGTGAGATATTGTATTTCCCATTTTCTCTATGCAATAATTTAATCAAATTTCCATGAGAAGCGAGCAAGGCGTCGCTTTTTGGGATAAATTTGACCGAGATATCGTTAATTGGAGCTTGTGAAGGGAATGAGGATTCTTCAGTTTGGGGAATCACTTCTCCGGCTTCATGGTTGAGTGTATCAAGGAGAGTCTGGAATTGGTTTAAATTCTCTTGATGCTCTGGAGATTCAGATTCAGGGTTCTGGTGATAGTTGCAGAAATAAGGCAAGCAACGAAGAGCCCAAGAGAGCATCTTTGTATATTGAGTTGCAGTTTGTTTATCTGAGAATAAGCTCTTGATCTCTTTATTGGTCTTGAGGACTTCCAAGACACAGCTGAGGAGTCTGAGATTGTCAAAGATGATCAAGTTTTTATTATTATGCTTTCGGCCTTGGTTTGCTTTTTGGAAGCTCTCAGCATCAGCAGGAGTTTTGAATCTAAAAGCAACAATAGATCCAGATTCATCAATATTGTGTTCTACGGGCTCAAATCTTCCTTCAGTAGTCTCATACAACAATGGGCCTTCAAGTTTGACAGGACCCTCTTGAAGCTTTTCAAATCCAGATACGAGAACATACAAGCTTAATGTACTCTTTATTTGACTTATCGCAAGTTTATTTTGAGGTTCCTAGGAGGGGAGATTAGGATGAAAGTAAAAAAGCTCAGTTACATAGATGGGATAGGAGGAATCAGGATCTATGGCAAAAGGATTCAGGATGACATGAGTTCCAGGTTCCTTGAGTTTGACGCAAGGGTACCAAATGGTATGAGCAAGATTATTGATGGTTTTATGAACTTGGAAATTTCTGTTGAGCCAGAATCTGAGTTCACCCCTAATGAGATCAAGTCTCAAACCAATAACACGTGGAGTGGAGGTTTTGAATGTGTTGGCTTGGATGAGGTTGTTCTCAGCAGCTGGGTTGTTGGAAGACCAGCCTTCTTGGATGACTCCGACATGGATATTTTTGCAGTGTTTAGGGCAAATAATTTCCCAATAATGAATACCAGTCTTGAAACCAATATTGCCAATGGCAATTTCCTCTGCTTGGCCTTGGTTTGTGGCAATAAGACCAGATGGTGAAATGTGGATTTTTGATTTGGAGTAAGCAGGAGTAAATCGAAGAAACGAGGTATTTAGTGGGAAGCCAGCAGGTTCTGCAGGTAAAGATTGATCGATAGATGATGGCAAGGACCAAGTGGCTTTTGATGAGACAGTTTGAGTTGGGAGATTGTAAGAGACCAAATGTGAAGGGTCGGATAAAATCAGAGATTGTGAGTTTGGGTCAAAGGTGGCCTGGGAGGCCGTAAAATTCAAGTTCGGTAACTCTTGAGAGGTTGGATTCATAATTTGTTGAGTTATATCTAATTCAAAAAATTAATAATAAATTTGCATTTTTGCTTAAATACAAAAAACATAAATTTAAATTTTTGTTTTTGTTTTTGTTTTCTTCCCTTTTTTCCAAAAGAGATTTGATTTGGAAAGCTTCTTTC
>Ga0182738_1002602_pt1 | contig 21305 bp, 14 predicted proteins | sample eDN5th30CBELigMG_FD_128876 | JGI IMG/M metagenome (GOLD analysis project Ga0182738, IMG submission 128876) | Enriched Miracle-Growth compost microbial communities from Emeryville, California, USA - eDNA 5th pass 30_C BE-Lig MG (version 2)... ... | reverse complement strand
TCACTTCCCCATCGCACTCAACAGGTAGGTCAGATTCGCCGTGCCGTCCATGATGGGTTCGTTGGTGGAGTAGTCGCCCATGTCGTCGTGGTAGACGATGAAGCCGGTATTGAAGGGGGCGTATTCGTCGACGTCGTGGAGGGAGATTCCCTTCAGGTTCTGGAAGATGGAGCGGTAGACGGGGCCATCGAGGAGGCCGCCGGTGATCTTGTCGACGCCGAGTTTGTCCGCCACCACGGAGTGCGGGTCCTGCGCGGTGACGCCGCCGGCGGGGAAGCCGACCACCATCGACACGCCCCACGGATTCACGCCGAACAGCCAGTCGAGCGCGGCAGTCTCGTATTCGATGAAGCGGCCGTCGCCCGTCATGGTGCGATAGAGGTGCGCCTGTGTCGCGAACGAGGTCATCAGGTTGTTGGAACACCAGATGAACGGGATGCCGATGCGGAAGCCGTTGTCGGCGCGCGTAACCACGCGTTCGATGCCGCGACGATAATAGTCAGCCATCACTCCCTTCGCTCGCGCGTCACCCTCGAGCCAGATCTCGTAGTGGCCCGCGTTGTACCACGGGAACCACTGGTAGTGTCGCGCGGTATCGGCGCCCATCCACGGCGTGACCGGCTCGCGCGCGGCGTACTCGATCGCCTGCCGGATATAGCTGCTGTCGCCCGTGAGCCCGAAGAGCTGCGCTGCTCCGAGCTCCATGTCGTCGGTCCAGTTGTCTTCCTCGTAGAAGTACGGCGCGGTTCCGGGCGCGGTCTGGCACACGCCCGGATGCGCGCGGCCGATGTCGTACGCCTGGCGCGCGCGCTCGGCGAGCATGTGGGCGAACTCGGGGTCGCGATCGGCCAGTAGCTGCGAGCCGAGTGCAAAGGCGGACGCGTACTTCCCCGCCGTGGACGCGAGGCCGTCGGAGCGGTTCTTGTGCGAGAAGAGCCCCTGCGGGCGTCCAGTGCACGGGTAGACCGGACGCGCACCACCCCTCCCCCACCCGTAGTCGACCGAGTCGGTGGTGGGGAGATCCCAGTACTGATGGTCGCGATCGTCGGCCACCTGGTTGTAGACGTTGCCGTCGCCCGGGAAGAGGAGCGCGAGCCACTCCAGCCCGTGACGCGCTTCGTCGAGCACATCGGGAATGCCGTTCGCGCCGGGAAGACCGTTGGCCGCGAATGCATCGCCGAACGCGCCCGGGTTGTCGCGATACGCCATCATCATCTGGAACGTCGCGGTGGCGGACGTCGTGACGTACTGCAGATAATCCGACGCGTCAGCCCAGCCGCCGGTGGCCGGTATGTACTCCCCGCCGCGCACGGAATCGTCAACGATGATCCCGTCGTGCGTGTGCACCGAGTCGCGGAAGGTCGGGTTGTATCCCGAGCGCTGCTGGCGCATGTAGTGGAGCAGCATATCCGCAGCGCCGGCGTATGCATCGGCGGCAATCCTGAACTGGCGCGACGAAACTCCGCCGGCCGCGATGCGATACTCGCCCTCAGTCGAGAGCGCGGAGAAGTCGAGCCTGTACGTCTCGACGCACGGCCCGAACGCGCGCTCCTTCGTCGCCTTCGCAGGACCGAAGACGCGGGTCCCGCCGGCGTTCTGAACCTCGAAAGAGTCGATGTCCGCGGGAGCCAGTGCGCAGACTACGGCCGTCTTCCTCCCCGACGGGAGATAGCCGATCTGATTGACGCGGATGAACGTCGTGGTGTTGTCGGCCGCGGAACGCGGCGTACCCGGCGGTGCGCCGCGCGGCGCGCCAGCCGAATGACAACCTGCAAGAACGAGCAGCGCGCCAGCCGCCCTGATGGAGGCGCGCCACTTCGTGCGCATATCCGGTCGCCTGCCGTCGCTCATGCCGGCTTCAGGACCATCAACACGAGCGCGATGAGCGGCGCGAGAGTGGCGATGCCTCCCCACAGCGCCCAGCTCGAAGAAAGTCGCGCGTATGCGGCTGCGTCGAGCTCCCCGCCATCCGCCGCCGCCTGCGCCACGGCGAGGATGCGGCGCTGGAGCGGGCCGACCTTGATCATGAACGCGAGCGCCGAGATGACCAGGAGCACGATCGACCACAAGATCCACGTCGAGGAGAGCGAGACCTTCCCGATCCCGGCGGCGCCGAAGCCGAAGACCAGCAGGAGCGTCACGCCGGGCATCGTGAACCAGCGGTCCGCGCGGATGATGCCACCGATGGTGTGCGCGATGATGCGCGGGTCGCGCGAACGATCTGCGTACGCCTTCCAGAAGACGGCCGTGATGATGTTCCCGAGGAAGAGCACCACCCCCAGAACGTGCAGCGTCTTCATGATCAGATAGCCGGATTCCGTCATGATCAGTCGCCCTCGGGAATCACGATCCAGAGCAGCACGTAGACCAGCGCGCCCGGGAATGCGGCCGAGATCACGGAGAGAATCACGTAGAGCACCCGCGCGAGCGTGACGTCGATTCCGGCATAGTCGGCGAGTCCCGCGACCACGCCCGCCACCATCCGGTTGGAGCGAGAGCGTCGCAGCGTTCTGTGACTGTCGCTTTGCATGTCCCCTTCCCGCGTTGCGAGGTTGAACGTGATGATAAGGGAAACGCGCGGCGGGCGCTATCAGTTCGAGCGCTCGAGATCCGGTCGCACAGGCCGCCGGGTCGCTCAGCTACTACGCTGAAGGCCTCCAGGCGGCCCTCCGACGACACGCCCCCGCGAAATCGGCTAGATTGAAGGCTGTTCCGGACGGAGATGGAGGAGATGGAGATGATTCAGGAGATTCACTTCGAGGATGGCGGCCGCACCTTCAAGTGCAACGTGGAGCAGCCACGCGGAAGCCGTGCCGAAGCGTGGTGGTGGTTCGCTGTAACGGGAGACCAGCACCGTTACGCCCCCTTCCAGGCCACTGCCGACGACACCGAAGCCACGGTGCGGTCGCGCATTGCCGAGTACTATCGCGACCTCCTGGAGCGTCGCTCGCGTCCCGCCCCGCCCAGAAGCCACTGGTCCAGACGGCGGGAGTAGAAGAAAGAGACGGCAGAGAGCAGAAGGCAGAAAGCAGAAACTGCCCCGGTGGAGAGATCTCTCCACCGGGGCAGTTTCTGCTTTCTGCCTTCTGCTCTCTGCTATCTCTCTTCCTCCCCTCACCCACACTCCGAAAACCCGCACACGTGACACTTCACGCAACCCTCGGCGTACTCGAGCTGCGAGCCGCAGTCGGGGCAGGTGCCCATGAAGGCGGCGCCGTTGCCGAGTGAATCGATGCCGAGCTGAAGCTCGGCGCCGGAGTCGCCGGTGGTCACCTGGTCGAGCACCGGAGCCGCCGCGACACGCGGCGCGGCCGGCGCCTCCGGCTCGTCGAGCAGTTCCTGCTGCACGCCCTGCTTTTCGCGATACCACATCTCGATAGCGATGCCGATCGCATCGGGCACGGAGAGCACCTTGTTCGGGCCGAGCCCGATCGGCCGGTCGGAGGCGATGCCGCGAAGCTGGCGGTGCACCTGCATGATCGGGATGCCGGAGCGGAGCGAGAGCGAGATGAGCCGGCCCATCGCCTCGACGTCTGCCATCGCGGCGCCGCCCGCCTTGCCGAGCGTGATGAAGACCTCGAACGGCTGGCCGCGATCATCTTCGGTAATCGTGACGTACATGGTGCCGAGCGGCGTGTCCATGCGGCGAGTGGTGCCGCGCAGCATGTCGGGGCGCGACCTCTTGGCTCGGCGCTGCGCGTTCTCCGCCTCGCTCTCGTACAGCGACTTCTTCAACCGCTCGATCTCGGCGTCCGCCTCCGCAAGCTGCCCCTGGAGCTCGCCGAGCTCGCGCTTGTCCGCCGTACCGCCATCGCGCGCCGCCGTCGCCTGCGCCGTGGCACCGGTGGAGAGCACCTGGTTGTCGCGCGAGCCGTCACGGTAGACCGTAACGCCCTTGCAGTGGAGCTCGTGCGCCAGCTCGTAGATGGTGCGCACGTCGTCCCTGGTCGCGGTGTGGGCGAAGTTCGTGGTCTTGGAGATCGCCGAGTCGCAGTACTCCTGGAAAGCGGCCTGCATGCGGATATGCCACTCGGGTGCGATCTGGTTCGCGGTCACGAACACGCGCTGCCAGCGCTCGGGCACCTCGGGGAAGTCCACGCTCCCGCTCTTCGCTATCCGGTCGATGAGCTCCTCGGAGTACCATCCCTCGCGCTTCGCGATGGCGAGGAAGTCCTCGTTCACATCCGGCATCATCACGCCCGCCTGGTTGCGCATGAACGCGACGGCGAAGAGCGGCTCGAGTCCCGAGGAGCAGCCGGCGATGATGGAGATCGTTCCGGTAGGCGCGATGGTGGTGACGTTGCAGTTGCGGAGCATCTGCATGGGCCGGATGCGCTCGCCGTTCTCGTCGCGCGCGCACGTCTCGTCGGGGCCCCAGATCGAGCGCGCCCACTCGGGGAACGGGCCGCGCTCGTTCGCCAGCCGCTCGCTCTCGCGCTTCGATTCGCGATCCACGAACTCCATCAGCTTCCGCCCCATCTCCACGCCCTCGGGCGAGTCGTACGGGATGCCGAGCCGGATGAGCATGTCGGCGAAGCCCATGATGCCGAGCCCGATGCGGCGGATACGCTTGGAGAGCGCGTCGATCTCCGGGAGCGGATACTTGTTGACGTCGATGATGTTGTCGAGGAAGTGCGTGGCGAGCTGGATGTCGCTCCGCAGCGCATCCCAGTTCATCACGCCGTCCTTCACGTAGAAGCCGACGTTGATGCTTCCGAGATTGCAGACGTCGTAGGCGAGGAGCGGCTGCTCGCCGCACGGGTTCGTGGCCTCGTAGCTCCCGAGATGCGGCACCGGATTGTAGCGGTTCGCCGCGTCGATGAAGAAGACGCCGGGCTCGCCGGTGCGCCACGCGCCTTCGATCATCCTGTTCCATACTTCGCGCGCGTCCAGCTCGCCGCTCTTCTCACCCGTGTTCGGGTGGATGAGGTCGTAGCTGGTGCCCGCCTTCATCGCCTCCATGAACTTCGACGTCACCGCCACGGAGATGTTGAAGTTCACGACCTGCGTGAGGTCTTCCTTGCACGCGATGAACTCGAGGATGTCGGGATGATCGATGCGCAGGATCCCCATGTTGGCGCCGCGCCGCGTACCGCCCTGCTTCACCGCATCGGTTGATGCATCGTAGAGCTTCATGAACGACACCGGTCCCGACGCAACGCCGGTGGTGGAGCGCACCATCGATCCCTTCGGGCGGAGTCGCGAGAACGAGAAGCCCGTGCCGCCGCCGCTCTGATGGATGAGCGCCATCGCGCGCAGCGTGTCGTAGATGCCGTTCTGGCCGTTCGACAGCGCGTCCTCCACGGGAAGCACGAAGCACGCGGAGAGCTGGCCGAGCGGACGTCCCGCGTTCATGAGCGTCGGCGAGTTCGGCTCGAAACGACGCTCCGTCATCAAACGATAGAACTCCTCCGCCACCGCTTCCACGGCGCCCTCGCTCGCACCGTAGCGCTGGTCCGCACCGGCCACCACAGTGGCCACACGCCAGAAGAGCTCTTCCGGTCGTTCCACCGGCGCGCCGCTCGAATCCTTGACCAGGTATCGCTTCTCGAGAACGATCCGCGCATTTCTGGTCAACGATACGGGCGTTGCGGGCGGCTTGGATGGCAGGGACATGGTGACGACTCCTCGGTTGGGTAGCAGAGACGCAGTTGCGACCCTTCAGTGTGAAGCTGAACGATGCGAGCGAGGCAGGGAGTAGATCGATTCCGCGGGCGGGGCGATGATGCTGCGGGTCGTGATAGTAGCTGCGCATCGTGATTCCGCGCAAGTGTCGAGCGAAATGCTTACGCCGCAACGACTTGGACGAGTCGGCGCAGCGACGCCACCGTGCGCGCCGTTGCGAGCCGACTCGAACTCTGCCGTGTATCTGCCGCGCCCACAATCGGTTGCGACCCTTCCACGCGCGCCACGCGCAACCTGCACCATCCTCACAACTCCAAATCTAACACAAAGTTACGACAGTGGGGCGATTCGTTGCCGGCGCGCGCTCGACTCTCACGCCGCGCCGCGCCCACCTCACCCCGAATGGCTTGCTTCCCGGGCACTTGCCTGCTTTCACGAACCGGCACGCGCCGTGCCGCCGGCCCCGAATCATGCCATTATCACGGCGCTTCGCGCGACGACGCCCGTCCTCCACCTCTCGCCCGCGCAAAGCGCCCTTCCCCGTGCGCCACGCCCAGCTCCACGTACGTCCGGACGGTCTTCGCTATTCGGTCTCGCATGGCCGGAGTAATCTCGCGGATGACTTTCGCCGGTACTCCCAGCACCACCGAACCGGGCGGTATCTCCATCCCCTCCGTGCACAACGCGCCTGCGCCGATGAGCGATCCCCGCCCCACGCGAGCGCCGTTCAGCACTATCGCACCCATCCCGATCAGGCAGTCGTCTTCCACCGTCGCGCCGTGCACGATCGCCCGGTGCCCGATCGCGACCCGCTCTCCCACCACCGCGGGGTAGCCGGGGTCGGCGTGCAACACCGCACCGTCCTGCACGTTGCTCTCCGCTCCCACCGTCACCACTTCGCTGTCCGCACGTATCACCGCCGTCGGCCACACAGACGCGCGCGCGCCGAGCCGCACGCGGCCGATCACTATCGCTTCCTCGTGCACGAACGCAGTGGGGTCGATCTCGGGCGCGTACCGCCCGGTGTTCGCTTCCGTCATGTGATCACTGTGATGGTTTGTGTTCGCACCGGTCCGTCGGCGCCGCGTCCACGTACATGCATCCCCGGGCCGCGCCTGCGGATGCACTGCGCCTTGCTCCGCTCACCGGCCGTTCAGCAGCGTTAGCCGCATCTTCACCTCCGGATCGGCACCGGCCCACGCCGCGCGGACGTAACCGGCGTACGTCTCGCTGCTGTCGCGCATTCCCGCGGCCGCGAACGCGCGCGCCATGAGCAGATCCAGCTCGCTGCGCGGCTCGTAGCGCCCCATCGCGTCCGGCGGCGACTTGTACGCGCCGCGCAGCAGCTCGATCGCTTCCAGCGGCTCGCCGAGCTCGAGGTGCACGTTCGCCAGCCGCGCCACTGTCACGGTCCAGCCGGCGATCCCCCACCGCGCCGCCTCGTACTCGCGCACCGCATCGCGGAGCCGCCCCGAACGCTCGGCGAGGATTCCGCGGACGTGGTGGTACAGCCGCCAGTCGCGAGCGTAATAGCTTCGCGCACCGATCATCTCGATCGAGTCGGCCAGGATGCGCAGCCGCAGCGTGTCGCCATGCTCCGCCATCGCGTCCGCCGCGAGCGCGTGGTGCCACGCGAAAGTGCGCGCGCGATCGCCGTCGAGCTCCGGAAAAGGCGACGGCCGTTCGCCTGGCTGCGTGGAGTGCGCCTCCCGCTCGTAGATCGCGACGCCCTCGCGCCATTCACCCAGCCGCGCCAGGCCGTTCGCGCGCACGAGCTCCAGCGCCCGCGCAGAAGGATAGCGGTGCACCATCTCCTCGATCACGCGATTCGATGCGCGGAGCTCGCCCCGTTCGCGCAGCAGCATGGACTGCAGATCGAGCGCCATTTCCCGATACTCGTCGTCGTCGCGCGCGAGCCATCCCGCAATCGCCGAGTCGAGCTGGTCGAAGCGCCGCGACATCAGCAGTACCCGACCCACGTACGACGCGTAGTTCGCGTCGCCGCCCGATAGCGCGGAAGCGCGGCGCGCGACTGTCAGCGCCGAGTCGTACCGCCCCGCGTACGCCAGCACTTCCGAAAGGTTGCTCCACGGCGCCGGTACTTCGGGCTGGAGCGCCACCCAACGATCGGCGGCGCGCTCGGCGGCAGCCACCTCGCCCATCGCGAGCCGCGTCCGCACGATTCCGCCCAGCGCCGTGCACGGCACGCACGGCCCGAGTCCCGTCTCCGACGCGAGCGAGTCGAGCGCCAGCGCCCGCGATAGAACCGAGTCGGCCGTCTCGAGCTTTCCGTGCGACGCGTGGATGTCGGCCAGCATCGCGTACGCGCGCGGATCGCGCGGGAAGCGCTCCACGAGCTGCCTCCCGAGCGCCACCGCACGCGTACGCTCGCCGTTGTGGTGCGCGGTATAAACGCCCTCGGAGAGCCGGTCCCAGTCGGTTGCACGTCCACGCGCGCGTCCCATAGCGGAGGCGAGGCGCCCGACCAGCGCCGAGTCGCGCGCTTCACGCGCGAGTCGGAAGCGCGCCGTCAACGCGCTCACGAATCCGGAATCGATGGCGATCGCCGCATCCAGCTCGCGCGATTCGTCCGCGAAGCGTCCCTCGCCATGCGCCTGGACCGACCGCACGTAGTGCTGATACGCCGTCACGCTTCCCGTCTCGACATCGGCGAGCCGCGGTCCTGCGCCGCTCGCCGTGGCCGTCGCCAGAATGTGCGACGCAGCCTGCTCGGCGACGTCGAGGATGTCGGGATTCGTGACCGTGAAGAGACGAACCAGCGCGCCGGTGGACGCATCCCGCAACGCGACGTCGAGAACGTAGAGCTCCTCCCCACGCGTGAGGCCACCGCTCACTGCCCACGTCGCGCCGACCTCGCGAGCCACGCGGAGCGCGTCCTCGCTGCCGACTTCCCCGCTCCGCGTGGCCGCTCTCCGGCGGAGCGCTTCGCGCACGCGCGACGGAGCGACGACGGTGACGTTCCCGCTGCGCGAGAGGTCGGCCGCTATCATCTGCTTCAGCCCCTCCTCGAGCCATGCCACGCTCGAGTCTCCGCGCACGTTCTGAATGAGCGTGATCGCGACTACGGGTACATCGCTCGAGGCAGGGCGCGATGCTGCCGCCGTCCGCCGGCCGGCGAGGAAAGTGCCGCCAGTGATGAGCGCGAGCGAGAGAGCAGCTGCAGCCAGGGCGATGAGAGTGCGCTTCCGCGCGGCAGAGACGTTGGTCGGGGCCGGCGCGGTAGCGGGTTCCTCGAGCGCCTCCACTCGCGATTCGACGCGGCGCGCTCCCCGAGGCTCGTCCTCCGGCCGGGACGCTGCGGGCGCCACCTCCTCCTGCCGCACGCGCTCCGCGAGCTCGGTGGCGAGCGCCGCGACGCGGTGATCGGCCCGCGCCGAGTGCTCGCGCGCGAGACGGGCGCGCAGACCCTCGAACTCCGCGATGGCGGCGAGCGCGGACTCGCGTGTACCCGGCGCCTTTACCGAATTGATGAGGTACAGCGCGGCATCGGTGGATAGCGGAGCGACGGCGAGCCAGCGCCGCGCGAGCGCCGCGCACTCCTCCCAGCGGCGCGCACGCGCGAGCGCCAGACATTCCCCCTCGCAGGCGCGGAGGAATAGCCGTTCGTAACGGTCGCGCTCCCGCGTGAGCCACTCGTCGAAGCGCGGCGAGCGATCCACGTGGACACCGTCCAGCAGCGGCCCCTCGTACAGCTCTATCGCGCGCGCGAAGTCGCGCGTCTCGCACGCTGCAGCGAACTCACGCGCGTCGACCGCGAGCCGAACATCCCCGGAGAGCTCCACGTCCGCGCGTCGGTGGCCGATCGCGCCGCGGCCGAGGAGGCGGCGGAAATGCGAGAGCGCATCGCTCAGCGAGTGGCGAGCGCGCTCCTCGTCCTCCTCGCCCCAGAACATGTCGGTCAGCGCATCGCGGCTGTACGGCCGGTCGGAGAGTGCCAGAACCGCGAGCAGCGTGAGCTTCCGCCGGCGCAGCGCCACCGATTCATCTACGCCGTCCGGCGAAACGAGTGCGAGACGCCCCAGCGTGATCAGGCGGAAGTTCTTGGGGCGCTGCATGTTGACATGTAGAGGATGGTTTGAGGAGGACGCCTAGCTTGTGCGGTGTGAGACGGCCACCGGCTGCGACATCCTCGGTCGATGCTCCCCGACTGGACCTCTCAAAAGGTAATCCGAAGGCCGCGGGAACGGATGCATCTGCACCCCGACGCGCAGCCACTCTCGAGGGTCGTCACACGGCCGGCCATTCGACGCGACCCGCGGCGACCGGCGATTCGACTCCAACCATCCGGAGCTGACATGCGGCAATTCAATCGGCGATCCCTGGCGATCGCCATCACGCTCGGCGTGTTCGCCGGCGCACTGCTCCCGGCAGGCGCGAGCGCGCAGGGAATCTTCAAACGCGTCAAGGAGAAGGCGAAGGAGCAGGCCGTCGAGCGCACGGTGCAACGCGCGGGCGAGGCAACGGACAAGGCGCTCGACAAGACCGAGAACGTGATCTCCTGCCTCGCCACCGACACCGCGTGCATCGACAAGGCGAACGCGGACGGGAAGGAAGTCACCCTCACCGACAGCGACGGCAACGCTGTCCCGGCAGACGAAGGGTCCGCCGCCGGCGCGACGTCGGGCGCGCAGGGAGCGCCAGCCGCGAACATGAAGCCGGGCGAGGGTGCGTGGGCCAACTACGACTTCGTTCCTGGCGAGCGGCCCATCTTCGTCGATGATTTCAGCAAGGACAACGTGGGCGACTTTCCGCGCCGCTTCGAGTTCCGCTCCGGCAACATGGAAATCGTCGAGTGGCAGGGACAGCGCTGGCTGCGGAGCGGCGGACACGATGTCTTCGGCATCATGCTCCCCGAGGTTCTCCCCGAGCGTTTCACCATGGAGTTCGATCTCGCCGGCTCGGGGAACGCGATGCAGATCAACTTCGCGAGTGAAAACCCGGGTGAGTCTCCGCGCCTGGAGATCAACTCGCACAGCGCCTACCTGAAGGCGGATCCGATTCAGGGCGAAGGGTCGCTCGTGGCGAACACCGAGAAGGCACCGGTGAAGATTCGCATCGCGGTGGACGGCAAATACCTGAAGCTCTACGCCAACGAGCGCCGCGCGCTCAACGTGCCCAACGCGAACCTCGGCCGCTCCAACCACATCTTCATCAACATGAACGGCTGGAGCGCCGAAGATCCGCGCATGATCGCGAACGTGCGCATCTTCGCCGGCGGGAAGAAGCTGTACGACGCCATCGCCGAGAAGGGCCGCGTGGCTACCCAGGGGATCTTCTTCGCTACCGGTTCGGCCGAGCTGAAGGGCGAGTCGACGCCTACGCTGAAGGAGATCGGCGAGATGCTGAAGGAACATCCCGATCTCTCGCTCACCATCGAGGGCCACACCGACAACACGGGGAGCGCGGAGGCGAATCAGGCGCTCTCGGAGAAGCGCGCCGCGGCCGTGCGCGACTACATCGTCACCGCCTTCCAGATCGACGCTGGACGCCTCGTAGCGAAGGGCTTCGGCGCCTCGAAGCCGGCGGCGTCGAACGACACTCCGGAAGGACGGCAGCAGAACCGCCGGGTCGAGCTGGTGAAGATGTGATTCACGCCCTCGACCTTCCTGTACACTCGAACCCGATGATCATGATCAAGAATTGCATCACCGTCTTCGCTCTCGTCGCTGCGGCCGCCGCTCCCGCGGTTGCGCAGGTCACGAAGCCCGAACGGGCGCCCATGGGCCGCGAGCGCGTTGCCGACCAGCGGCGTGACGAGAAGATCGACCTCGCCAAAGGCGGCAGAATGCTCGCCACCGGCAGCTACGTGCTCGTTCTCACACCCGCGAAGCTCGACGGCAAGGCCGTGCCGCGCTCGGTGAAACCGATAGCATCCTCGGTGAGCGTGACGAGCAGCGGGAACAGGATCACCGCGAAGAACTCCGATGGGTTGTCGTTGAGCGGCAGCTCGAGCGGTGCGCACTTCACACTCTCGGGCGCCAACGGTGATGGGAAACTCTCGCTCGAGGGAAGCCCGGCGAACGGCGGCGCGGACGGCGAATTCACGTTGACGTTCAACGGCGGGCCGCGCGTCGAAGGGAACTTCGTACTCGCACCCCCCAACAGCGCCGGCATCGAGGCGAGGCAGAAGCTTCAGGACTTCGACGAGGCGCAGAAGAAGAAGCAGAAGAAGGCCGACTGCAACTGGTGGTGCACGATCAAGGGGTGGTTCACGCTGTAAACGGCGGGGTCAGGTCAACGGCGGGGTCAGGTACTCAATCGTAGAGGGCACGTGGCCACGTGCCCTCTACGATTGAGTACCTGACCCCGCCGTTGACCCGCCGGCGGACCCCGCCGGCGCCGCCGCTCAGAACTGATAGCCGAGCTGGAAGTAGACGTTGGCCGAGCTCACGCTGCGCGGCGATCGATTCACCAGCGGAAACGCGAGGCCGAGGCGCAACCTGTACGGCACGTCGTACTGGAGTCCGGCGTCGAGATCGAGTTCGGCACCGGCCGAAGCGACGTAGTCCGACGCTCCTCCGTCCGACCCGGCGCCCCAGGCGGTGCCGGCATCCGTGAAGAAGGCTACCGATGTGCGATCGAGAAAAACCGGCCAGAAGCCGAGGCCACGCTGGGGAGCGGTGAGAGGTGCGCGGTACTCGAGCGATCCGGCCGCGACGTTGCGACCGCTCCGCGTGCCCGACGGGAAACCGCGCACGCCGAACGTGTGATGCGACCCTATCACGAAGCCCGGGAGTATTTCAGTGGGCGTTCCGCTCGATCCACCCACGTTGAACTCGCCCGGATCCGCGCCGCTCGCCGCGCCACCCGCCAGGTGCACCGCCAGCACGTGGTGCGCGAAGCCACCGGCGGGAATCGACTTGTAAGCGTTGGCCAGCGCGCTCACGCTCTGCGAGCGCGAACCTCCGAGCCCGGGCACCCCGGCGAGCCATCTCAGCCGCCCAGTCGCGGCCAGCGCGATTCCGTCCTCCGGTGAAATCGAGAGCGGCGGGCGCTGGGTGTTCGACCAGCTCGCGGCAGCCACCATCGACCAGTACTCCGGGTTCGAGTGGTAGTACGCTCCGGCGATCTGCGAGAGGAGCGCGCGGGGCTCGGTGGTGTAGCGACGCGTTTCCAGTTCGCCGCGCAACGAAGCGCTGGCGGCGCTCCTGACTCGCGGCCTGCGTACGGTCACTCCCAACGATACGGTGCGCGCCCTGCGCACGAGATCTCCCACGCGATCGCCGTTGCCGTTCACGAGCGAAGCGCGGTCCCAGCTCTGCGACACCGCGGCATCCACCAGCGGCTGGCCGAATCCCGCGTAGCGATAGCCGGCGTCGAAGGTGTGCTCCGCATCGACCGGATCGATGAGCGCCTGCGCGAAGTACGAATGGCGGCCCACTATGTCGTTTCCGCTGGTGGACGCCCCCAGGGCGATGCCGCCGCCGCTGGTCTGCGCCGCCAGCGGCACCCAGTAGCGCGGCAGCAGCGAGCGCCACGCCGAGTAGTCGCGCGCGGGCGAACTGTCGCTCCGGGCGGGAGGGAGCGGAGATGCCGCGAACGACTCGTTGACCGGCGGCGAGTCGGCGCGCGAGCTGTCGAATGGCGCGTAGCCCACGTGCCATCCCCGGTAGTCGTAGCGCACCGCGGCGAGCAGCCGGCCATCGCTCGAGAGCCCCGGCTGGAATACACCGATCGACGCGCGGCTCAGGCGACGCGGCTCCCCCGTTCCGTCCGCCGGAGCGATGTAGATCTCGGACTTGCCCGTACGGTTCGACGTGAAGAGCACCTGCGCGCCGTCGCCGCTCCAGCTCGGAGCGCTGTCGTACGCACGGTCGCGCGTGAGCTCGTGCTCGAGATTGCCGAGCGTGTCGAGCACCACGATGTCCGCGTAGGCGCCACGCGTCCAGCGCGACACGGCGATCCGGTCGCCGCGAGGCGACCAGCGCGGCTCGGCCCACTGTGTATCCGGCGACACGCCACTGATCGGCGTGATCGCGCCGCCATCGCGACTCACGCGTACGAGTTGCGTAGTCGCGCCGCCGTAGCGCACGGCAACTATCGACCCATCGCCGCGGGCATCGGGCTGCGCCAGCCGCGCGCCGAAGGTGAGCCGCCGCTGTTCGCCATCGCGCTCGGTGTAGAGGTCCGAGCGCACGTGGTACGGGTCGGCGTACTCGAGCTGCGAGAAGAGCAGCGAACCATCGGGCATCGGCGAGTTGATGTCGGCGTCGTTGCGGCGGCCAACGCGCCGCACGTTGCCGGCGGTGTCCGCCACGTACGCGCCCGGCGTGGAGTAGCCGTTGCTCGCGGCGTAGACCACGCTCGCCGAGTCGAGCCAGCGCGGATAGAAGGCGACACGTCCATCGCGCGAGAGGTCGCGCCAGTGGGCGAGAGCCGCGCCGCTGTCGACCGACGCGGCCGCGAGCGAGTCGCGCCACTCACGCCAGGCATCGTGAAAGGAGATCCCGAAGGAGCGCGATGCCGCGCGGTCGAGACGAAACGGGATCGTCGCCCCACTCGCCTCGTCCACGAAGCGCCGCACGCTCTCCGGCCCGCGCGTGCGCGCGAGGTAGTCGATGAAGAGGGCTCCGAAGCCGTACGCCATCTCCGGCCCGGGGTAGCGCGTGGTCGAGAGGTTCCATCTGTCGAACGGGAGCAGTCCTCCGTGTACGACGCTCGCCTGCAGGAGCATGCTCTCGAACGTCCCGGCGGTGCGCCCGGTGCCCGTGACATCGCTCTCGAAGTACGTCGCGAGCCCCTCCACTATCCACCCCGGCTCGTACTCGTTCGGGAAGAGAAACGGGGCGCGTCCGAACACGCGCTGCGCCACGCTCCACCAGCCGCGAGTTCTGTCGAGGTGGAAGCTGTGCGTCAGCTCGTGCGTGATCACGAGCGCTATCCAGTCATCGTAGAAGTGCAGCGAGGGAGAGTCGAGCGGCGGGTGGGTGTAGATGACGATTCGGTTGGAGGGAAACGGCGTGGTGTAGCCGTTCGAGTAGTCGACGTTGTCGGCCACCACCAGGTCGATCGTGCCGCGCGGCGGATGCAGCTCCCGCGACAGCGCCGCGTACGCAGCTTCGGCATCCACGGCCGCGCGTCGCGCGATCGATTCGAGTTCCGGAATGAAGTGAACTCTGAAGTGCTCGGTGTCGATCGTGCGCCAGTGCGCGTTCGGCGCCACCTGGGCGCGAGCGGGTATGGCGCTCGCGAACAGCGCCAGCGCCGCGATCACCGCGCTCGCGATCCTCACCGATGAGCCGCCAGAGCGCGAAAGTAGCTCTCCAGTCCGTCCACGATTCCCCTCGCGTACGCCGTCTGGAACTCGTTCGTGCGGAGCGCGGACTCCGTAGCGGGCATCATGATGAACGCTCCTTCACAGAGCACCGACGGCATCCAGGTGGCACGCGCCAGTGCGAGGTTGTCGTAGTTGACGCCCAGATCGGGGAGGCCCATCCGCCGCACCATCCCGTTCTGGAGGGCGCGCGCGAGCGGCTCCGACTGCGGGTGAAAGAAGTACGCTCCCGTGCCGTGCGAACGGAAGGGATTCACTCCGTCGGGGAGCGCATTGAGATGGATGGAGACCAGTGCGTTCGCGTTCGCGCGACGCGCGATGATCGGACGCTCGCCCAGGTCGACCGGCGCCGGCGTGGTTCGCGTCATCACCACCCGTGCGCCGCGACTCGCGAGCATGTCGCGCAGCTTCTCCCCCACTGCCAACACGGCATCCGCTTCGTACAGTCCCGTCGGGCCAGTGGCGCCTATGGGAGGATGCCCCGGATCCACCGCGATGACGAGCCCGCTCAGAGGCGAATCCGCGTTCACGGCGGGTGGCCTCCGAACCCGCAGCACGAACGCGCCGCCGTCCCAGAACGCCAGATAACCGTACGGCTCCGACGCCAGACGCAGCGTGTAGCGCGCGCGCCCGGACGGGAGCTGACGCCAGCTCACGTCGCGCACGAGCGAGTCGTTGCGCGCGTAGTTGATGATGTCCGTGTTCGACGTCACGCCGTACAGAGTGAGTGCTATCGAGTGGTCGCCCTCTTCCACGAGGAAGGGCGGCCTGGTGCTCATCGGTATGCGCAGATCCACCCAGCCGGTGTCGGGAACGATGCTGGCGTTCCTCGCCACGCGCGGAGGCGGAGCCCACCCCAGCGGCAGCACGCGCGTGTCGGCCGAATCCACCCATGCGTCGAGCCCTTCCGCCAGTCGCACTCGCGCGAACGCGCCATCCCAGCCGCTCAGCCGCACGACAGTGCCCGGCATCAGCAGCCACTTGTACGTTCCACCCGGCACCGGACGTCCCTTGATGACGCGGTCAGTATCGCTCGGCGCGAGCGAGTCCGCGCCGAGCATCGCCCACACGGCGCCGCCCGGCAGCGAGTCCACGATCGGCAGCGCGAGGCTCACCGTGTCGCGTCCTCTCGCGATCACGAGTCGCGAGGAATCACGCAGCGCCCTCGCTTCGACCGTGGTCGCGAATCGATTGGGATCGGTCACGTAGCGCGGCGGCAGTGCCGAGGTGGGGAGCCCGTTCACACCCGGCGAATCGGCCGGCGCCAGCGCGCTCACCAGTTCGCGCGCGGCACCCGACCGACTGACCCAGCGCACCCGCGCATTCGACGGTGCGCGAACGCTCACGCGCACCGGCTCGTCTCCCGAGAGTGTGAGGCGTCCGGAGGGCGTCGCGCTCGCACTGTCCACCACCAGAGTGCCGCTAGGAGAAAGCGTGGGACGTTCGGGGAGAAGCCGGATCGGCAGAGTGAGCCGCGCCGTGTCGGCACCGAGGGTGGCCTCCAGCTGGTAGGCCGGTCGCGATCGTTCGGGGAGCGCGAGGTACGCGAGGAAGCTCCCGTTGGGATGCACTTCCACGGGCCTCCCATTGATCGACAGACGCGCCTCGCCATTCCCGAGCGACCCGAGGATGAAGTTCGAATCGCGCGACTGGATGAGCTGGTTCGGCGCGGGGTAGACCACCTTCGGCACGAGCGTCCCACGCACGAGCGGAATCGGTGGAAGCTCGGGCGGTTTCCCGGCATGCGTGGCGTCACCCGCGGGATTGCTTTCAGTGGGCCGTGCGAGCGACTTGGTCGATGTCGAGTCCCGGGTCGTACGAGGTGCGGCGAGTGCACTGTCCGCTGCGGATGCGGTGGGTGCGGATCGAGGTTCCGGCCCCGCCGCTCTGGTGCACGCCACCACGCCCGCGAGGAGGATGGCGGACTGGAGAGGACGCATGGGCGTGAAGCTAACGGAACGCCGAGTCCATGTCATGCGGCGCCGCCGCGCGATTTTCACCATTCCGGGCGAGTTGACCATCTTCTATATTTGCGCGTCCATATGGAGCTCTACGCACCAGTGGAAGGCGTCTACCCCACCCGCATCGGCAACCTGTGAACGACCCCGCCGACCGAGCCGCAAAGCATCCCGATTCCCCTGAGCGGGAAGTCATCGTCCACGTGTTCGGTCACACCGACGTGGGACGAACGCGCGAGCACAACGAGGACTCGTTCGTGGTGCTCGACCTCGGTACCGACGACTCATCACCTCCCGAGGCCACCCGCACCCATACTCTGAGCGCGCATGGTGCGCTCTTCATGGTGGCAGATGGACTCGGCGGCGCCGCCGCGGGCGAGATCGCCAGCGAGCTCGCGGTGAACACCGTGCACGAGGAAGTGCGCGAACGCTGGGTGAAGGCGGGCGGCGGGAGTGCGGCCGACTTCGCGGCGGCGCTGAAGGCCGCCGCAGAGGCCGCGAACGGGCGCATCTTCTCCTACGCCGTGGAGCATCCCGAGAGCCGCGGGCTCGGAACGACTGCCACGCTCGCGGGCCTCCTCGGCGACACGCTATACCTCGCCCAGGTCGGGGACAGCCGCGCGTACCTCGTACGCCACGGCGTCGCGCGGCAGCTCACGCGCGACCAGTCGCTCATGCAAAGACTGGTCGACGCCGGGGAGCTCACGCAGGACGAGGCGGACAGAAGCGAACGTCGCAACATCATTCTGCAGGCGCTCGGCCCCGAGCCTTCGGTGAAGATTGACCTCACGCATCAGCGGGTGGGCCGCGGCGACATTCTCGTGCTCTGCACCGACGGGCTATCCGGCCTCGTTCGCGCGGAAGAGATCGGGGATGTCATGACGCAGATCCGCGATCTCGCCGCTGCTTGCCGCGAGCTCGTGGACAGGGCGAACGAGCAGGGTGGACCGGACAACATCACAGTGGTAGCCGCGCGCTTCGAGGGCGAGGGGCTCGGCGTCGCCGAGCCCGACCAGCACGTGGGTCACGCCGTGTATCGCCTTCCCGGATCCGAGACGCCAACCGACCCGCACGGTGAATTCGTTCCCGGCGGCGGGGAAGTTGCCGGCGCCGGCCCGGAAAGACGTGACCGTGGCGGCGTCGGTTCGCGGCTCTGGACGATTCTCCTGATAGTACTCGTGCTGATCGCCGCACTGCTGCTCGCCGCGCGCGAGCTGCACGACGGTGCGCCCGTGCAGGGCGCGGAATCAGAGACTCAGCAGCAGTAGCCGCGCACGCGCCACGGTCAGCCGCCGCCCGCGAGCCAGCGCGCCGCGGCCTGCTGCATGGCGCTGTCGGCACCCCACGCCGTGGCGATCGGCGGTCCGGGAGGGAGATCGCGTATGAGCCGTGGATGGCCGAACTGCATCAGCAGCACGCCGCTCGCGCTGTTCGCGGCGCGCTCCACAGCGGCGCGGGTTTCGTCGCGATAACCCTTTCCGCCGCTGGCGTTACCGTCGCCGAAGAGCGCTATCACGCGCGTCGCCGCACTGGTCGCTCCGCGTCCGCTCTCCGCGCCTTCCGCTTCGATGTCCACGCGCTTCGCTTCCCAACCGGCCTCGCCGAGCGCGCGCAGGAAAGGATCCGTCGACGTGCGGGCGTCCGGAGGAGATGTCTCGTCGTCGATCACCAGCACCTCGAGCGGCTGCATCATGCGAGGCCGTACACCGCGCACCATGCGCACCACGCTGTCGGCGAGGCGGTGGCCCCACGCCACATCCGCCGCGGCCGGCTTGCGCCACTCGTTGGGTGGCGACGCCCACTGCGCCCACTTCTGTCTGCGCCTGAGCGAGGTGACGAGGTTCTCCTCGAGAAGCCGACGCTGCGTGCGCGCGCGCCGCAGCGATTCCACCATCGCTTCCAGATCGGCCGGCTCGAGGATCAAGTCGCAGCCCGCATTTATCGCATCGACTGCCACGTCGCTCTCGCTCTGGCCGGGCAGAAGCGCTTGTCCGTCGAGCGCGTCGGTGAGCACAAGGCCATCGAAGCCGAGCTGCTGGCGCAGCATCCACTGCACGATCTCGCGTGAAGTCGTGGCAGGCGCGTTGCTCGCGTCGAGCGCCGGGTAGATCACGCGCGCCATCATGATGGCGGCTACACCCGCGTCGATGGCGGCGCGGAAGGGCAACATGTCCTGCTCGGTCAGCACGTGGCGAGGCGCATCCACGGTGGGCACCTCGACGCGCGGATCGACCGTGGTGCGGCCGTGCCCCGGAAAGTGCTTGGCGCACGCGAGCACGCCCTCACCCTGACATGCGGTAATCCACATCGCCGCGAGCGCTGCAACGCGCTCGGGGTCGCTTCCGAGGATCCGCGTTCCGGTGACCGGGTTGCCGGGCTCGATGTCGAGATCGCAGACGGGAGCGAACGCGAAGTTGACTCCCATCGTGCGCGCCTCGCGTGCGGTGAGGCGCGCAGCCCGGCGCAGCGCATCAGGGTCGTTCAGCGAAGCGATGGCGGCGGCTGGCGGTAGACCGGTTGCGCCGCCGAACTGCTGCCCCGCGCCGCGCTCCAGTTCCGCAGCGATGAGGATGGGAATCCGCGAACGGCGGCGCAGCTCCTTCGTGAGCTGGCGAACCCCATCCTCGTCACCGCCGTGCAGCACGAATCCGCCGACCTCGAGCTTCAGCGCGCGCTCGATGAGCTGGCGCGAACCCTCGTAGCCGCGCGCCGGATCCCATCGGATCGCCGGGATGACGAGGTTGGCGACGTTCATGCCGGCGAGAGCTTCCCGAGTATGCGCGGCCCGCGCGCACCGGTGGCAACGGGAACGTTCCCCGCGCGATGGTCGAGATGCAGCCAGCCGAGCAGCGCGAACGCCACCGCCTCCTTCGCTTCGCCATCGAAGAAGAGATCGTCGAAGCGTCGCACCACCGCAGGCTCCACCGTGGCCGCGATGGCATCCACGAGCGCCGGGTTGCGCGCACCGCCTCCAGAGAGAACGATCTCCGTGACCGGCTCGCGCACGAAGCGGCGCAGCGCGTCGCCGATGCTGGACGCGGTGAGCGCGACGGCGGTAGCTACGATGTCCTCGTCTGACACGTCGGGACGCGCACTCCGGCAGCGCTCCATGAAGCGGGCGATGTAGGCGCTGCTGAACAGTTCGCGACCCGTGGACTTCGGCGGCGGCACCTTGAAGTACGGCTCGGCGAGCAACTCGGCCACCACTTCATCGAGCGCGCTCCCTGCGCGAGCGAGCGCACCATCCACGTCGTACGGAAGATCGGGACGCAGCGCGCGCGTCACGCCGTCGATCACGGCGCAACCAGGCCCGGTGTCGAAGGCGCGTACGTCGGTTCCGGAAGGCGATGGTGGAACGATGCTCACGTTCCCGATACCTCCGAGGTTCTGCAGCGCGCGCCACTGGCCCGGCGCCGCGAACAGCAGCGCGTCGGCCATGGGGACGAGCGGCGCCCCCTGCCCTCCGGCAGCCATGTCGCGCACGCGGAAGTCGCTCACTACATCCACCCCCGTACGCTCCGCTATCACGGCCGACTCGCCGAACTGCCAGGTGGAGTGAGGCGGCTCGTGCCACACGGTGTGGCCGTGCGAAGCGATTGCCGTGACGTCGCCCGGGGCGAGGCCGGCTCTCCCCATGACCGCGAGCGCGGCGTCGGCGAGCCAGCTTCCGAGATCGAAGTTGAGGCGACAGTACTCTTCGGGCGTGCCCGCCTCGATCGCGCGCAGCAGCCGCTCGCGCTCGGCGCGAGCGTACGGTCTGGAAAGGTACGCGAGAAGCTCGGCTTGCACCGTGCCGTTCTCCCTTCGCACGAAGCTCGCGACCGCCGCCGATATCCCATCGGCCGAGGTGCCCGACATCAGGCCTACCATGACCGCTGCACCACTCTTCGTGCGCGATGCACTTCCGCGCGAAGACGAAGGCACCGTCACGACGCGGGAGGTGGCGGTTCAGACATCACGCGGCGGATCACGCCTCCAGCCTCATCGAGCGCGCGCTCGGCCTCCTCGCGCGATACGCCCAGCTTCTGCATCACGATCGCGGTCTTCACTACCCCCCCCGCCGCATCGATGAGGCGGCGCGCTTCGGGACGCGAGACGCCGCACACCTCCATCATGATTCGCTCCCCACGGTCCACGAGCTTCTGGCTCATCGCGCGGAGATCCACCATCAGGTTGCCGAAGGTCTTCCCGACGCGGATCATCGCGCCGGTGGTGATCGTGTTGAGCACGAGCTTGGTGGCGGTGCCCGCCTTCATTCTCGTGGAACCGGTGACCACTTCGGGGCCCGTTATGGGAACTATCGCCACGTCCACCAGCTCCACTATCGCATCGGGCGGCGGCGAACATGCCAGAATCGCCGTGCGCGCGCCGAGCTCCGCGGCGCGCTCGAGAGCGCCGTGCACGTACGGAGTGGTGCCCGACGCGGC
>Ga0182738_1002601_pt1 | contig 21305 bp, 25 predicted proteins | sample eDN5th30CBELigMG_FD_128876 | JGI IMG/M metagenome (GOLD analysis project Ga0182738, IMG submission 128876) | Enriched Miracle-Growth compost microbial communities from Emeryville, California, USA - eDNA 5th pass 30_C BE-Lig MG (version 2)... ... | reverse complement strand
TTGCTGGCGTTGCTGCCGGTTTGCTTGCTGTTGCAGTCGTTTTTGCTGGCGTTGCTGCTGGTTTGCTTGTTGCAGTTGTTGCTGCTGGTTTATTTGCTGTCGTAGCAGTTTTATTAGCAGCAGTGCTTGTTTTTGCTTTTCCCGCTTGCAGCTCAGCCATTAATTTATTAATATCGACTGTGCCTGTTGCTGCATATTTTTTTAATAGATTATTTATTTGATCTTGATTTAAATTATAGGCTTGATAGATAACTTTTGTTTGTTGTACTGCTGTTGTATTTGATGCTGCATCTGCTTTGTTCACCATTGGGTTAGACATTAATAATGCTGACGCTGCTGCAACTGATAAAATCATGTTTTTCTTCTTCATATATTAAAATCCTCCTTGGATGCTGAACTTAGTAGTTTAATAGTTTTTGTATTTGTTTGCTCCGTCTTACAAACAAATCATACCATAGGTTTTTTGTCATATTTGTGGAAATATCTCTCAAACAGAAAAAATAGAACTAGAATTTAAGAAAAAAAATTAAGGATAATTTAAGAAAGCTAGATATATCGCTAACAAATAGAATTTCAGCTCACAAAATCTACCAATTGGAAAATATCCAAAAAAGGAAAATTCCTTTATTAAAAACCATAATTTAGACCATATTTACTATTGACAGTTTTTTAAAAACCGAATAAATATATCTTTTATTACAAAAAAGTAACATAAAATGCAAAAAAGTGGACTTGATGACAATAAAAAAACCATTATAAGGATATATTAGCTAATCATCTTATAGATGGATAGAAATGATTTATTTATAAAAAACTGTCCGCATGGATAAAAAACAACAATGGGGAAAAAATAGTAGGGAACGAATCTATCTAAAGAATGGAGTAATAATATGAATACACCGTATTGCTGCCCCAATTGCAAAACAAATCGAAGCAGATTCAACATTATTCAACAGGTAGCTCAGTCTGTTAAACTAGACCCCCAAACTGGAAATGTTTTAGAAGAATATTCACAAGAAAATCTATCACCATTTCATATGGCATATAAAGGGCCAGATTACCGCATCCAATGTGGGGCATGTGGTTTAGTAGAAGATGAAAAAACATTTGCTAAGTTTGGAGAAATGAAACAGTAAATTCAAAAAAACAGGCTCTTCCACGTTAAGCAATAGCTTATAATGGAAGAGCCTGTTTTTTCATTTTCGCTTAGCTGCTTTTTGCAAATAGCTTGGATAGACAACCACTTTCCATGGTTCTAGCTGAGAACTTCTGATCAATGTTATTTTCTTCGTTTCTCGAAGGGGTTTTTTATTTTTCAAATAAAGTTGCCATTCTATTGAATAATCCTTTATTGTATCAGCAGCATGACTGCCTATTTCTTTTAATTCCAATAAGCGGATATTTTCAACTGAAGTCAATTCGCTTTTCCAGTCAATTTTTTCAGTTGCTAACTGTTTTAATATAAAGGGATCCTGTTCTTTTAAACCTGCGATAAAAGAAACAACTACTTCCTTTGCTTCCAAATGATTTAAATAATCTGGAAGCATACCCGCTGCTTTATAAACCATTAGCATATGAGATGTATCCATTTTATCGCTTTTATGTGTGGTGCTTCCAAGAAAGTGCACGCAAAAGTGTCCTGGAAAATTATTATTTAATGCCCCTGCTCCATGTGGCATTCCATGCATGGAAGCAGCAAGCCATTGACCATTAGCGATGACAATAATCGCCCTTCTTTTCCAGCTCCATTTCCCCTGATAAATCGCCTTTAATATATTTGTATCCTTTACAGTAAGCGGCTGAACATCTGCATGCTGGCTGCCGGCTCTTCTTTGCACGTGAAATAATTTTCCTGTTTCTATATCTAGAATAGAAAACTTGCTGTATCTCGGCACTATTTTGTCTGCTTCCATCCATGGCAGCAATTGTATATCATGGCCAACTGAAAAATACTCTTCTCGTTCTTCTTCTGCATAAGCAGCATCATATACTGGAAATATCAATAAAAATGATATGGCCAGTAATAAAATTTTGTTCTGCATGATTACCATCCTTCTTTTTACTGTAATGAAAGTTTGCCCTTTCCATGCAAACTTCATTACCATAAAAAAAAGGAAACGAACAATATCTTTTTTCAGGCTGCCCGCAAAAAAGATAAATCTGCTCTTCAAAAAGGGGAATTCCTAAGGTAGTCAGGAGTTTTTAATCAGCCTGAATGTTTAATTTGAAACTTTTTTCCTCACTCTGGAAAAATATATTTTTTTGCATACTGTCTATAACAATTCTAATTGCTTTTGAATTTCTCTCCAATCAATATTTTCGCCAATAAACACCATATTCAAAGGCATCTTCATCTCTTCCTTCATAAATATGGGCGTTCCATAAGAATATTGAAAAAGATCCGGATAAGCTGAATTAGAAAATTGCACATATCCTTTTATACGATAAATCGTTTCAGGCAATAATCTTAAAAAAGCATCAAATTTATCAAACAAGATAGGCTTTTTAAATCGATATACATAGGAGGTTAACTGCATGCTTTTAATGGTTGTCTGTTGTATATCTTCATGAAAATGGAATTGCATATTTTGTATTTTGCTGTAAGGAACTTTGCTGTAGTCTGTTAATAATGCAAATGCAAAAGGATTTATCCCTTGTATCTCCATCGCAATGCGAGCTTTCTGTTCTTCTGTTAATTTATTTTGCTTATTAATAATAAGCAAATTGGCATGGCGCACTTGCTCTAATAATAATTGCTGAATAACAGGGCTAAGTTCTTTTCGCTGAAGCCATTGCAATCCATCTACTACTGTAATAATGCCCTTAAGCTGCAATCTATGCGCAAACAGGGGAGAAAGAATTGTATCTATTGTTTCTACAGGATGTGCTGCACCTGTCGTTTCCAAATAAATTACATCTGGGCTTTCTTCTATTAATAATGTCTGTAGCTGTGCTTCTAATTTATCTTGAATTGTACAGCAAACACAACCACCTAATAGCTCCTTCAAGGGAACATCTTCATCTATTTCATTCGAATCGATGGAAATGCTGCCAAATTCATTCATAAGCACCGCCACTTTTCGCCCTGCTTCTTTTTCATGTGCTAATAGTTCTTTCAATAAAGTTGTTTTGCCGCTTCCTAAAAATCCAGAAAGTATATACATTTCCGTTTTATTCATATGAAACTCCTTTAATTGTTTAAAGGGCGACATGCAAGCACATCACCCTTCAAACAGACTTTTATCACTATTTAACGGGCAGTAATACCCTCAAAACCAGCCTAAGGGATTAGGAGAGAAAATGAGAAATCCAGGTGGATAGAAACTTGCCCGTAAAATCCTGATTGGTTCAACCAACAATCAGCGGAGGATGAAGAACCCCTTACTGATTGTTAATTTCACTTTATTTTTTCATTTCTTTTTTTAACACTTCAATCGCCTTTTTCATTTGCGTATCATTCTTTTTCACTTTTTCGCTAAGTTTAGACATCAGCTTTGTTGTGGTATCCCCAGTAAGTACTCCAGTTTGTTTTAATTTTTCTTTTTTCTGGAAAGCCTTTACTGCTTTTTCTGTGCTTTCATCAAAATATCCATTTGCATGATCCACTTTATAGCCTAACGCTTTAAGCATTTGCTGTGCTGTTTTTACTTCATCTGAATTGCTGTCTTTTTTCAATTTAGACTCTGGATTAATGATCGTTAGATTTGCATAGCTTGGCAGTTCCACCTTATAGGTTGGTTCGATTCCTTTTCCATGAATCCAGCTTCCATTTGGCGTCAGCCATTTATCTGTTGTATATTTTATATTGCTTCCATCTGATAAATCAGTGGCGCTTTGTACAGTTCCTTTACCGAATGATTTTACTCCAACAAGAGGAACTCCTGCAGACTGGTTAACAGCACCTGCTAGAATTTCTGATGCACTTGCACTTCCGCCGTCAATAATTACTACTAATGGGATATCTGTACCACTGCTATTTTCCGATAAAGCTTTTTCAATTTTGCCGTTTTTATGCTCCACTTGGAAAATTATTTTTCCATTTGGCACAAAAAGATTAGCGATTTTTTGCACTTCTGTTAATAGCCCACCAGGATTTTGCCTTAAATCTAATACAATTCCTTTCATGCCTTTATCCTGAAATTCATTTAGTTTATCGACAAGTTCTGTAGAAGTATTTTCAGAGAAGCTTGTTATTTGGATTTCAGCGATTCCGTCCTTATTTAATTCCCCATAAACAGTTTCAATCGGAATGGTATCACGAACAATCGAAATATTCATTGGCTTTTCGACGCCAGCCCTTTGAATTTGCAATTTTACTTTTGTGCCTTTTTCTCCGCGAATCAGCAATACTGCTTCAGAAGAGCTCATGCCTTGCAAGGTTTTTCCATCAACAGAAAGAATAATGTCATTTGGCTTTAAACCTGCTTTTTCTGCCGGAGATCCTTTAATTGGAGACACAATGACAATTTTATTATCCTTTTGTTGAATTTCTGCCCCAATTCCTTCAAATGAGGAAGAAATACTTTCATGAAAACTGCTTGCCTCTTCTTCATTCATATAATCAGAATAAGGATCATCTAGTGCAGTGAACATGCCATCAATTGCACCATTCACCAAATCATTTGTATCAATATCTTTATAATAATTTTCCTTTAGTGTATCGTAGGCTGAAAATAATTTACTGAATTCGCTGCGATCTGTTCCAACATTCACTGCTTTTTCATCGCCAAACGCTAAAGCAATTGTTGTAATGCCTGCAGCTAATATGACAGTAAGAAAAATAAGCATCACAAAGTAGAATTTTTTTATTCGTATGTAGCTTGATTCATTATGAGGCGATTCCTTTTCTAAAGATTCATTCCCCTTATTTTCATTCTCCAAATGCTTCACCACTTTCATTAACTAACATCATTTTTAGGCTTATCAAAGTGTCTTAATGATCAAAATACCAGATAAAATGGAATATTCCTTAAAAAAACAGTGAACAAATTATGAACAAATCCAACTTATCCACCTATTTTATTCCTTCTATATAACTCGCAAAAGGCTTTTTTGTCGGTTTTTCAAAATTAAGGCATGTGATTGCCCTTCGTCTTCGTTTATTATGTATAAAAGCAAAGAAAGGAATGCATAATCATTCACTTTCTTTTTAAAGAAGATGCTTTCTTTTATCAGTCATTATATTTTCTTTACAAGCTGGAAATATTCCTCAAGTGTCCAATCATTTTCATAAATGTCTTTAGCCGATTTTTCTCCTACATAACGGAAGTGCCATGGCTCATATTTGTAGCCCGTAATCTTTTCTTTGCCTTCTGGATAGCGCAAAATAAAGCCAAAACGATGAGCGTTTTCTCTCAGCCATTTTCCTTCAGCAGTTTTTCCATAATCGTCACTTAATAAAAAGTTTGAGCTTTCACTAGAAATATCCATAGCAAGACCTGTTTGATGCTCACTATTTCCTGGATACGCAACAGCTTGGATTGCCTTTTCTTCACCTACCCGTTTCACTTCTGCATCAAATAGAACGGTTTGGCGATCGTAGGAGCGATACCCGGAAACAGCATATAAAATAATGCCTTCCTTTTTGGCAGCTGCAAACATTTTTTCTAATGCTTCTGCCGCTTCTTTTCTCATATAGCTTTTTTCAATATCCTGATCGCCAAAAGAAAAGGCGACATTCGGCCTTACTAGATCATCTGGTGCATATCCATCCGGAAGCCCATATTCTTTGTTTACTAATGACACTGTATTCATTGGGTTTTGAATAATATTGCGGCCATCCACCACTTTTATTTTATTGAAATAATCCGCTTCTAGTGTGAATGGTGATTCTTCTTGATCATCGCTTTTTTCTGTGCTGTCTAGCGATTCCTCATTCTTATTTGCCTCTTTATTTTTTTGTGTTTCTTTTTCTGTCGCTGCTTCATCATCTGAATGCAAAAATGGAATACTGCTTTTCAGTTCATCCATGCTTTTGCATCCAGCTAATAAAAAAACTAACAAAAAAGAAAAAGCTGCTATTTTTTTCATTTTTCCACCTTAATTTTTAAAAGATTTATAATTATATTCACATCAGGCATTTAGAGAAATTTTTGTCAAAACGAACTTATTTAATGGCTGCTTCCAATGCCACTTCAATCATATCATTAAACGTTGTTTGACGCTCCTCTGCGGTTGTTTCTTCCCCTGTCAAAATATGATCGCTAACAGTTAAAACCGATAATGCTTTGCGATTAAATTTTGCAGCTAGTGTGTATAATGCCGCCGATTCCATTTCTATCGCCAAAATTTGGTATCTTGCCCATTTTTCCAGCTCTGAATTATCATTATAAAACATATCTGCTGTAAAAACATTACCCACTTTTAATGATAATCCTTTTTGTTCTCCTGCATCATATGCTTTTTTTAGCAAATCAAAACTTGCTGTTGGAGCATAATCTACTCCCCCGAATGTTAAACGGTTCATTTGCGAATCCGTTGAAGCGCTCATGGCCAAAATAACGTCGCGCACTTTTACATCTTGCTGAATGGCTCCACATGTGCCGACACGAATAAGATTTTGCACATTATAGCTTGAAATTAATTCATTGACGTAAATAGCAAGGGAAGGAACTCCCATTCCTGTTCCTTGGACAGAAATCCTTTTTCCTTTATATGTACCGGTATATCCAAACATATTTCTCACTTCATTATAGCAAACAGCCGAATCCAAAAAGTTTTCTGCAATATATTTTGCGCGCAGCGGATCTCCCGGCAGCAGGACCGTTTCTGCAATCTCGTTTACTTCTGCTCCAATATGTACACTCATGTTTATAAACCCTCCATTAATTAATCCATCAACATATATAATAGCAGTGACAGGATAATGACTTTACTATTTTGTCACTATTTGTACTATATCATATTCTATTTTTATGATAAACACATTTAATTTTAGGATAACATTCCATTCCGTGGTTAAACTAATATTAGTTTTTCTAACATAACGGAAAAACATGCTTATCATTTTTATTTTGTCGAAATAAAAAAAGAAAAAAGGAGACTAGCATGGGCAAAAAACATCGCAATAGGATCAATTCTCCAAAAAAAAATAATCATATCCCAAAAGAAGCGATAATTGCTGAACAAGAGGCACATGGAAAAGAATTTTCAGCAAAAGAGCGGAAAAATTAGCATAAAAAAGACGTGTATTGTTTTCAATACACGTCTCCAGGCTGTTGAAAAACGTTCGCTCTCTTCGTCATTCCCCTTTTCTGCGGTGCTCATTACCCCAAAAAAGGTAAATCCGCTCCTCAAAAAGGGGAATTCCTAAGGTAGTCAAACGTTTTCACTCAGCCTGAAGGTTTGCTTCAAAACTTTGTCTACACTCTGAAGACAAAGTCAAAAATACAAACTTTTAGCTAAATAACGTTAAGAGTATTTTTCAATTATATGAAATAATTGCTGTTTTATCCCCTGCACATCTTCGCCGGTAATTATCATGTTAATGAATCGTTCATCCAAATCAAGCGCTTCTGCAAATAAGCCGCCTAGTCCTCTTGATCTTTTATCCACTTGCATCACTAATTCAACTCGTTTTTCATCAACCGTTAAAATAGACAGCTCAATTTCATCTATTTTTCCATAAAAATGGCCTGAAACCGGCACATATTCTAGCTCCTGCACAAATGGAATTCCTTTGCTTTTATTATAAGGGGATTGTTTGCATTCCACTTCTTTCAGCTGAAACCCTAGTTCGGACAAAGCAGATAATAATCTATTAAACACCGCATTGGGCTGTACTTCTACATAATCTTGGTCACTAGGATCAAGCGCATTTTTAATATCCAATCCTGTTGAAATCCATACCTTTGTTTTCCCTAAAGTAAGTGGGGCATATAAAGAAAGCGGAAAAGAAAATGGTATTATTTTTTGCTCATTTTCCGAAATTTGCAGCTTTTCGCCAACTAAAAAAGAATCAATTACACAGGAATCTGTATGTTTTTGATCATCTGTTTCCTTTTCATACGTTGCATGCAAACGCAAATAAATGCTATCAATGGTTTGCGTTACATTGCCGCCTTTAATGACAATTTCGCCTTCCACCAATTTCCCATGTGATAGGATATGTTGATGCAAAACGGTATCTACTTTGGCAGAACCAATTCCTATGCTTGCCAATGCTTTTTGAAAAAATGACATAATAAGCTCCCCCATATTTATTGCTGCAATAATAATAAAGCTTCCTTTATTTGCTGACAGCTGTCAAAAGGCGCTTCTATTCCCAGCAGCTTTTTTAATAATTTTTTTGTTTCGCTTGTAAGCGGCAGTTCTTCTTCCCAGCTTTTCTCTTTTTGCTTATGCTTCGGTTCATAGGATGAATAGAATAAAAATAATAAAATTTGGCCAATCCCGAAAAAATCATCTGCAAGCAAAGATTCTTCGCCTTTTCTCCATATTTTGGCCAATCCAAAATCAATTAGTTTCAGCTGATTATTCACTATAATCAAATTAGGAAGATGAATATCTCGATGCACAATTTGATTTTGATGCAATATATCCACCATTTCTACGAGTTTTAGGGCAAATTGAAACACTTGGTTGTTTTTCCATTTTTGCTTCTCATCAAACAGCCAGGCTTCAAGCGTTTTGCCTTTCATCCACTCCATTGTAAAATAAGGAATATTGCCATAAATACAGCCATTGTCGTAAAACTTAGGAAAAAAGGAACTTTCTAATGATTGTAATATATCCTGTTCATTTTGAAACCTTATTTGCTCTTTTTTTCGTATTCTCTTATGCCAGCGAAGCGTTTTTAGCACTACTTCCTTTTGCAGCATTTCATCATAAGCTAAATACGTGTACCCATATCCCCCACGACCAAGAAAAAAAAGAATTTTATACCGATTGGAAACAACTTCGTTTTCTTTTAATTGTTTTTCCATTATATTCAAAAAAAGTTTACCGATCTTTTGTCCCTCCAATTGCTAGCTGCTATAAAAATTGGAGGAGCTTTTTCTCCCTTTTCCTTTATAATAATTATGACCTCTGTTTCGATAAGAATTTCTCCATCTATTGCTGCTTGAAGAATAGTATCTTTTGTGCTTGTTTTTCCCGAGAAAATATTTTAATAGTTTTTTTAACAAAATAATTCCCCATCCTTTCCCCTTTACATACGTTTCACCTGCAAAAAGGTTCCCAGTTTTTCAGACAGCCATTGCTCCCTATATGTAAAAAGGACAAGAAAAATTCCTTCCCGCAAACTGCTAGCTATGCTATGCCAGTTTTGCATGGTGAACTCTTCTCGCCCTCATTTTCTTCTATTATTCTTCCGTTTCCTCATCAATAATGCATTTGTCTAATAAATATTCGAATGTAATGTCAGCCAATTCCTCAATTTCTCCCTCTGTGGGAACGTATCCCCGCTTTAATAGCTCACGAAAGAAAAACTCTGCGATTTCCTCCGTATCTATTATTACATCAATTTCTTTCAAGCATATCGCCCCCTTTAAAAAGAATATATGTGACAATTACAAAAAGATGACTTTCTTTGTACAAATTATCTGATAAAACCATTATTTTTTCAAGAAAAAAGAGACATGTTTTCCTTATTCCCTTCATATGATGCAATATATTCTTTATAGGGGGATTTATTCAATGCACACTATCTCGCAAATAATCGATCTTATTAAAACAGATTTAAATACAGACAATAGTGAAATACTCTCTCTTTTTGATGCATTATTAAACTTTCTTTTTTCTATTATGATGGTTTTGGGCATCCCCTTTTTAATCTATCTATTCTTTTTATTGTAAGAGGACAAGTTTCCTGTTTATACGTATAAAAAGCTGTCTTACACAATATTCTTATCATCTGAATTAATAATCACTTTTAACTTTCGCAATGTCAGTTTCATGACATGCTCATATTCTCGATCATGAAACATTTGAAATAATACACGATAATCATTATAAATATCTAATAATCCATCAATAAGCTCCTTTTTTTCCTTTATTCTTGCTAACAGCTCTTTTTCTGTATTTCGGAAAGAGCTGTTTGTTTTCTTTAAATCGACTGGTTTTTTCTTTTTATCCATTAAATACAGAAGTCCGAGCTTTTGAATAAAAGTATCTGCATTCTCCGCATCCGCCACTAAAGTCAATTCCTCTTCGCCAGCTTCCAGCCATTCTCCATCACTGACCCGTGAAAGCTCATAAATAATATCTTCCCATGCGTCTGATTTATAACGCCATATTTCTGTCCGGAATCCTACAATTTTAAATAAATTGCTGCCATATCCTTTCACTTTCACTAAATCACCAATAAAAAATCGATATTCAATATCAATCTTTTCCGACTCCATTAGTTCTCCTTCATATTCTGACAACATTTGCAGACTTGATTCTAAGTATAAGCCTTCGCTTTTATTGACCTCATACACATGCATATCATCCAGCCATTTCACATCGGTAATTTTTCCTACTGTGCCATATATGGTAATTACAACAGTATCACCTATTTTAAATTTCGGTTTTTTTCGATTGGTCATAGTTGAATGTCCTCTCTAAACTAGATTGTGAGTTTTATCCCGCAATTTGCGGCTTATAATCCCCCACGCTCTTGTTTAAAGATGGCATTAGCTTAAAAGTGGGGGATTATGCTGGCAGGAGAGTACTTCTCTCAAAAAATCCCATTAGATGTTCTCCTTTATTTTTTTATCCTATCGTATATTTTTACTACTATTGTATGCTGAAACTTCACTTTCGCTCATTATTCATTTATGATTACAGAGAAATTCCCTTTAGGTTTTAATTCCTTATTCTTCGGCTCTGTTAAACTAGCCTGCGTATTCCCCTTTAATTAATATCGTTTTATACAATCAAAGTGAAATTTAGCACAGCCTAGTTTTCAGAAGGAATGGCGGGGCATTGATTGGATATTCCCTAAAAAGCTTACTTAAAAGAAGTTTAATTAATGATATGAAGAGTTTTCAAACAATATAACGTGTTCATTCAAAAGGAAAAATTTCTGCATGACTTAAAGAAGCCTTTTGACAGAACCACCTTACTCTGTTTACAAAAAAGCTGCTCTTTTTGATTTCGCCAAAAAGAACAGCTGCTTGTAGCAGCTGCCCTCTACCTGGATTTGGCATTATCCTATTTTTTCCTTATTACTCATACAAGTTTTTTTCTTCTTGAAATAAATATGTTTCCCACGCATGGTCAAAAACCTGCATTCCACTTAAATACGGTGCATTCAGTTCTAAATAGCTGCTGATTTCATCATAATCAGCGCTGTTTTTTGGAAAACTATGATCCTCGTATGCATGATTAGCGAACTCGCTGATTTCATCTTTAGGAGCTGGATGACGAAATTTCATTAAAAAATGGTAAAAAGACTTTGACATACTTTTTCATCCTTTATCTGCATAATATTACACATACTATATCGAAGAATAATAGATTCGTCTAGTGTCTTTTCTCGGATAAACCAGCTCTTGCCTCCTTATAAAACCGAATAAGCTCCCTTCAAAGCTTCATTTCCAACACTATAATCTCCTAAAAAAAACCAGATTAAGAATTCTGATTATCTGCGGTCATTCTTAACCTGTTTTGTCATTTCTTATAAAAAACCAACTAAGTATGCGCTCCCTATTAATTATTTTGAAAATAATGCTAAGTATTCACCATATCCTTTTTCTTCCATTTTTTCTTTTGGGATAAATTTTAAGGCAGCAGAATTAATGCAGTATCTAAGTCCCGTAGGGTGTGGACCATCATTAAAAACATGGCCTAAATGGGAATCTGCCTCTTTGCTTCTTACTTCTGTCCGAATCATAAAATGGCTAGTATCCTTTTTCTCTAGAATCTCGTCTTCCTCAATCGGCTTTGTAAAGCTTGGCCACCCACAGCCAGCATCAAATTTGTCTAATGAGGAGAAAAGAGGTTTTCCTGAAACGATATCCACATAAATCCCCTCTTTAAATTCATCCCAATATTCATTACGAAAAGGCGGTTCTGTTCCATTATTTTGCGTTACCTCATACTGGATCGGCGTCAGTTTTTCTTTTAATGCCTGTTTATTTTTCACGAGTATTCCCCCAATTTGTTTTAATAAAGTTTGCTCTTCCGCTTCCTATATGATAGGAATGGTAATGCATTGGATTTTTTTTATAGTAGTTTTGATGGTATTCTTCAGCAGGATAAAAAGTTTTAGCCGCCAATATTTGTGTAGCAATCGGTTTGGCGAAACGGCCGCTTTCCGCTAGTTCTTGCTTGGATTTTTCGGCAAGCAGCCTTTGCACTTCATTATGGTAAAATATTGCCGTTTGATAAGATTGGCCGCGATCATAAAATTGCCCAGAAGGGTCCGTGGGGTCAATTTGCTGCCAATACACCTGCAGCAATTTTTCATATGGATAAACAGCTGGATCAAATGTTATCTGAACCGCTTCATAATGTCCAGTTGTCTCTGAACATACTTCTTTCTATGTTGGATTTTCCTTATGGCCTCCTGTATAGCCAGATACGACTTTTATAATGCCAGGCTGTTCATCAAATGGTTTAACCATACACCAGAAGCAGCCACCTGCAAATGTTGCAACCTCGTAAGTTTGCATGCAAACACCTCTTTCTTTGCTCCGTTTTACGCCTACATTCTATCGTATTCCCTACAATATATGTATTTACTCTTACACTACATCACTTCATAACAAAATTGCAAAAACAATGATTGAATAAATAGGCACTAGTTTAGTTAACCAATCATACATTGATATCATCTATCTATTAACAGGAGTTGAACAAAATGAACCCTCACCATGATTCTTATTCTATGCAGGAAGCTGGCATATACGATTTATTGGCAAATTATTATAAATATACAAATCCAAACCTTCATATTTTTTATTATCAAAAGCATTTGCAAAGCTTAAAAAAAGCGATGGAGCAGACACAAGCTTTTTTCCCTGATACTCAAAGACAAACAGAATATGGAAAAATTAAAATATTGCATGCATCCATTGATACACCTGCTGTGGATATTTATATTAATGGCATGCGTATATTTAAAGGGCTATCCTTTCAGACAATAAGCAATGACCTTACGCTTCCTGTCGGCAAGTATCAAATTGATGTATATGAAGCTGGTAAAATGGTAGATACGTATTGCAGCCAAAAAGTAATGGTCGAAAGCAATTTATACCATACTTTTGCCTTTATTGGCGAAAAAGAAAAGGTAAAAATCTATTCCTATCATGAACAGCCATATGTTCCTTATGGCGAAACAAAATTGCGCTTTATCCATCTTGCTCCCCAAAAGGGCACACTTAAAATCGCCGTACAAAATGGCGATGTCATTTTTCCAAAATTAGAAGCAAAAACTGCCTCTTCCTACCTAGCATTATCCCCCATGACAGTTTATTTAGAAGCACGTGCAATGGGGACAAATGAACTTATAGCAAGCTTTCCGCCCCTTATGCTAAATGAAAATAAAGCGTATTCCGCTATCTTAGTAGAAACAAACAAACCAGAATCTCCACTTGAGGTTCTGTTAGTTCCCAGCAATTAGAAAAAAAGATGGAGCTTTGGTTCCATCTTTTTTATTTTGCTGGCAAAATCAGACTAAACTTTATTTTATCTTCCACCAGATTAAATTCTTGCATCCTCACACTAAGACCATTTGCTATTTCCATTTCTGTTAAATACATATATACTGTTTCATCATCTGGGTTAATTTCCACCCATCCGGGCAGCTTATATTGCTGCTGAATAAATTTCATCACATAGGAAACCGGCAGCGGAAGCTTTCCAATGCTGATTGCCTTTTGCCTTAAAAGCAAATTGCCATTTTCTAGTGCCTCTGGTTCAAATGTCAGCTTTAAATCGAGATCTTGGCCAAAAACCGGTAAATATCCATATAACTCCACTTCATTCGATAAATTTATTTCATAATGGACTGGTCCATCTAATCCTTCTTTTTCAATATAATAGTTAATTATTTTTGTTAAGTCTTCTTTATTTGTCGTAACATCAAGACCAACCGTATTAGTTTTGGCATTGCTTATATGATTTCCTTTGCTGCTCGGTAAAAAAATTAAGATTGTTAATCCAATAAAAATGACTAGATTAACAGCCAAAAGGATTAAAAATGCCAATTTCCACTTTTTTTGTTTCACCATCATTCTCCCTTCCCCTCAAACCGTTAGAACATCTCTTTTTTGACCTGCTTTCCCAATAGAATCACTTAGCAGAACTTTTGGCTAAAAAAGCTGGCAATGCCTCTTTTTCCATTTTTGTGTAGATTTTATCTGCTATTAATTCATATCCTTTATCATTTGGATGAAAATAGTCTTTATAAAGCAAATTTGTTTTTGCATTAAGAAATACATCATCAATTTTTACAAAATAGGTATTATCAAATAAAGTTAAAATATTTTCTCCAGTCTCATTCCATTCTGTTACTACATCATTCATCTCATCAATCTCAGAAAACCATTTTGTAAAAGGATTGTAAACTCCAACTAGTACAATCATCGCATCAGCATTTTCTTTACGTATAAGCGTCAATATTTGATGCAGGTTCGTTTCATACAGCCTCATTTGTTTGGTAAAGTCTTTCATACGCAAATCTGATAAATTTTCACGAACTACTTTCATAATATCGTTGCCGCCGATGGTTAAAATAACCATATCACTTTTTGAAATTGATTTTTTTACTTTATCTGTTTGCAGTTTTTTAAGCAATTGATCTGTTTTATTGCCGCGCACTCCATAGTTTTCAAACGTTGCTTTTCCAATGCCTTTTTCACTTTCTAACAAGTCCTTCAAATAAGGAATATATCCACCTCTATTGGTACTATCGCCAACTCCTTGTGTTAGGGAATCCCCCGCAGAAACAATATGCATATCATAGGAACGAAAAGTTTCCGGCAATTTTTCTTTTTCTGCTACTGTTGTTTCTTTTATGCTGTTATACTGCAATCCAGTAGCCTGAGTACAAGAAGCTAATAAAAAAAGAGCGATGCATATACTAAGAAAGGTAAATGATTTTTTCATCTTTAACACCTACCTTTTAGTCAATAATTTATTATAACATAGGACACTTATTTTTTTTTCTACCATTATCTTTTATCATGTTATGTAGCACTATACATAAAGGATAATTTCAAAATTTTTTTCATTTCCGCCTTTTTTTATTCATGCAATGCGAAATTTCAATCAGCGGAGGTCAAAAACCCATTAAATAGTCATAACCTCAACAGAACGGTCCAATCACCAATAGTCTTAAACATTCACCTCAACAAAAAAAAACCAGGAGTTTTCCCCTGGCTCCTCTTCTATTTTATTATTTATCAACGGACTCAGCAAAGCCGACAACAGCCACACTCTGACTGCTATTATTGGCTTGCTGCTTTAGTTCTTATCTAGCTGTCCTTTCGTTTCATAATATAAATTGCGAATAATATATGTTTTATATGTTTCCAGCTTTTTATGTTCAATTGGATGTCTTGAAATTCCCAATTCCTTTAGCCTGCTGATATACCATCCTTTTGTACCATAATATGCCATAATCCTCCCTCAATTCTTCTTATATAATGGACTCTGCATTTTAAACAAAGTATTTTCCCTTCGGAACTTTACCATCAATATATGAAAAAAAGAAAAAGATATGACAGAAACTTATTCGATATAGTAGCTGAAACCAATAGCTCCTTGCCCCGTATGTGTACTGATTACTGGTGTGGTGAAATCGATTTCCACCTTATTAAATCCAGTTAATTTTTCAATCGATTCCTTTAATTTCAAAGCGAATTCTAGACTATCTGCATGTGTAATGCCAACACGCTTAATCGTTTTGTCCAGCGCATCTTCTTTTAAGGCATTAGCCAAATATTTAATAGCCTGAGCCCTGCTGCGGACATTTGTTACTGGGGTATAAACCCCCATCTCTAAGCTTGCAATTGGTTTAATATTTAATAAGGAGCCAATTAATGCTTTCGCTTTGCCAATTCTGCCTCCTTTTATTAGATTTTCCAATGTATCGACTACAACAAATAATTTCGTATTTTTTTTCACTTGTGAAATTTTTTCGATAATTTCTTCTTTAGTTTTGCCATTTTGTGCACCGATTGCTGCTTCAATAACCTGAAAGGATAATCCTTTTGAAATAAACTGTGAATCAATGACGGTTACATCCGTATTTGTCAATTCACATGCGCTTTGAGCAGAGGCTACCGTTCCGCTCATTCCACCTGTCATATGAATAGAAATAACCTCAAATCCTTGTTTTCCTAATTCCTCATATTTTTCAGCAAAAGTTCCTGCAGCTGGCTGCGAGCTTTTCGGCAGTTCACTTGTCTGCTTCATCTTATATATAAATTCTTCTGGAGTAATATCAACTCTATCCAAATAAGTCTCACCGTCTATAGAAATAGAAAGAGGTACAACCTCTATTTCATATTTCTCCAATTCTTCTTGCGATAAATCTGCCGTTGAATCGGTTACGATTTTTATTTTTTTCATAGTACACTTCCCTAAATAATCTTTTTGCAGAATCTTAAGCGCTTTCTCTTTAAACGTTCATTATACCTTATGCCAAGACATTTGTATAACATTTTCCTTTCAGAACAGCTATGATATAAGCTATGTAAATTGCTGCTCTTATTAGTTTAGCTTCTGTTTTCTCTCAAGGCTGACTCCATCTTTTAACATTTTACATAAAGTGAAACTAACAATCGGGCCTTTACTCAGTAAGTTTCTATCCACCTGGATTTCTCATCATCTCTTAGGTGGGGGTCAAAATCCCGTTAATGCCGGATAAAAAGATGCCAGTAATGATTTGGCATTACTGGCATCTTTTTATTTGCTTTACATCAAAAAAGCTAGACTAATAAATGAAATAAATTAGAGTCTTTATTTAATTCCTTATATGGGAATCCTTTTTTATTCATTCTTTCAATTAAACCACTATAATCTTCTGGATTTTTCAACTCTAATCCAACAAGTGCAGGACCATTTTCTTTATTATTTTTTTTCGTATATTCAAATCTTGTTATATCGTCTTCTGGTCCTAATACTTCGTCTAAAAACTCTCTTAATGCGCCTGCTCTTTGCGGAAAGTTAACAATAAAATGATATAATAATCCTTCATGCAATAAAGATCTTTCTTTAATCTCTTGCATTCTATCAATATCATTATTGCCGCCGCTTATAACAACAACAACATTTTTCCCTTTAATTTGTTCCTTGTAAAAATCCAATGCTGCAACAGGAAGAGCACCAGCCGGTTCTGCAACAATCGCATGCTCATTGTACAAGGATAAAATGGATGTGCATACTTTGCCTTCTGGTACAAGCACAATATCATCTAATAAGTCTTGGCAGATTTCAAAGTTTTTCTGGCCAACGCATTTAACAGCAGCCCCATCCACAAACTTATCAATTTCATCTAATGCAACCAGCTTATTTTGGGCGATGGATTCTTGCATAGAAGGAGCACCTAATGGCTCTACACCAACCATTTTTGTCTGTGGAGATACGCTTTTTATGTAGGTGCTTAGGCCGGCCATTAAACCGCCGCCGCCAATGCTTGCAAAAACATAATCAATTGGATCATCGCTGTCATTTAGAATTTCAACTGCTACAGTTCCTTGGCCAGCAATTACATTTTCATCATTAAAGGGATGAATAAAAGCCCTTTCTTCCATCTCAGCACATGCTACTGCCTCTACATAAGAATCATCAAAAGTATCTCCAGTTAAAACAATCTCTACATTTTCCTTGCCAAACATTTTCACTTGACTTACTTTTTGTTTAGGTGTGGTGGCAGGCATAAAAATTTTCCCATGCACCCCTAAATATTTGCAGGCATAAGCAACACCCTGTGCGTGATTTCCCGCACTTGCACATACCACACCATTTGTTGTTTGTTCCTTTTCCAACATTACCATGGAATAAAATGCACCTCGTAATTTAAACGAACGCACATGCTGCAGGTCTTCTCTTTTTAGATAAATATTACACTCATATTTTTCAGAAAGTCGCTGATTTTTTTGTAAAGGAGTATGGGCTACTATGTCTTTAATTCGCTGGTATGCAATCATAATATCCTCCAATTGCACCCATTTTTTCATAACCTTTTGTTCCATATCCTCATACCTCATTTCTTCCCTATATTAATTTGTACATTATACCATGATACAGCATGAATTCCATCATATAAATTCAATTTTTAATATATTTTGAAATTTTTAATTAAATAGAATGCGTAAAATTTCGTTTTTCTCCAATTATTTGTTTTTCCTGAAATATTGCGATAAAATAACCCTTTAAGGAGTGATCTACTAAATGAACTTTTCCACAAAAGAAGAAATAGTCAATTCCATCACACATGGCATAGGGTTTGTTCTAAGCATTCCCGCTCTTGTTTTTTTAATTATTTTTGCTGCAAAAGACGGTGATCCATGGCGTATTTTCTGCTTTACAATATTTGGTTCGACCATGATTATTTTATATTTATGTTCGACTCTTCTCCATAGCGCTAAAAATAAAAAATTAAAGGATTTATTTGAAATTTTTGATCATTCTGCCATTTATTTGCTGATAGCCGGCACCTATACCCCTTTTGTTCTTCTTTCGATAAAAGGAGCTTTAGGATGGACATTATTTAGCAGTGTCTGGGGGCTAGCTATCGGTGGAATTATTTTTAAATGCTATTTTGTGAAAAAGTTTTTAATTATGTCAACCATTCTTTATGTTATAATGGGCTGGCTCATTGTACTCGGAATTGTGCCGCTTTACCATGCGATTGGCACATCTGGATTTATCCTTTTATTCCTGGGGGGCATTCTTTATACAGTTGGCAGCATTTTTTACATTCTGCAAAAAATCCCTTATTTCCACGCAGTTTGGCATGTGTTTGTTTTATGCGGCAGTGCATTTATGTACTTGTGCATTTTATTTTATGTGTAATGTTTTTTATGCTTGAAAGTTTGCATTTTTGACTTCATCTACACTCTAAAAGCCCGCTTTTCATCTTGAAAGCGGGCTTTTTGGCTTATTTTTTTATTCGTTCATATACTAAAAAACAATGGTCGACAGGATTTTTTTCATCTTTTTGCCCTTCAGTTTCTGAAATAAGTTTCCAATTGCTCCAGTCCAATGGAGGAAAAAAAGTATCTCCTGGATATTCAGCGTCAATTTTTGTAATGTAAAGTCTATCTGCAGATGCTAATGTTTCTTTAAAAATCTCCGCACCGCCAATTATAAACATTTCTTGCTCTTCTTGCGTTTTACTCCATTTTCTCCACTCATCAACCGAATAAAACACCAGGCAGTCCGTTTCCTGATACTCTTTATTTCTAGTGATGACAATATTGGTTCGATTCGGCAAATTCCTGCCAATGGAATCCCTCGTTTTTCGGCCCATGATAATGGGATGTCCTGTTGTAATTTTTTTGAAATATTTCAAATCTGCCGGCAAATGCCATGGCAAATCGTTTTTATAGCCAATTGCATTATTTTTATCCATTGCAACAATCAAAGAAATCATACGCTCACCACACCTTTAATTGGCGGATGTGCTTCATAGCCGACAATTTCAAAATCCTCATATTGAAAACCAAAAATATCTTTTACATCCTTGTTCATTTTTAATTGCGGCAATGGTTTCGGATCTCTAGAAAGCTGCAAGTTTATTTGTTCCAAGTGGTTTGTATAAATATGCACATCTCCAAATGAATGAATAAATTCGCCGACCTCCAGATCGCAGCATTGGGCAATCATATGGGTTAAAAGAGCATATGATGCAATATTAAATGGCACTCCTAAAAATACATCTGCGGAGCGCTGGTAAAGCTGGCAGGATAATTTTCCATCTGCTACATAAAATTGAAATAAGCAATGACATGGAGGCAGTGCCATCTTCTCGATATCACCTACATTCCAGGCATTTACAATCATTCTTCTGGAATCAGGGTTGGTTTTAATGGTTTGAATCAGCTCTGAAATTTGGTCTATTGTATTTCCCTCTCTTGTTGTCCAAGAACGCCATTGATGGCCATAGACTGGACCCAACTCCCCATTTTCATCTGCCCATTCATTCCAAATGCGCACATTATGCTCTTGCAAGTATTTTACATTCGTATCGCCATTCAAAAACCATAATAGCTCATAGATGATCGAACGAATATGCAATTTTTTCGTTGTCAATAGGGGAAATCCGTCTGCTAGATTAAAGCGCATTTGATAGCCAAATGTGCTGATTGTTCCTGTTCCTGTACGATCTTCTTTTTTAACGCCATTTTCTAAAATATGTTCACATAATTGCAAATACTGCTTCATCCATTCAACATCCTTTTTATTCGATTTCTAGTCCAACTCTTTTAGAATAACGAAACTGCTTATGCAGCCGCTTCGTTATTCTACTTGATTCTACTAATATATTGATAGGTCAGTGGAGCTACAGATTTTAGCCGCAGCTTTTCTGCTCCCCCAACATAAAACATCGCAAATGTTTCTGCAAAATATTCTTCTGCATAGTTTTGAAAATATGGTTTATTAGGAAATAATACAAATTTTTCTTTATTCCATACTGCTAAATATTGGTTTGTTTTACTAGCATGCGCTAATATTTTAGAATCAATCGAATGAGCTAATTCATGATATTCCAAATTGACAGAACCGTGTCCATTCCCTTTGTTGCTGGCTCCAATTTTAACAAAAACAGTTTGTCCACCGCCAACGCCTGGAACATTATCCCATGTAGTGTTTGACTGATAGCCGCGAGGAATGATCCCTGCTAACCCTTTAACTGTTTTATTATCTGTTAATTTGCCTGTAAATAATTGCAGCTTTACGCCTTTTTGATCAATTTTTTTTATAAGAGATTGCGGCAACTTGTTTAATCTATTAATAATTGCAGCAGTTTCTTGTTCATCATATTTACTGTATGGAAGCAAAATAATATTTCCAAAGTTTTTTTCCTCTTGTAAGGAAAGCTCTTTTTTTAAAATTGACGTACTGGAAACATCCTTTAATGGCAGCCCTGTTTGCTGAAGCTGTGAGTTCCCCATTAAAAGCACAGACAAGGCGACCATAAAAAATGGAAAAAAAAGTTTCCACCCTCTCATCTTATATCCCTCTTTCCTCCCTATTGCATCTGGTTGTTGGATCTTCTTTAGTTGATAGAAAAGAAAATAATTACTATATAAATCACAATTAATACTTCGTCGTGTTTAAGTGATCCCTTTTCTTGTCCATACTGTTCCTAAAAGAAACCCTTAAAGGAGCGGATGAAGATGGGAAAAGGACTAGTAATTACCAAT
>Ga0182738_1002599_pt1 | contig 21313 bp, 12 predicted proteins | sample eDN5th30CBELigMG_FD_128876 | JGI IMG/M metagenome (GOLD analysis project Ga0182738, IMG submission 128876) | Enriched Miracle-Growth compost microbial communities from Emeryville, California, USA - eDNA 5th pass 30_C BE-Lig MG (version 2)... ... | reverse complement strand
TCCTATGCATTAAGTCGATTATATACATTAAATAGTTAATTTATGAACAAAGTAAATTCTTTGAAGTTGTTTATTTTTGTTTTGGTTTTCGTTTATTTTAGTTGGCTTTATTTTCCATTTTTGAATAGGTTATTTAATTCACCCTGAACAAATTTTTCAATTTAAAAAAAAAATCTCGACTCAAAATTTTTTTTTTCTCATTTCAATGCATCAAAACTCTCAGGAATAAGCAAAGACCAATTTTCACCTTTTTATCCTGCTCCAGATGAAAATTCTGACGTAATCACCACAAAGGTCATTCTCAAACAATTTTTCTCTCATCACTTCTTCAAATTTCTTGAGGAAAAAAATTTAGCAAGTATTCAAAATTTCAAAAATTATTTTATTATGATTATTTACTATTTTATAAGATATAAAAGTGAGTAAAGCAAAGCAAACAAATTAAACAAAACTAAAGAGAACAGAACGAAATAAAGCAAACAAACTTTAATGTTTCCTAAATTTTTCGATAGTAATAATTTCATATCTCTCTCTTGATTGATAGATGAATAATAAATATCATCAAAATCATCAATATACTTTTTTGAAAATTAAAATTAAACATTTTCCACAGTAGTTCTCAGACTATATCCAATTACATGGTTTGATTACTGATGTCTTCGAGAACTTCTCCTGCAAATCCCTGACTTCCTCTGTTATTTTTGAGCGGAGTGACTCTTTTTGGGAAGAAAACCCTTTCATCCTTTATCCATTCTCCTTTTGAGCCTTTCTTATGCGACCCACTTTGCGAAGACATTTTGGGTGTTTTTCTCTCAAGTTTACTTGTCGCCTGCTTGTGTTGGCTCAACCTTCCACTGACATCCAAAGGATTTTTAGGAGCAGTCATTGGAAGATTAAAGTACTTTACATTGCCCTTCTCAGCAGAAACACTACGTTTATTATCTTGACTCTTTTCTCGCTCTTTGGGTAAAATTCCATAGACATCGTTTGTTGAGCTTGCATCCATGGATTCGTTCGCGTACAACGAGCTCTTTTTAATCGATTTTTCATGTCTATCAGCAAGTGGGTGGCTATCTCTCTGGTCATGCTTGAGAATATGAACGGCCTTTTTCAAAATATTCTTCATCATATTATCCTTACGAGTGGGGCTTGATTTCTCTTGTCCGCTATTTTGTGAAGCGTTCTGAGAATAATTATGGACTGAAGCATGACCCAAAGGATTCTTTCTTCTTTCAGAAAGCTTTTTCTGTTGAGAATGACCCGCTTTAGGATTAGAACTTGATCTCTTGTTCTCTTTCAGGACATTGCTGACTTGGCCATAGTCACTGAAACGACTAGCAGGAGCCTTCTTCTTGCTTTTTATAGCTGCACTGAGTTCTTTTTGGTTGATTGTATTAAATTGGTTCACTTGCAGAGATGCCAAAGAGTTTCCTTCAGATTTTGGCTGCAACAATTTATCTTGACTTCCCTCGTCATAATGGTCTTTTATCAAGTAATTATTGTTCAAGGGTGCTGTGTAAGGACCTGGTTTCTGATAATGCGAAGTTAAATTCTTCAATGTCATCATTTGTTGATTTGTTGAGCTCAAGTCTTCATAATCATCAAAGTATTGATTGTTATGAAGGTAAGAAGGTCCAACTTCATGTGAACCATACTTTTGAGACAACAAATGGACTTGCTCAGGGTTTTCTTCTGAAGATTCAACTGAGTCATCATGCACGTTAATGTACTCATCACTGAGCTTTTTGCCTGCTTCATTTTGTGCTTCAATAGTACCGAGATTTCTACGAACTAAATTTATCGTGTCAGCTTGCTCTGCAGACATTCTTTCCACATCATTCTTTTGATCTTTGCTTGCTCTCAGACTCTTGTTTTCAGCCGCTGCTGAGATTTTATTTCCTCCTTCCAATGGACTTTTAATTGGATTCTTCATCAACTTATTCTTCAAGTTGTCAGAAGAAACGTCAACTTCTATCTGTCCTTTCTTGTCTTCGACTGGCTCGAGCTGATCTTCTTGATCGTTCACATCAACAGGAGAATTGGTTCTCGCGCTCAATCCTTCTTCACTATGACCTCCTGAACTATGATAATCACCCATCTCTGCTTTATATCTTGACTTCTGTTCTTTCATTATCTCACGATTTGAGAAATCATCGTTTGAACCACCAAACGATAAATGTTGTGTCTTTTCACTTGATCTTCCTTTGAATGAAAAAACATCATCACTCCTGTCTCCAATAAACATCTCTTGACTATGACCATGGCCATGACCGTGACCATGTTTCTTGATAATCTGCTTTGGAGAATTGAACCCATCATTTCGAGGATTCAAATAAATCACATCTCCTTCCAATTGGCCAGGTTCCTGTTCAAAATTGGTGTAGGGATAACCCTCATCTAAATTCTCATAATACATTACAGAAGTCTTAGCACTGGGGCCTCCAGAGCTTGGCTGTGAATTATCTCCATCAATATTGAGATTTATTGCTGAAGGACTTGCTTTCAATAATTTCGAACCTCCTCTTCTATTATCACCAAACTGTTCTGTTGATTGATGGAAAGCTTTTGCGATCTTTGAAGTTGCTGTTTGATTTATATTACCTTCTCCATAATGTTGCTGTTGTTGATCACCTCTCATTGCATTTGATGGAGTGAGGTTTCTGACAGGAGGAGTCAGAGGTCTATAGACTGGATTATGAGGTCTGAGAGCAACTTTTTCAAGAGGATTAGCAGCTCCTTGAAGATGGTGATCTTCAATATGGACATCATTGTATTCTTCTTGATAGCCACCGTTATTGTACATGTCCTTTGCATTCATCAGGTTTTGAGCCAAGTATTCTTGGATTATTTGCTCGTTGTTGTTTCGGCCTTGAGGTGAATTTGGACGGACTTTGATCGTCTGAGACAATTTGCTTCTTCCGCTTGACACTGGCCTATTCTTTCCAAACTTCTTTGAGATTTCTGGCTCATGCTCGACGTCGTCAATCAGTTCGTCTTCCTCTTCAAGCTCAATAATTCCCAGTTCTTCAAGGTCAATTTCTTCTTCCAAAGGTCTTCCTGGTTTGTTCAGTTTTTGTAAAAGATTTGGATGGCCAACAATCTTGTAAGTTCCTGGAGAATCAACTTCATCCGCTTCAATGTATAATTTATCATACATATCGTCGTTGCCATCAGTATTATTGGAATTCTTGTAATAGCTCTCGTTCAGTTTATCAGTCCAGTAGTTCTGAGGGAACTTCAAATCAAGTCTAAACAAACTGAGAGCTTCCTTAATAGTCTCCACTGGACAATATTCAAGCCAGAATAAATCATCAGGCTCATCATCTGAAGAAGAAGATCGAATGCTTCTGAACCCAGAAGATTGATTATCTGCTTCCATGATATGTGAGGAAGTGAAATCTGGAAGTTTATGAGATTTTTCCATGCTGGGATGTTGGTTAGCGAAACCAGATTTCCCTGTTTCAACAGGACTGTCAAATTTGGAGCCCACATTGGCATTGATATTTTTGAGCATATGAGAAAAGTTGAGAGAAGATTCTTCATTATAATTCATAGGCATATTTTTGCCATCTTTAGCGTTCATAAATTGGGATAACGCTGTGAGATTGAATTTGTTCGTATTGTCACTGACACTCTGAGAATTTTGGGTCTGACTGTTGTATTTCAAAGTAAATCCTTCTTTTCTCACTTTATAAAAATGATGAATCACTTCTTTTGGTGCTGCTAACTGTATAAGAACGACAGCTGCATCTTTATTCGATATATTCCAATCTTTCTATGAGAACTGTGAGGCTGTAAATTCATTTAAAAATTTGTACTTGAAGGTTATAGACGGTTTCCCAGATGGCAACGGAGATAGTATTGGATAGTCTTTGGAAAAATGACAAATTTTCAATTAATTTGTCATCCAAATAATCAAAGTTATGGTTCATCCCACATAAGGATCCCAAAGTCATCAATCCCCAATATCTCAGTTCAGCTTCCTTGCTTGTCAATAAACTCATCAAAAGTGTGAATAAATATGACTTCATTCTCTTCTGTTGTGATGAAACATATGAATTCTATTATTAGAGGATTAGTTGGTTTAAAAAAATCAAAATAATCTATTTACAAAATCTGGTTTAGCCCACATAGAGATGAGAGTTTGAGAAAGGACTTTAATATTGGACCAAGGAGATTGGACTAGAGCTTGAACTTGAGGCCAGAATTTGAGAATAAAATTGAGCCTATAATGCAAATACATCTCATCATCAAAAGAGACCTATGAAAATTAAATTAACTGCTTTCTCAATTGATGGATACCTCGTAGTTACTGAAATAGCTGAGATTTTCAAGTTCAGAAATATCGATTTTACGGTTGCCAATTTGCTTCTTCGTGCTGTTGAATTTGTCTAATTCTTCACTGAGACTTGGGGGAGGAAGGAAATTATCAAAGACTTTTGCCAATAAAGCGAGTCCATAAAACTGAATTTTTGGATCTTGGAGTTGCTCAAAAGCGAGCTTCAGAATGGAACAAGACATTCTCGCAAATACAGCCTTGGTAGTATTCAATTTATTCTGGTCATCTGAGTTTGTGATGGTCTCAAAGTCTGGGATAGCAAAAGTTAAAGAAGCTTCTTCAATAATGTTCGCTGCGTTCTTTTCAGATCTATTGCTTGCAAGTTTGAAATCTTTGCACAAAACAAAGATCTCGGTTATTGCTCTCAAGATATCCATAGCCTTTGATCGAACCTTGGAGTTACCAGAACAAATTAATTTCTCCAAATTTGATTGGATAACACCTTCAGAAACCAACAAATAAATCACTGCAAAATTTGATTCCTTAGCTTGCCTAAACACTTCATCAGCGAATTGAAGTCGATCCAAAAAGTCCTCATATAACTTAGCAAACTGCTTAGAATCAAATGCTTTATTAGCGCTCTGTTTTGTTTCATTCAAAGCAGAAGGATCCACCTGATTAGTAGTAGTGTTCAAGAAACTCATCAAAGTAAACTGAACTTCTGGATTCTCAAAAGGTTCAGGATTCTCCAACAAACACACTTTGAGAGTGATATAAAACAAATCACTTCTCACATCTCTAGGCCCATGCTGTTGTTGTTGGCCCACTATTTGTTTAATAAATGCATCCTTTGTCTGCTTATATGCCTTTCCTTTCATTGTATATTGATCCAATAATGCGTTTATACATTTCTAAATGATGAGGGTTATTGATAAAAACCTCAAAATTTTCTCATTACTTTGATGATGTCTTCGTCAAGTAAGGGGGCAGCAAGTTGCATAAGAATATCAAAAACTTCAAAAGATTCATCGTAAATACTATGAGGAATGCAATTTGAAAATATTGGTGTAAATTCTTTCAAAAATACTCCCATCTGATCTCTTGTATCCTATTCCACCATTACTAATTGAATCTAAAACATCTCTTACTTTGATAGAAGACAAGACGGTGATTAAGAAGTTGAGCATACCAGCTGTTGGACTTGAAGTTTCACAGTGTTTGCTGACCCTCCATAACAAAGGAAGCGCAATATCATTAAGACTGACTGTGCTCTGTTTAGGAAGACAGTGGATAAGCTCGTTAATGACCACCCAAATTATATGGAACAAATCGACCTTGTTCTCAGGATTATTCACGACCTTTTCAAGCCAAATAAGCAAGGGATTGAGCAAGTTCTGCAGGTTTAAAGGCTCCTTAACAAATATATTTCTCTTTTGGAATTGTGATCTTTGGATTGTTGAGGGAGCTTTTTCGTCCTCAATATCACCTTCTCGCGAACAAATCACTGCAATCAAATCCAGTAAATATTGGAAATGAAGCAAGGATTGATCATCAGTATTCTCGCTTTCAGCCAAAGTGTACAAACTCTCAGAAATCCAGTTGATAAATTTGTCCATTGCTTTATTTTCCATATTGTAAATAACTTTGGCTTTAATGGCGTCCCAAAGCTTTTGTCCAACATTCTTTAAAGAAGGGTGATTTATTTGGAAGAGTCCCAACAAATTTGCAAAGAAGGAAACATTGCATGAAAGATCGCCTTCACAAAGGTTGATTATTCTCTCAGCTATTCTGAAAAGATAGCTTCTCAGCTCTGTTGTCAGCTCAGGCAAGAAAAGATTGGGAAGAATCAAGTCGTGGAAGATCACTTGTAAAGTTTGTGAAGATAAATTTGGCAAAAAGTTCAAAAAGGTCTCCAGCATATGGTTATACACATCCGCCATTGCCTTGAAATTCACATAATTCTGCTCGGCTCTTGGTGAAGCCTGCACTCCACTACTCATCGGGTTGCTACTCCCTTTAGCACCGCTTCCACGTTTATGAGCATTGCCTCCTTTCCCGTCTTTCTTTTTAGTTGAAGAGTTATTCAAAGGAACGTCCAAGGGATTCAAGTCTGCCATTCCAAAGTTCTCGCGATTTGAATCCAAATTCAAAAAGGATTGATTGGGATACGTCAAGAATATATGCTTCAAAATATGAGGAAGATAAGGCCCCATGCTACTTCCTAAGAGATCCAAAAGAAATTCAAGTGTTCTGATTGCAGCCATCCTCAAAGGCTCAAGCTTATCATTAAGGCATTTCACAAGTAGCTTGGATAAAACAGGACATAACTTAAGTAGAGCTGTGTAAATATCATAATTGTAGCCAACAGTTGAAGGTAGCGTGTCCCTTTGACCCAAAAAGTATTCACTGGCCTTTTGAAGTGCTTCAACTTTGCGGGTGATCATTGAATGCTGAATAATTGCATCAGAAATAATAATCTCAATTTTAGCGGCCCTTGTCAAGGAAACAGTGGTATGTTCTCTGCTTGGTGTATTGTTTAACAAGCTTGTGCTTGTAAAATCCTTCTTATCTTGATGAGATGATGACGGTGTTGTGGATCTTCCTTTACTTATATCTTTTTCTAAATAAAGTATATAACAAAGGATTCAACAAAATTTACTGCTGAGATCAGATTTTGAGACAAAGTAATCACTGACTTTTCGAAGGATTTCAGCGGCTTGAAGGAATCTTCTAGCATTAATCAATGCCAAGCCAAACAAGATCTCGCTTTCAATTGCTTCATCATTTCTTGAAGCTTTTCTCAAAATATTTGTGATATTCAACAAAGACATCACTTGAGATGCAGTTGGACTTGTATAAAGACTATAACCCAGAACTTGAATGCTGCTAAAACAGTTGCTCAAGAAAACTTTCCACTAATTTAAATCAGTTAAAATCGTGTTCTGTTAATATTGTATACTTCATATTCATCTTCGTCGTATCCTTGAATATCAAAATCTTCACGGTCATATCCTCTTGTATGGCTCAGTCTAAGGTTCTTTGTATCTAAAACGAGGATGATGATATTTTATACATCCCAATATATACCATTGAATTGACTCCTTGAGTGTTGTTCGTTGAAATTTCGTTCGACTTGGGTTCTCATAGTGTGTTCTCGTAAGTTCTTTTTCAAAGCAAGAAATGAAATTCGAAGAGATTTGGCAGCTCCATAACAACTAATTCTTAATCTATATGATGGCTATTAGAAAAGCTCCTTGCTAATTTTTACGATTTCTCAGGATGAAAGAAGTTCATATCAGCGTCTTTGCTTTGAGGATTCTCTTGAACTCCAACAGACTTTACCCAAGCTGTATCTTCTAAACCGCAATGTTCGATTTCTAGGAATTTAAAACTGGAAACAGCAAGATCAGTATCAGCATAGTTTATATTTATTCCCTGAAGTTAATGAGGAGAATGAAAACCACAAAGACGCCTTACTGTGACAAGACTGTTGACGTTAAGATCGATATATATGCTCAATTTAACAGATTCATATTTTGACATGGTGTTTTGCTCAGAAGTGATAGAGTGAGTGACCTGAGGTGCCTCACAAAGTTGGTATTCGGAGATAGAAATAACAATTCCATCATGTATCGGTGCCTCCTGGAGGAGAGTTCCACCGGTAGTATTCGTAATCATTTGAATTCTTTTAAATTTTTAACAAACAATTAGCGAGTATATTAGCTAAAAAATTCAAAATTTTCAAATTAAAATTAAATCAATCCAAAAAATTCTACAATACAATATAATGCAATACAAACTTTTTTGCTTTTCTCATGGTATCTCTCATAAAACAATTTTCAGTTAAAGACAATATGAATTATGGATGTATACACAAAGTTCAAGGAATATTATTTAGTTCATTACAAAAATGCCCAAAAAAATGATTGATATAATAAAACTCTCCCTAAAAGCTAAAGAACAAACAAGATCCTCTCGGACCAAAAAAAAAACCTTCTTTATTTGTTGATATCCAGACTGGGAATCGTATATTTCGATTGAATGCCTGCATTTCTAATGGGATCAAAGGCTTGGTTTACAGCGCTAGGCTTGAGGGAAGGCCTTTTAGCTGCTGTGGTATAAACTCTCTTGCCTTTAGGTTTGTCTTTTTCACCTGCTGTATTTGAATAGACTGTAAAATTCAAGTCCACTTTCTTGACTTCGCTTTGGCTTGGGTCTCTCTTAATCTCAGCTTGGCTGACCGAAGCTAGAGCCCTGGCTTTTGCTAATTGATTGGTGCAAGACTTTGGACTAGTTAATCTTGAAGCACTGTCACTTGGCACAATCTTCATCAAAAATGTTTTTGCTCGACGCTTATCTGTTTTATTCAAAGCATGATCATAATGTGGAGATACACATGTGTAATCTGTTGGCATTTTTGAAGCTTTTCTGACGACTTTCTCAGCGAAAACCTCTTCTTGGCCTTCTTCTTGGATTGGGATATTAAGACTGACTCTTGGTTTGTTCTTTGAAAATGTAGATAATTCATTGTTCTGATTTAAACTGTCTCTTTGACTCTTCAAGAGAGACAATGAGCCCTTTGGAGAAATTAAAGGCAAACTAGCTTCTGGTTGAGTCTCATTGTATGTTGAAATTCTTGCTTCCAGAATCTTTGAAGAAATCTGATGTTCTTTTGGACTCTTAATATCAGAGAAACTTGGAATAAATTTGTGATTATTAGAAATCCTTGTCTGGCTTTGATCTCGGTATGAAGGTTGTGAAGCGAAATTATAATCATTGAAAATAACTTTTGAAGGTTGTTGTTGTTGTTGTCCCATTATTGATTCATGTTGATTCTCAATCGAAGCTCTTCCCTCGCTTGAATCTGCGTTTGCTTTGGGAATTAAACTTGAAGAACGAGTGCCTCCCACAATTCCTGCAAGTTTGTTTCTTTGGGGCCTTTTAGGAGTTGAAGTTTTGCTGTGGGTAACCGATCTGGGGAATTGTGTTTTAAAGAATTGTGATTGAGGAGTGTTTCTGATATTCGTTGAACTGGGAATGTAATTTGATGAGCCATTTTGGTTATGGTCCATTGTTGAATCATAGGTAGCTGGATTCATAATTGAAGTCATATGTTCATGGTCTCTTACATCCTCTTCAAATTTTGGGTATAAAGGCTGAGGGAGAAATAGACTTTTTCTAGTTGTTTTATGAGTTATTTGAGTCAGATCATTAGTGCTTTTGGCTTCTTTCTTGCTGAGAGGGGGTATGGTTATATGTTTATCTTTCTTTCTAAATTCTTGAATAAACTCTTGATGAGCTTCTACAAAGAGGAGTTTAGGAACAGGAATATTTTTTTCAAACCTTTTCTGGCATTTTCGGAAATTTGCTTCAATTCTTCAAAGAAGTTTGGTTTGGCTTTTGGCTTGTTCTCTTCCTCTTTTTTCTCCTTTGGAGCTGGTTCCTCCTCTTTTTCTTGATCATTTTCTTCAGATTCTGAATCACTTGAACTCAGATTTTTCGTATCTTTTGGTTGTAGTTTTGGTTGTACTGCTTTTTCGATCCCTACAAAAAACTCTTTAATATCATGCTCTTCAATAAGATCACTACTTGTGGGAGATAAACTTTGAGTGTTACGTGTACTGCTGAGCTTATGTTGGAATCTTTGATTAAATCTCTCCAGATAAATGTCTTTATCCATCTGTAATTCCAACAATTGTGAAAACTTCTTAAACTTGTCTCCTAAACTGTTATTTCCCTAAAGGAGATCAATACCAAACAGCCCGTCTCAAGGATATTTACTTTAACGAAATTGATCAAGTCGTGTTTCTTATTCTCATATGTTAGGAAATTCAGCAGATTTCCAAAGGTTCTTGGCAAATAAACTCTTTCAGAATCTGCCTTTTCTGATTCACCTTCTGTTTCTCTTTTATTCTTTTCTGCAGCCTTCTTTTCATTTTTTCTTATTTGCAGTTGTGCTTCTGCCTCTGCTCTCACCTTTGCCATCATCTTCGCAAAATCTGCATTAAAATTAAGCCTCAACAAGTCCAGACTTCTTACGATAGTTAGCTTGATCTGAAAGAGTGGAGTTTTTAAATTCTGTAAAGTCCAAGGCCTCTAAATCCAATAAATACAGACATTCAATATGCACAATTTACCGTCTCTGTTATCATCAACCTTTGCATAGAATTCCTGCAAGTCTTCCATTTTTATCTAAAAGTATGATTAGGCTAAAATCAATCCCGCTCCACTTACTGTGATATGAGCTTGTTGTAACATGTTGTAAAATTCATCAAGGGTCAATTTGCCTGTGAAAAATCAACCAATTTTTCAACCAAAATCATACCAGAGTTATCTTCATCAAAAACCTCAAAGATATTTCGGACCTCTTTATGTTGCCGAAGCTCATTTGGGAGAAGCAAGTATTGCATATTTGCGGTATTCTTATGTCTCTTTTTGAGCCAATCAACGGTCGAACTCACATGAAGTTTTGATCGTTTGCCATTTTTTCCGTTTTGAACTGCAGACGGGTCCCATCTTAAAGCTGCTTTTGGAGGGTTTGACATATGCTGAATGGATTTGAGAAAAGGTGTCGAGAGATGAACGCTTGAGAGTGCTTGATTAACACAACAAAAGTAAGTTATTAAAATTAAAAACCTCCCCTGTAAATCTCATGAAAAAACATAGGCACTTTATTGAAAAACTCAATACTAAGATTATCGCTCTTCCAATTTTAGAATTATCAAATAAACTCTGATCCATCCTGATATACTCATTTCTTAAACCATTCTGATGCCAAAAAACCATCCAATCAAACATAGCTTTGTCTAATTTGAGTTTCCTTGAAACCATTACTGAACTAAAAAATGAAGATTTAAATGATTTTGAGGAAAAAGAATTCTCTCAAGAATTCTTTTAAAGTGATTAATGAAAGCATTATCCATCTATCTGTTATCTCTCGATTTATTTAAATACAAAAGAACTTACCCATACAAACAAAATTTACCAACAATCCCCTTATCCTAATCACGAACAACAAACTTAGGTTTTTTATTGATTAATTCCTTGTATTCTTCGAATTGAGAGGGAATTTCAGCCAAGATATGTTTAGTTAATTCAAAAGCATTATATCGATAATTCCTGAATGGAACAAACTGAACAAAATCACGAACTGCTTTTGCGCCTTTTTCATTCTCCAACTCTCTTGTATCATTATCTAGTTTCACCATCTTCCCAAAATCCTCATTCCCAACCCCAATAATCACAATAGACAATGGCAAATTCGAAGCTGCAATCACTGTATCCACTGTCTTTTTGAAATCGTTAATTTCTCCATCTGTAATGATCAACAATATCGTATAAATATCCATATCTTTAGTCTTATATTCCTGAGCTAATTTAGCAGCTTCAGTTATCATTGGAGAAATATATGTTGGACCCATAAACTCCGCACTCTTCAAAGTCTCATTATATGCCTCCATAATCCCTTCCAGCCCATACACGCAAGCATTTTCACGATCTCCTGTTAAAGGGAAACAATGTGAAACAGCATCTTCTTGTAATTCTGGATAGCAAGGCTTTGCACCAAATCCATAAATTGGCACATATTTGCTATGATGATAAGCAAGCACAATATTGCTGATCTGAGTAATGACCTTTTGATATTCATTTGGGCCACCCCTATAAGGTTTGAAAGCATGCAAGGAGTGAGTATCTTCTGGCTCAAGGTTTGATTTCGTAAAGTCTATTGCAGTTATGAGATTCAGCTGTTCTCCTGCTCGAATATAGTCCAGAAAAGTGTACTTCTCTGACAAATAAAAGCTCAAGACCTTTAAAATCCCAGCCTTCCCTTTTCCTTTTGTTGGATGAGCCAGTACAAAATCAGTCTTTCCAGACTGTAACTCTTCAAGGGTTGTTTCACAAACCCCGATAATAAGATTTTCATCGTTATTCTTGCGGCTCCAGCATTCAATTCGAAAAGGTCTATTTGGTACACCCCCACAAATTCTATCATCATCGAGAATCATCATGTTCCAGATCGGATTCAGATTATCTTTAAAGTGCTCTGTGCGTGAAACTTCAAGATAACCCTCCTCTCCTTTTATTTTCATAAATTTTAGGAAAGGACTGCTTCTTGTAAAACATCCACCGACATCCAAAAGATTCATACCACTCCATTGCCAATAAATTTTGCTCTGAGACTTTCCAAGCTTATCAGCCTTCACATGAAGAACACCAGTTGACATTGAGTCTCCTTTTCTTAATGTCAACGATACAGACTGTTTCTTGGCTCCCAGAATGTCAGCAAAAGTTGTAATGGTTTCTCCAATCAAATCATTAGCAAGAATATGATCTTTATCAAAGACTTGGAATTTGAACTTTTGTCTGATTTCAAAGATAAAGTCGATTGTAAAAGTCTTGACAAAGGTTGGGTTGGAAGTATTTTCAATCCATTCGGTTTCTCCAAGAAGTTCCCAATCTTCAGAATCTTCAGAGTTGTCTGTGTGAACAAATACTCTCACAAAAGGATCACTTTTGCCAAAGAAATCACAACTCTTTAGCTCTTGACCGCTTAGGTATAGTTGAACTTTTTGACGAGGAGGAATATCGTCAGGGCTAGTCATTTTATCAATATTATTTAGGATCAATTTATTGTGTGAATACTCAAAGTATTGGAGCAATTATAAGCAGTTTTTTTTTGTGAGAATTAATTGTTTCTGACTAATCTGAATCAAGTTAGTCTCCGAAAAATTTCCTAATTTTTCTCATTTTCCTGATTTGCTTGGGAGAGCTTGGATTTTTTATTCCACCTTTTCCTTCAGATTGGAAAAGCCGATTTCATGAAGAAAACAACATAAAGGGTCAATCTAAGTCTTTGGTTTATGTCTGGATACTTTTTTTGTTGAAATTAAAAGAAATAAGTTTTGTCAATAAATTTTACAAAGACTTTTCCTTTAAAAAGAAAAAGACATTATAATTTTATTTATCTGAGTTTTTCAAATTTTATGGGGCCTATACATTCCAACTAGCAATAGCACAAAATAACACGATAAATATTCATTCATAGATTATCAACAGATAGGCCAAGTTTCAAACTTTTTACAAGAGACTTTTTTCAATTTTGAGAAGACGGGAGAATTTGATGATGCTAGCTGATTTTAAACATTATTAAAATAAACTCAGTTTATTCCAACAATTTAATCAGAAGGGGGAAGAGTTGAGAGAGTTGAGATTAAAAAAAATGTAACTTCTTTTTCGAGATAAATTTGAAACTTTTTGAAAATTGAAGAAAAGGAGAAAAAGATTTTGAAAAACTCTTTGAGGGAACTCAGATGAGATTTTCAAGAAAATACCTGTTCTGTCTTGAGAGAAAAGAAAAAGCTTTGATTCAAAAAAATTTCATTTATTTTTTCCTTTGGGACAACAATCCTCAAACTCTTTAATCAGGTGATTTGAAAAATGACAATATCGTGATAATTGTAGTGACAAATATGAAACGCTAGGGAAACTATGTGAAATGTGTGACAACGCTATGTAAAAAATTTTAAAATTTTTATCTTCTATATCTCATTCAGAGTCTCTTTCCCAACTACTTGCTTGAGTGATAAAGCCTATGTCTTAATCCAACTTCATAGATAGGGTGAGCCCTGTTGCAGGCCCATTGAGAAAAGTTTCACTTTTGTTGCTACATGTGGTCATTTTTCAAATCACTCTTTTAAGCAAATTTCGAAACAAGACAATCTTGAGGTGTCATTTCGACAGCTCTTTGAATTTCTGGAGCAAATATCAGATTCAAGTAAGAGAAAAGAATGAAAAAAGGAGAAATTCATTTTTTCCTCAAAATTATTTTTTCAGAATTTCTGAATGAAAGAGAAAATTCAAAATTCTATTATTATTATTTTAAGGTACATTACAGACATAGAAACAACAATTTACTCCTATTCGTCAAAGTTATGCAACCTCAAAAGAACAAATTTTTAGATAAAAAAGATGATGAATTGTAAAAGTAAAATAAAGATTCATTTATCATAATCTGAATTACATCATAGCAACTCTAGGTTTTAATCCATTCAAAGCTTTGAATTGAACCAATTGTTCAGGGACCTCAGCAAGCACATGTCTAGCAAGTAAGCTCATATCGTGTTCAAACTTTCTGAAGGGAACAAATTGGACGAAATCTCTTGCAGCTTTTTCACCTCTACTGTTCTTAAGGTTTCCAGTATCACCATCAAGGATTTCCATCTTGGTGAAATCAGCTCCACCGACACCAATGATGATAATAGACATGGGAAGACGTGACGCAGAAACCAAAGTCTCAATTGTCGCATCCATATCATGAATTTCACCATCAGTAAGGATGAGCAAAATTGTATAAACATCAGCTTCAGCTTGAAGATTTGCAGAAGCAACCTTTAAAGCTTCAGTAATGATGGGATTAAAGTATGTAGGACCAGACAACTCCACATTCTTGATAGCATACATATAAGCTTGCATAATACCGTCTAATCCAACTGCTGAGGTGTTTGCTGGGTTTCCTGAGCAAGGGAAACAATGAGAAACAGCAGGTTGGTTGAGAGTTGGGAAGTGTGGTTTACCACCGAAACCGTGCACAGGGACGGCCTTATCAGTATCGTAAGCAAGGACAATCTGTCCGACTTCAATGATAGCTCTTTGATATTCATTTAAAGTTGTGCCATTAGGGTTAATGAAATGAAGAGAATTGGGCTGAGATGGGACACCATTGGAGCCAGTGAAATCGATAGCAGTGACCAAGTTGAGTTGCTCTCCTCCTCTCAAGTAATCGATGAAAGAAGGTTTGATCTCAAGAGAAAAACTGAGGAGCCTCAAAGTACCTGGATTGCTCTTTTTAGGATTGCTGAGGACAAAATCCTTCTTGCCGCCCTTGAGCTCATCAAGAGTAATGTCAACAGTACCAATAAAATTATGCTTTCCACTCTTGGAATTATCCCAACATTCAACTCTAATAGGTCTAGAATGATTGCTAGAGCAGAGACGATCATCAGCAACCTGGCACATTTTCCAGATAGGGTTCAAATTATCCTTGATAAATTCAGTCTCGTGGACTTGGAGAGGATCTCCACCGTCTCTGATCTTGAAAAATCTCAAGAAAGGATCACTTTTTCCGAACCAGCCATCTGTGTTCATAAGTTTAACACCACTCCATTGCCAGAAAACAACGTTTCTTGAAGATCCGGTCTTATCACCCTTGACATTCAATGTTCCAGTCATCTTTGATGATTTATTGTGGAGACTCAAAGTCAAGGTTTGCTTTCTTGCTCCCATAATGTCTCCGACAGTTGTTTCAACAGTGCCAATCACCTCACTTTTATGAGGGCCATCTATATCATGAACTTCGAATCTGAGAGGTTGCTTGGTCTCAAAAATGAAATCCACAAGGACGGTTTTCTTGAATGTAGGGTTCAAATTGTCTTGGAGAGTTTCAGTTTGTCCAACTAAGCCCCATTGGCCGTTAGTTTGAAGAAAAACTCTGACTTGAGGATCACTTTTTCCGACATAATCAAGATCTTTAAGTTTGCTACAACTAAAATAGAGCTCGACTTGTTCGTAGTCACCAGTTGGAATAGCTTGCATTCTTGAAAAAATTTTTATTAATTATTAATTTTGCTAAAAGATTTCATGGGTTTATAATACGATCAATTGAAGCGTTAGACCTTTAATCTGATTTGTTGTTTAAACACGCATCATTACATTTCAGAAACCAAAAGAAAGAACTATGAATTCATTAAAAGATATTTAGGTAGCCAGGCCATTAAACAGAGTCCTACTTTGATAAAGTCCCTTTCTTTGAATCGGTCGATGGGGAATGGGGGAATGTTTTTTAATGTCATTTACTTTGTAAATAGCGAAAGGTTTTATCAATTCTAATGATAAAAGGGATGAAGTAACATCCAAGGTTTAAACTGCAAAAATATATTTTGTCAGAGGTTTGAAGCAGTCATTCTAATTCATCCAATTACAAAGAGCTTGTCTTAACATTTATTTTTTCAAAATGTTAATCAATAGAATCCAAAGTTTTTTTTGTCGGAATCTGTCAATTAGAAGTCTGATGCAGATAACATCTTACTATTTCAGGTTTATTGCTTGCCCTTTCTCTATTCAACCCCTACAATACTTCGCTCTCAAAAGGCATGGATGTTTGAAAGATTGAAAGAGAGGACTTACTTTTTGTTGTTATTGAGGAGAACGAGTAGTAATTTAGTTTGAAACTTCAGTTTTTTGTTTGTATCGGTTCAATCCAAACTCATCACAAAGACATTTTTAAACAAATTTCGTATTTTTGCAAAACAAACCTCAAAAAATGAAACCTTTTTGATCATTTGACAAAAGTTCCAGAAACCTAAACTCTCAATTATGAAAAAAAAAGGAATTATAAAATTTGTTATTGTGACATTTTTTTCAAGTCTTTAAAATTTCTAGAAGAAGACTGATTTCTTTAAAATCTTTAACTGACTCTTTCACAAGTCCAAGGTTTTTGAATGAATTACTATTTTCATTGAGAAAAAATGAAACCTACCTAATTTCTAACAAAATCAAGTGGAAAAAACTCTCAGTTTTCTAAAGAGAAAAGTTTCATTGTGACCCGTTGTTTTCATTCAATCTGTTAATTCACTTTCTATTCTCGTCATGAAGAGACAGAGAGTTCCTTCATATTTATATAGAGGTTCAATATATTCTTATTATTCAGTTTTCATTATTTAATTCAGAATAAGTATATCAAGCAAAAGTCTCAATTTGTCCACTTTACATAATTGGGTTTCTAGGTTTTAATCCAGCAAGGGCTTTATATTTAACCAATTGTTCAGGGACTTCAGCAAGCACATGTCTAGATAACTGTCCCATATCATTATTATACTTTCTAAAAGGCACAAATTGAACAAAATCTCTTTCTAATTTGTTTCCCTTGGCATCCTTAAGCCCTCCCTTGTCACCATCAAGAATTTCCATCTTGGTGAAATCAGCTCCACCAACACCAATAATAATGATTGACAAAGGAAGTCTTGCAGCACCAACCAAAGTGTTAATTGTCTCATCCATATCGTGAATTTCACCATCAGTAAGGATCAGCAAAATTGTATAAACATCAGCTTCAGCTTGTTTATGAGCGGTAGAAACCTTGATTGCTTCAGTAATCAAAGGGTTGAAATATGTGGGGCCAGAAAGCTCAGTATGCTGGAGGGCATATTGATAAACTTGTAAAATACCATCCAATCCAAAAACTTGAGGTTTATTCACATCACCTGTACAAGGGAAACAGTGAGAAACACCAGGTTGATTCAAAGTGGGGAAATGAGGCTTGCCACCAAAACCATAAACTGGGACGGATTTATCAGAATCATAGGCCAAAACAATGTTACCAACAGAAAGAATTGTCTGTTGATATTCATTGGGAGCATTAGGATTCACATAGTGTAAAGAGTTGGGTTGATTGGGGACACCATTAGAACCTGTAAAATCAATAGCAGTAATGAGATTCAATTGTTCGCCTCCTCTCAAATAATCAATGAAAGAGGGTCTGAGCTCAAGGGTAAAACTCAGAAGCTTCAAAGTACCAGCACCTCCCTTCTTAGGGTTGGTAAGGGCGAATTCTTTCTTGCCACCCTTCAATTCGTCAATGGTCATGTCAACAGCTCCGATGAAATTGTGGTTTCCAGTCTTGGAATTATCCCAGCATTCAACTCTGAATGGCTTGGAGTGGTTACTGGAGCAGAGACGGTCATCAGCAACCTGGCACATTTTCCAGACGGGATTCAAATTATCCTTAACAAATTCAGTCTCGTGGACTTGAAGAGGTTCACCGCTGGCTCTGTACTTGCAGAATCTCAAGAAAGGATCACTCTTTCCGAACCAACCATCGGTGTTCATAAGTTTAACACCACTCCATTGCCAGAAAACGACATTCCTTGAAGAACCAGTCTTCTCACCTTTAATATTCAATTTTCCAGTAGTTTTGGAGCCCTTAGAGTGAAGGTCAAGAGAAAGATTTTGCTTTCTTGCTCCCATAATATCACCAACAGTAGTTTCAGCAGTACCAATCAGGTCGTTCTTCCCACTATCATCCATATCAAGGACCTCGAATTTAATGGGCTGTTTAGACTCAAAGATAAAGTCTACAGAAACAGTCTTTTTAAATTCAGGATTCAAGTTGTCTTTGATAGTTTCAGTCTCACCAACGTTGGTCCAGTGGCCATCTTTTTGGAGATAAACCTTGACTCTTGGATCACTCTTGCCAACAAAGTCTAAATCTTTAAGCTTATTGCAGCTCAAGTAAAGTTCAACTTGTTCGTAATCTGATGATGCAATCATGGTTGTTGAGAAAAGTTTTAAATATTTATATAGATTATAAAAAAACCAAATAATTCGTGTATTTATAATCAGAACATCAAATTAGCGTTTTTTAGGGTTTAATTTAGTAAATCATTGAGACCTGGCCTCAAACTTTAATTTCAACATGAATGAGGTTCAAGATCTTTGCTGAGATAGAATAAATGAACCAGTGAAAGCTGAATACAATCTTCTTTGACAAAGAAAGAATTTCATGAAAGTGTTCGTTTATGAGGGAATTAAAATTTAGATTTGATTTTTATAAAAATTCTGCGTGTTGTTGCGATCTTGAATTATTTTCTAATTTTATTTTTCCCCATAATCAATTGACCAGAATAAACTGAGTTAAATAATACACGTATCTATTTCTTGTTCAATGAGGAAAACATCCACAAACGCTTTGAACTGTTATTGTTTTTGGATAAAAACAAGTCTTTTACAGAGGAAGTTTTTCCTCAGTATTTAAGTATGATATCTGCTTTTGTATATCAAAACTGTGCTTTACTCCTGTTTTTCTCTTTTGAAAAGGGTAAAAACTGAGTTTATGGTTCTCTATAAAAGAAGCGAGAAGCCCTTCTTTCTGAGTTTAAAGGGTCTGATATGTTCTTGAAAAGATTTCATTGATTATTTTTGGATATGATTACAATTCTTGAATCCGACATTTATTCTTCATAAACTCTCTTGGACACAGCTTATGTTGGTTCTAAATGAGCCCTTTCACCAACGCTTTTAGGACCAAATGAAAGACTCTGAGCCAAAGAAAAACCTTGATAAACTAGTTGATTCATTATCGTGAAAAATGTAAAACTTACATATGAATGGATAAATGAAGAAGAAGTCAGTAAAGATTCGAATTTTTATCTCAATTTTTCTCCAAAAATAATCAACAGAATTTTTTTCTTTTTTCTCCAAAAGGTACTGAGAAACTCACACTGAAATTAAAGATAGACTGAATAATCATACTCATGATACTCATGTAAAAAGCTCTAATTCACATTATGGGGAATGTTTAAGAATCTAATTCATTTTCCGAACGAGTTTATCAATAAACAATTTCCAGAGTTTCGAAAAAAAGAGTCAAAGACTTGTTAAAAAAATACTTTGACTGAAAAAATTCCATCGTGTGAAGCTTAGCTAAAATTGAAAATCACTGTCTTCATGATCAAAATTTTAAAGACATTAATTAGAATCTTTATCGCTTTTCCTCTTTATCTCAATTCTGAATAAAATTACAACAAACCTTAAAATATTTTGACTCAGATCTCAGATATATAACCCCTCGTAATACGAGGCATTTTAATGATATTGTTTGGGAGTTGAGAAATTTATCTCTTTCCATTTAAATTTTAATTAATTTCAGATCTTTCTAGATTCATATTAAAGATCAAAATTACTGTGTATCAAACTTTTAGTACCCATAACTGACTTTCCTACTCAATTCTCTCCTGTCAAAACTCCCTCTCAACATTGAAACTGAGTCTATGATCACTCAGAGATCACTCCCACCTTAGCAGAAACCAATCTCTTAATTCTGGTGTCCATAATTATAATTTTCTCTCAAAAATGTCTGTTTTTAAATTCTAAACTCCATGAACTCCCCAAACCCACACGAATTCCCTCCAAAGAATAGCCTCTCCTTAACATTCATTATTCTCTCACTCTCTAGTCTTCAAAAATTTAATCTTCTTCTATTTCCTCTGGGCCAATATTCTCTTTAAATTCCGCCCTTCAATTTTTTCCTTTTCAAAATGCCTACTCAGAAAATTTCATTTCATTTATCTATCTTTTTCGTTTAGAAAAACACCACAGTTAGAGTTTAAAACATATTTTTCTAGTTCTTTTACAATATTAATATCTTATTCAGAGCGAGCCTTTGACACAGGGATTGATTTATAGCCTCAATAAATCGCGCGATAGAAATTAATTTGTGAGGTCTGATATTTAAACGTGTGTAAAATATTAATTTCATAATCAATAAATATCAAATCTTTTCCATCACACATCTTTATCCATGAAGGTTATCGGTGCTTTCGGTCCCAGAACCAACAAGATCCTCGTTGCCGCCAGATATGCTGGTGTTGAAGTCCAACACGAAGACTTCTTCCCCAGAGGTGCCCCTGAAGACCAACTTAAGGAATTCAAGAAGAAGAACCCCAACCTTAAAGTCCCCGTCCTCGAAACCCCCGAAGGATGCATCTATGAATCCAACGCTATCCTCAGATACATCGCTAGACTCTCCAAGGGTGCTAAGCTCTACGGTGCCAACAAGTGGGAAGAAGCTCAAGTTGACCAATACCTCGACTGGACTTCCACTCTCCTCGAACCCGCACTCTACGGCTTCGCTGGATACTTCTTCGGACGTATCCAATACAACGAACAAGCTTTGATCCAAGCCAGAGAAAAGTTCCACGGTGTCCTCAGAATCTTGGAAGCTAGACTTGCCCAAAACAAATTCCTCGTCGGTAGCGAAATCACTATTGCCGATATCCAAGTTGCTTCTGACCTCCTCGGTGTCCTCAGATTCTTCGCTGATGAAGCTTTCAGAGGCCACTTCCCCAACGTTGTCAAGTTCGTCCAAACTTTGGGTAACGAAGCTCACTTCAAGGAAGTCAACGGTAGAGTCGTTGAAGCCAAGACTGTCCTCCTCCCCTTCACTGGCCAACTCCCCGTCGAAGAAGCCAAGAAGGCTGA
>Ga0182738_1002597_pt1 | contig 21316 bp, 8 predicted proteins | sample eDN5th30CBELigMG_FD_128876 | JGI IMG/M metagenome (GOLD analysis project Ga0182738, IMG submission 128876) | Enriched Miracle-Growth compost microbial communities from Emeryville, California, USA - eDNA 5th pass 30_C BE-Lig MG (version 2)... ... | reverse complement strand
TGTCCAGGACAAAATTTTTAAGGACAAGCCTGGGACGGACAGGATAAGGACAAGCCAGAGTGTGCACGGTGTGTTGTTCTCGTTTGAAAATATTTCAAACAAGGAATTCCCGATTCTATTAAAAATGTTGACACAGAAAGTGTTCTCTTGTTCTTTAATGAATTAACTTCTATGGAGGCTAGCTGAATTTCACCAACACTTATTTTAAAGTTACCTTGAAGATAAGATTCAAACATCATTTCGCGATCTAAAGGAGAGGGAAGGAGAAAAATTTAATAATAAAAGGAATGCAGTCGGTTTTCGTTTAAATTTCTGAAAAATTTTCCAAAGTCAACGAGCGACAAGGAAAAAAGCCTCCTCCACATTTTCATAAACATTCCCTTTCCAATTTGCCAAAAAAACATTTCCATTTGAGGAGAATTTTCATCAGAGCAAAACCCAAACAAACAAATTTGGAAACTTCATTTGATCTGAAAAAGAAATTGTTAAATTTTTTCAAGAAAGCAAGCAGAATAAAAAAATCATTTTTTCTGCCTTGGATTGATGAAAATTTCAGAGGCGTTCAATATACATTCAAACTAATAAATTTTGGAATCTAAGCCAATTTCAAGATTGAGTTTTGAAGATCTGATGGGTTTGGGAAGTCCCAGTAAAAAAAAATCAAACATAGCAAGCAGAAATTAGGAAAACCACTTTTTTATGCGATGACAAGAGGGGTCATTTGTCTCTTTTTTGTAAATTCTTTATATTTTTATGAGAAAAATTTTGAAGTAATTTTTTCATCAGACGGATAAATGCAGTTTCTTCTTCAATTTGAATGTGAAATTTTTTTTTTTGCAGCCTTTTGGAAAAGATTTGGAGAAAATTGAAGGGTCTGTCAAAATAATTTGACAGAGCCTCGAAGTATAACAAAAAATGTTATTATTCACACCTACAAAAGTTTGCTTCTGCCTAAATTTTTGTCATAGAAGCTTGAGCTTCTGAATTGTTCAAAATGAATGCCTTGAGGCAAAAATACGAACCTGTGATGAGGAAAATGAGATCAAACAGATATCGAAAACGTGTATTATTATTCTAATAATTATAATTTCAGGCCTTTATGTGACACTTGAGGAAAAGATTAAGATCAAATTTCGAAGTAAAGATTTAAATCTTCATGTTTTTGCCTGCATGAATGGTTGGACGGTGATTTGAATTGAGTTTTTTTTTTCGTAAAGAAAAAACAAAAAAACCATATCTCAGGAGAAAGGAATAAATTTAAACGTTATTCGTAAATTTTATATTTTTCAAAGCTCAGATTATAAATTGGAAAAGTCCGAAATAATGGCTTAATATTATAATTGTCTGAAATGGATTGTAACTTTAGACTTGATAATTACTCGATTGGATTGACAAAGACAGATGAGAGCTGTCTGGTCCAAGCAACAGAGCTTTCAACAGGGATGCAATTCAGAAAAGTTATTGACGACAGCCTTGCCAAGACCTTCTCTGATGATAAATCTCTGGATACTAACACAATATTCCAACTTCTTCGGGATTACTTTGAAACGAAGCCTGAAAAAGTTTCATTAACAATAAATAATTATGGTGAGATTGTGTACTCCTGCCAAATCAATTTCGGAAACTTCAAGAAGCAATTTTGCTTTCAGATACCCCTGGAGCAAAGAGGTAGTAGATTAACTCCACAAAACGAACTGGTTGATCAGCTGTTGAGTCGAATATCTATTCTTGAAAAACAGCAGAAAGAAAGCTGCCAAGAGATGGTCAAGAAACAGGATGTTGCAGATTATGTTCGAAAAACTAATGAGCGTATTTCCAAATTGGAAGAGCTCTTGCAAAAGAAGGATCGTGAATTGGATGGGTTGACTCAAAAGTACAATAAAATCAGTTTGGAAGACGCAAAGGAAGAAGAAGAGACTGATGTTTCCAGTGAAAGTGAAGGAGCTTATCCTTCAGAGGTTCATTATTATAAAGGAAAATTCCATCATAACCAAAATTTCGAATCGACATTTAAGTTTAGACTACTTGAAAATAATAGAAGTGCTTTCTCTACGACTGCTTCTGCTGGTTGTATTTTTGCTTCCAAACCATTACCAAAGAGTACACGAAGCAGATTCACTTTCAAGGTATTTGATAAGGATATGACTTGGCTAATTGTTGGAATTGCTCCATGGTCGGCGTTTGGAGATAAATGTTGTTGGAAGCATGACGATACGATTGGGTTTTCCAATGATGGAAGGGTTTGCGATGGTGGCACTCTGCAAAGGGTTGGTTTGGAAAGCATAATAAATGAAAGTTGTGTGACTTTCGAAGTTGATGCCATAAATGATGTCGTTCTTTTATTTTCAGATAACAAATATCTCCATACCTTCCAAATTACATGCGAAGAAGAATATTATCCCTTTTTATACACAAGCCGAACAATAGGAATTGGTGTCACTTTTGTTTGAATAGATTCTAGAATTGAAACTGGAGATTGATACAAACTTGACTTCATATTTTGTACCTCCTAAGTACGAAGATGTATTAATGATGAAAAGACATGAAAAATTATTTGAAATTAAGACAAACTTCCTTTTTTTAGTTCACATAGCCAATACCTTCACCTGTCCTGCTTCATTGAAAAAGAAAAGACAAGAAGAAAAATTCCCCGTGAGTTGATGAAAAAAGAAATAATTTTTCTTGGTCATTTTTCCTCTCTCGAAAGAGAAATAAAAAGATTTGAAAGTAAAATTTTTATCGTGGCGTATAAATTATTCAAAAGTTTTAGCTTAATTATTTATTAATTAACTTTTTCAAAACGCGCAGGTGTCCAAAAAGGATGGGCTCGAGAAAGCTTCAATCGTCAGCAAAAAGCAACTGCTGAGAGACTCTTTCAAGGTGATTTAACAATAGCAGAAGCAAATTTGAACCAAGAAAGAGAAATTCCCCCATCCTCAAGACTTTTTCCCAATTGGATTTTTCATTTGAATGAGAAGCGAAACAAAAGCAAAGATATTGAGGTAACTTGTTTTATTCTGAGGTTGAAGAGAATTTGCTACAAAAAAAAATGCAAGGTGGCCAGAGAATAATATAGAGGCTTTTAGTTTCTGTATTTTGAATCTGAGATTGAGCTTAAGGTTTAGATATGCCTTAAGTATGCCAACACTTTGCAAAAATTAAATGGGCCTATCCAGACGGTTTAATCAAGGAGTGGTTAAATCGTGATAGACGGTTCTACATCCTTTTTTGGAATATCTTTGACTCCTTCAATCCATCACTAACTTTTTTCGTAGATAGATCAAGGAATGACATCTCAAAGCAAATTTGATCTTTTTCCCTTTGATACTTTATCTTGTTTTCATAATTCATGGATATCCATCATTGTACACTTTAGCTTGTTTTTTTTTTTATTTTGAGAAAATGACTCGAAACGATTGAGTGAGCGAAAAAAATAAAATATTTTGGTCTCTTTTCTACTGAAACGACAATCAAAGCTAAGATAGTTTCCTAATTCTTGTTTCTCACCAAAGTTCAATTGAATTCGATATTTTTGTGCACAAAGCAAAAATTAGATCAAACCTTTAGTTCCTGAAATATTCGAAAAGTGCGCCGAATTTGGAATTGATTTTAATTTAAATCTAAAATTGACCGATTTTGCATAAATAAAATCAACGTTTGTTAGAACAGAATGGGAATTGATAGTCTCTTGCCAACCTTGAAGCCTGTGACAGTACCAGGCCATCTGTCTAATTTTTCCAACAAAACTGCAGCTATTGATACCATGTCCTGGCTGTACAAAGGAGCGTATGCGTGCGCTTACGAGCTCGCTGTTGGGAAACCCACGAATGCCTACTTGATCTTTGTGTATCGTATGCTGTCTCTGCTGAAAAGATGGTCAATAACCCCTATATTTTGCATTGACGGGAGGCAGGTGCCAGCTAAAGCAAGGACACTTGATCGCAGAAAAGCAACTCGAAAGAGAGAGCAGGACAAAGGCCTCGAAATGTTAAATTCAGGCAACGAGCCCGAGGCCAAAAAGCAGTTTACAAGAAGTTTGAAAATCACAAGAAAGATGATTTATCGAACTGTGGATATGCTCCATGCCCTTGAACTTCAGGTCATCATTGCTCCTTATGAAGCCGATTCGCAAATAGCTTATCTCTGTCGCAACAAGATCGCTGACTTTGCCATCACTGAGGATTCAGATGTAATTTGCTATAACTGCCCAGTTGCGGTATTTAAGCTCGGAATGCAAGGAGGTTGTGAAGTAATTGATGTAGCCTCTTTGAGAGAACGGCGCGCAAGAAAGGAGAAGCTGGGAGTTGATAAAATGGACATTCTCTTTAGTTTATCCGAGAGAGACTTTACTTATGCTTGCATTATGGCTGGCTGTGATTACATGCCAAGCGTGAAAGGGATGGGCCTGAAAAAAGCCATAAAGTATTTTGAGCGTTTCAAAACTGTGGAAAGTGTGATTAGAAGAATGAAAGTCGAGCCAGCCTTTATGAACAAAGTGCCTGATGGCTACGAGACAGCCGTGAAAAGAATCGCAGATCTCTTTTTGTACCAACTCGTTTATGACCCAAGATCCAAGACAATGGTGACCTTGCATGAAGTTGAAGATGAAGAAGAGTTTGTCGCTGAAAACCGAGACAGAGTCGGTAATTGGATTCCAGATATTGAGAGCTTTGCAAAAGGAATCCTTGACATCAAGACTTTAAGAGAAAGGGAAGTTGAAGCTATTGATTTAAAGGAGTTGCTTGGTGCAAATAACATCAAGAGAGAAGAAATGAATTCCGGATTCCCAAGTACTCAGTACTTGAGAGAAGCTGCTTTGGCTGAGATTCGAAAAAGACAGTTCTCGCAACCAAATCTGGGAGGCCAAAATTCTGGTCTGAAGACTTCTCAGGTCAAGGCATACTCCCAAGTGGTAGTAAATAATAAGAAATCTGTTTTCAATTCTGAGGACGGATTTTTTGACCATGAAGAGATTCCTTATGAAGCCTTCCAGGAAGATGACCAAGATACACCTAAAAAAACTATGAGTGACGTTCCGACACTGAAATTTGAAAACAAAAAGGATGATATTGACGATAGAATAGATTTTCTCTTTGAGATTTGTAAAGAATACTCAGAAGGATTCCATGACAAAGAAGAAGAAACAAAAGAGAATTATTACAAAGATGATATCCCTGATTTTATCAGTGATGCCCAGCATAATTTAAGCATGTCAGAAGACGATTTTGACAGAAGAGAAAAGCCTGTGATCCCCCTGAAAAATTTGTTTGGAGGCGGAATTAGCCCCCACAAAGGCGGAGCCGGAAAACTCGTTGACTCTTTCAAGAAAGTGAACTTGATGAGCCAAAAAATCGAAGAAAGAGAAGATGGAGGAACCAAGACCCCCAGTCAACTGAGCCAAATTGACGCGAATAAAATGAGTTTGGAAAAAACACCTTCTGAGAGCGTTAACAAGCACAAGAGAAAATTATCAGATATTGAACTCGAAGAGGATGAAGCAGTGAAAAATTTATCTTTCAAAAAAGTGGAGGAGAAAAAGAAGCCTCAAGAAGGTCAAAAGAAAGTGAAAAAGCAGAGTTTACCTGATCCAAAAAACCAACCAAAAATTTCTATATTTTTGAAAAAATAAATACTGTATATAATATCAATATCACACTAAAAAATTTATTTGTAAAAATACAAGGAATTATTAAACATGATTGAACTCTGCAACTTTATTCTTTTTGACAATCTCATAAGTATTAGAGGATACAAAATTTTTGAGATCATTTTCAAACCTCTTTATAACTGGTTGCACAACATTTTTATTGATCTAAGAGGGGTGAGATTCGATGAACAGAGTGATCTGTATGCATGTACCTTTTTCAGTTCTTTTTTATTGAGACTTGCCAAATAAGAAGAAAAAGTTTTATTGACAATCAAATCCGTCTATAAGAAGGTGAGATGTCTTCCAGAAAGTATTATTTCAAAATTACCATTCGTTTTTTGTTTTCTTCTTGAAGTAATAATTTATTTTTGAGATCTGGCCTTTCTCCTGTTTTTTCTTTGAGAGAACTCGATAATATATTTATTTCTTTGATTCCAAAACCTAGATATTTGTTTCCAGTTACTCTTTCAAAAAGGTTTGTTTGTTTACATTCGTAGAATTGAGCTTTGTTGAGAGTTAATAATTCTGCATCTTCGACGCAAATGACGGTATTTAATCTTCGGCAATTTTGGATCATTTCAACTTGTCCAAAGCATTCATTTTTTAGAAGCAAATCTCCATATTTCATTTTTCTTTCCAATATTACCTTATTCCATGAAGTGGAATCCTTTTGAAACGCATTATTAATTCAAATATTACTCTGAAAAAAGTACGATCGGCCACATATTTTGTTTTTCTGTAGAGAGAGTATTTTCAAATTTGAGTGAACCTCTTTTAATGATGTAAAATTTTTCTGCAGGATCACCTTCTTCGTAAATAGCTTTTTACAAGAATTAAGATTTGAGACCAGAAAAGTTGATTTACTTTCTCCAGCAATGTACAGTTTCACTTGGACTCGATTTGCAATGCCTCTCAAGATATCTTCATTCATTTCAACAAAACGAGGAACACTTCGAATAAATTTTATATTATTGTGTTTTTCTTCCATTGCAAAGCTCTAAGACCAAAAGTTATTTTTTATTAAAGACATCCCTATTACGTCGATGAATGATTGAATGCTCCCGGTAGTGAGTTCTAAAACATCTGTTTGTGTCATTGCCACGAGGTTAGATGTTCTATGTCTTGTACCATACAAGACATCTTGGCCTGGCGCATCAAACGGTTTGTATTTGGCTAAAACCTGGCTATCAATTTCGCATTTTACCTAAAAGAATAAGTTGAGAATTTTTTAGGACAGGCACGTTACTAATCCATTGTAGATTAAGTACAACCGATCTGCACTATCACCAATTTTACAAACTAGAGATCAGAATTTAGAAAGAATATTCTCGAAAATTATTTCCGTACGATATTCTCCTTTTTTGTAGCGTTTTGTCATGACTTTTCCAGCTACATCTTTGAAGAAATGATCGTTAAATTGAGCCACAAACTTGACTTTTCTCAACCAATTTTCAACTTCAAGAATTTCCTCAGACCTTCTTTTAAGTGCACTACGGTATTGATTAGTGATGAATGAAGGTTGTGGCGAGAATTACATTTTTTGGCAGATATCCAAAATTTGTTGGCTTCTGTTGTCCATGTACACTTTATGACTCTCCTTGAAATCCTTTCTGTTTTTAAGCCATTTTGGAAGGATAAGTGCTAGGTCGGAATTTAAATATTGTCTTTGGAGAAAATTCTGGGAGAATACCATGATTATATTTTGGTTTGCCATTCTTAGCGAAATTGAAAGTTTCTTGAGTCTCATCATCATTTTGTTCAGTTCGTGTTGAGTCTCGAACTTTCTTTTTGAAATCAAAAGAGATTTCTGTGAGTTTGTTATTATGACTTTGTTGCATAAAGCTTGTTGAAGTGCTTCGATAAGAGTCTGCAGTTTTATTTCGTTTTGGTCCAGAAGCATATTCCCTCATCTTTCTTTGTAAGTCACGGAATATAACCTGAGCAGAATCCTTTTGGTGGAAACTTCTTTGTTGGCGAACTTGACTACCTGGACGGGAGTCTGGTTCGAGTTTAATTTGCCCAATGCTGGAATCAAGATCGAGAGAACTACGATTTTTATCAAAGTTATCGTAATTAATAGATTCTGTAGTTAAAAGTCTTCTAGGGTCTTTGTTTTCTTTTTGGTATTTTCGATTGTAGATATCTTGAAGGAGATGAAGTTTTTCCTCATATTTTTTATACTCATTAAAGAACATTGGCTGAACACTTTGGAGGGTATCTGCAGCGATGTCAAGATCTTTACTTGTTTGAAGAAAGCTCAAGTTTGTGGTTTCTAGTGTCTCTTGATCTTCATTGGTATCAAACGTTTGCGTCGTATCCTTTTTAGGAAGTATTTTGTCGAAACTGGTGGCGATTTCTGTTTGCACGCGTCTCTGAAAGATTTGGTTTCTTTGCTCAGTGATTGGCACGATCATTTTCCACATTAGCGATTTGTTGGAACTGCCTCCCATGGAGGAATCCATTCCACTGGTATCTCTAAGCTTTTTGGAGACTTCCTCATCGTGAAAGCTTGTGTTGAAGATTTCTGGCTGGATCATACTTGGGAAATCAGTAAAGCAGGAAATTTGAAACTTACTTGTTGATAGCCAGGTTTTTATACGCATTTCTGAAGGGGTCATTATAATCGTCAAGGTCATTATGAGCATGAGCAAGTTTCATTTTGACATAGTTGTCAAAGCTTCTTCCCTCCTTTCGACTTTCAGCCCGATGTGGAACCGAAGAATAACGAGGTTTCTCTGGATTAACAATATTCGAGAGTTGTTGAAGACGACTGGCTCGACTATGGATTGCTGGTTTTGGAGGAAGTGTTTTCATTATTATTAATAAGTTTATGGGAAAAGTTATGTAAATAATTCTTTGACCGTTGAAAATCACGTGAGATCAAAATCTTTGTTTATAATACTGTGATTTTATTTTTCAATTTAATCAAAGGTGAATTTAATTTAGATTTTGTTTCGTTTAGAGAAAGAATATATATAATGTTTTGATGATTCTTTGTTACTCTTGAGAAAGACCAATTTCATTTCCAAAATAATTTCTAATGAGATTTTTCTAATTTAAAAATAAAGAAAAAGCCGAGATCTCTGTCTCAAATTAAGGAAACTTTTTGGGAAGAAAATCTCTGAAGGGCTTTAAATTATCGACGAGATCAAAAGTCTTTTCGATTCAAGCAAATTAATTGTCATTGAACTCAAATGAAAGAGGGTTGTCATCAAGTTCAAGGATACTCTAAGAGTTCTGAAACTTGAGAAATTTTCAAAAAGAATTATGGGATTTAAACCTTCTAGATTCTTTTCAATTGAGCAAGAAGGAGAAGGAAATACAATATCTTGGATATCATTCTGATCTCTCAATTCTGAATGAATAACCTTGATTTTGAAATTTTTTTTCCGGAGGCAAACTTCCACAAACTCAAGCATCTTTCTTGGGATTGAAAAGTATTTGGAAAAACAAAATGAAATGTCTGAAAGTGAGGCTCAAAATGGCTTACAAAAATTTGGAAAATAAATTGAAAAGAAATTTCGAATCAAAAGACACCTGGAGTACTCCTCTACTTGGTCAAATCAAGTCGAAATGCTGAAAACACAAAAAAAAAGAAGAAAAAATAATAAATTCAATTTTCGTTTTGTTATGACGATTTGAGTGAGTGATTGTTAAACTTTTCACCAATTTAATCCAAGGCCGCCAATGAGTTCAAATCTTTCACTTTTTTTTCCTTGTTCAACAGGAACAAATCAATTTGTAAACTTTTAATGTGAGAAAATTGAAAGATTATTTTCATGAATTTTCAATCCCATAGAAAATTTCAGCCAAAGAAATTGATTTCTTACAAAAATTGGGCTTGTTTCTGAAAAGATTAAAAAGATCATTGAAAGCTGTAAATTTAGGGATTTTAACTTTAAGACAAAAGACTTGCAGAGAAATTACTAAGATTTCCCAAAGATTAGGATCCAGCAACAACCTTCTCAAACACTGGTGTCTTGGACCTCGAGCAAATTCCTGAAGGAGGTCAATTGAATTTCCCGTTAATTCCCAAAGAAAAAAAAAAAAAAAAAAACTGAGATTAAGAGAAAAAAAACAAAAAAAAAAAAAACTGGTTTCATCCTCTTGAGAATTAATTCTTCTCTCCTTTCATTTGTAACTTCTTGGAATTCATATTTAGAAAATGAGATTTCAACACTTTCCTTGATATAGAAAGAAGGATTATTTATGAAAATAATTTATTTTTATTTTTTTAGCGAAAAAAATTCTCGGAAAAATCCAGGTGCAGAGATGAAAGGAAAAACGGAGATTTTTATGGCTACGGGGATTACAATAGGGTTAAAGTGAATTTCCCGAAGGACGACGGCCATCCCCGGAGAAAAAACCACCACTGTTCTCAAAAGAAGTTGGCTTTATTTTGCCAGACCCGTTCTTTCTTGATCTGCTTCTACATTTTGAAAAAAAAAAACCAAAGAAATTGACAATAATTTCAAGAAAGTCCTCATCATCTTTCCTCAAAATCTTACTTTGTCAAGTTCCTTGCTCAAAATATTTTTAAAGAGAACTTCAAATCAAGTATTAACTATCATTTAGGTCCAAGTGAGCTTTTCATAATTGTTTTGTACTAATTCTCAAAACTTTTCTTCTTGTTTCCTGATTATTTTCGGGACTAAAAACCTTTGTATGACAGTGAAAATATTGGTTTATTTGCTTCCCAATTAATTTATTTTTCGGCAGTTAAAAAATTAAAACAGCTTAAATAAAAAATCCTGTAGTGAATTTAATTCATCAGCATTTGGACTTTGGAAGGAAATCTCAAGGCACTTCCACATGATGTGAGTGAGAAAATTTTGCAAAACAGTTTTTTTCTCTTCTTGGATTCAACAAGAGAGAATTCGAGCACTACTCTGCCTGGATTTACTTGCCAAAAAATTATTTTCTTTCGACCTTGAATGCTATGGACTTTTTTTTTTCTCTGAGAAATCCCCCAGCCCGATTGACTAATTCTTTCTTCTAGCTTTTGGAATTTTGGAATAGATTTTTGTTGGTGGAAAAACCTTTCTGTCTTCTATCAGTCAATGGAAAGCATCAATGGTTGGTTTGTTTCAAGATACTTTAGTTTATAATATAAATTCAACAAAATTAAGCAGAGAAAAGCGTTTAGCCTGAAAATATTTGTAATCTGAACTTTTAGTAAATTGTAACTTTCTTGAAGGAAATCAAAATAAGAATATAAGACAGGAAAAATGGAGTTTGAAAATTATTGTTGTTGGAATTCGAAAAAAATGAAAGGGAATAAATGTGATCTTCCACAGATTGCTGAGCAAAGAACAATAATAATTTATACTTTTTGGAGGTGTACTTTTGACCAAAATAGAAACAGTTTGATTCAATTCAAACGATTTTAGGTCATAAAATTTTGAAACGTCTTGCCTACCACATTTCTTACTTAATCTTGAAAAATTAAATTTTGATATTTAAAGTCAATCTTGATTTACATGAATCAAGTAAATTTAGAATTCTCAATTAAACGCTGGGCAAATAAACATAAAGAAGTTTGTTGCCCTCAAATTTATTAAATTCACACTTGCCTCTTCAATACTTGCATTGGAATAGTTGAATGCTCCATCTTTTGTCAAATTTAAAGGCAATAAAAAAGATAGTTTCTTTTTTGAGAGAATAAAAATCTCGTTTTATGGATTTCAGCAAATCTACAAATGAGATAAAAATTTAATCAATTTCACTCTTTGGGTTCAAGATCAAAATAAACGATTTGATAAAAATCACCCTAAAATTTTGGATGCGATCACCAACTTCTCAAAGTCTAGGTTCATTTTGTCGCACTCACTCCTTTTTTCGAACAAAGTTGGCATTCCTTTCCTTTTATAAGATTCACTACTCAGACTTTACCAACAAGATCTGTCTAGCGCTGGAGTATTTCCAAGTGATTTCTCAACTCCTTCTTTTTGACCCAAGACTTGAAAAAAATATTGAAACAGAGAATAAACTTGTGTTTCAAATAATCACATATTCAAGCAAACTTCTCAACCCAAGCCATCTACTGAAATACGAAAATTCTGATTCGACAACCATTATCATATTAATTATGATATTGAGCCTCTCAATCCTCAAGAGTCTCCTATTTACATATGTGTCAAGCGTTGCTCATTGGAGTTGGAAGAAGATTGATATTCTGTTTTGGCTCTGGAGATGGATTTTTAAGCTTCAAGGTCGGGTGATCTATTATTTTCTAACATCATTTTGGGTGAGAGCTATTATTGAGGCCCGAGAAGGAAGCTTTTCTATTGATGGATTGCATAACAATGCTCTCATTGGTGTTGCAGCCTGGATGATTGGTCAAGAAGTGATTTTTTCATTCTTTATTGAGACCCAATTTTGCTACATTCTACCATCTCGGGATTTTTTATCCTCCAAGACGTACAGTCTCCAAGTTCTGACACTGACTCAAAAGCTGATGGTTCAGTTGTGTCAATTGGTGTTTGAATCAAAGGATTTATTGGCAGCTGTTTGGATCACAAGTATGGCAATCCTGATTTGCAGTCTTTGCAGAATCTATCAATTTTATAGCAAACTCCCCCTATATCGAGGTGAAGCACTTAAGTTCCAAGCAAGGTTCCTGAGTCTTGTCTTTTCATTGGAAGTGGGCTTTTTGGCTCATACAATAGCGAGAAGTGTGGATGAGGTGAGAGCTGATCTCAACTTTTTAATCGTAATTTGGCTTATTCTGGCCGGACTTTGCTGGAAGTTATTTCGAGAATATCTTCTTGAGAGAAGAATGGAGCTGCTTCAAGACAAAAATGATGGTGTGCCAGAGTTTTTGGTCCACAAAATTAGCTTTTACAAAGGATTGAAAGAAGAAGAAGGGGTTGAGATGAGAGGGAAAAATATGAGTTTATTTGGGACCGTTTTAGATCTCCAGATTAAAGGAAATGAAGATGAGAACAAAATATTTTTGAATTATCTTGAAAAAATAACAAAAAAATACGCCAACAGCTCATTTATTGAACTGCATAAAGCCTATTTAGAGAACCAAAATATTGCATCATATTCAAAGATCATTAAAACAATTTTGAATATAAGACAAAAGAAATGGTCAAACGCATACTTGAGCTCATCGATTTTATTATATCAAGTTGAAAGCAGCATTCGAGCTAGTTACGGTCAGAGCTCATCGAGTCTTGATCTTGAGGGCTATTTAAACAACTATTTGAAATTTATGAATCTGAAAGAATCTATGCTGGAAGAGGCAGAACTAAAGGTCAAGGTGTGCGAAGATATGCTTGAAAAAACCTCGAATCTTGGGGAAATAGCAAAACTGTCGCAAAAAATCGACAAAGTTAAAAGAGATATCGAGAAAAAGTCGATTAATTTATTGAGAAATATCCCAGATCAGTATGTCTCTCCACTGCTCATCTATGCTCAGTATCAGATAACTTTGAATTATTCATTGGAACAGTATGAGAAATATGTTGAGAGGTTTAATAATCAGTGCATGAAGTTTGAGAAAAGTTTGAAAGAAACAACTATGAATAATGAGAATTTGTATCAGAGTAATAACGCCATTTTGCTCATATCAGGGGAAAAAGCTAATAACGGCCAAATTTTATTTTGCTCGCCATCAATCAGAAATATCTGTGGAAAAGAAAATAATTCCTTTGTCGGCTCACATGTTTCAAGGCTGTTTCCTTCAAGCTTTGGAGTTTATTATGGAGATTTGTTTCGTGGAGTATTTACAACGAAAGAGAATTCGATCCTCAATAAGCCAATGAGCGTTTTTCTTCAGAATCAAGATGGGCATATCATCAAGTCAGAAATCTATATCCAAGTTCATCCCTATGTCACTTTAAACCTCTGTTTACAAATGATGATTCGACCAGTTCCAACGGTCAAAGACTATTTATTAGTTTCAGAAGATGGAGTCATTGAAGGAGCAAGTCACAAAATCTCCGAACTTCTTGATGTTTCCCCTGGGTCAGTCAATATTGAAGATATATGCGAAGAATTGTTTTATCTTCTTATTGAAAAAGAGCAAATTATCAATGGGAATATGAGAATGCTTCAATTTTGTTCTGTAATGAAAAGAAGAAGGAATGAGAATAATTCACCAAATTATTGGTATCAGTGTGAGCTTCAAACAGTAACATTTGGTGAAAAATCTCTGAAACTCATTTCTCTGAACCAATCTGACAAAGGAAAAAGCTCCATTTTTCACAAAGAAAGGACACTTTTCAAAATTCAAAATCTGGGCGGTGAGGATGAGGATGATAGTTCACTTACAGAATCGGAAAATATCGATGATTGTGATGAAAAAATAGACGACAACAACAACATGAAGAGCATGCCATCTCCAACTTCACCTCGAGAGACCCATATTTTTACAGAAGTTCTGCCAACATCGCCAGTAAGTCCGCTTCGAATCCAAGTAAATGACCGGCTGCTGACTTTGAAGGACACTGAAAGATTTGAACTCGCTCACAGCAGTCCAAGAGGGGAGAATGAAGAAGTTTCAATATCGCAAAGACTCAAAAGTAATTCGCTGACACATAGATCTCGAGAAGTGCAAAACTATAGGTATTTCCGAACAGCAATAAATTCCAGTTCTGATCCAAAATCTTTCATGATCTTGTGCCTCATCTTCTATTGCGCGATCGTTGGCGTCTGTGTGGGCCAAATCCTCTTAATGGTAGTTTCGATTCAAACAATGGATGACCTTGAGGTCAAGAAAGACTTGCTGAGGTGGGCAGAAGCAAGGTCATTTCGAGCCAATATGATCTCAATTAATAGCATCGGAGGGGCACTGCAGATAGCAGGAGCTCTAGATCCAAGTGACGTTTTACAAGGAGTTTTATCAGTTGTGAGCAATATAGATTTTCATCGAGCTGCTCTGGTTGAAGCAAATGATAATATTTTGAATACCCTTGATCGGTTAGACAGTTCATTGCAAGATAACCTACGAATGAAGGATGTTCAATTGACCGGATCCTCTCTGATAAGCTCTGATTCGAGCTCTGTTGATGTCACAAGTTTCCAGTTTGTGGATAGTATTGGAGGAGCGATAACAGGATTGGTAGAGTTGGCAAACCCCTCATCCAGCCAAGGAGCCCTGATCCTGAATTTCCTCTCGACCAATATTGCAAATGATTTTTTAGCCAAGAATCAAGGGATCCGAGATGTCTTTATTGAATCCGTAGAAGAGCAGAGACAGGATCTGGAGAATACCATCAATCTATGTTTGATTCTCTCTCTGTTGCTTCTCTTGGGGCTGGCTTTGACAATTCTCTTGATAATTTGGGCTCAGTATAAGATAGAAAGGGATTATTTACTGGCATTTTTGAAATTGAGTCCGAGTGCAGTTCGAAGAATACAGCTTCGTTTTCGGAGCTTTGCAAAGAGCCTCATGAATGAAGGAAAATTTAAAAGCATAGATGGCTATGGCAATTATCTTTTTAGTCTCTCAAGCATCATTCAAGAGGAATTTAAAACCTACAATCGGAAACAAAAAGACAAGGGGATAAAGTACTTTCAGCTTCAGAAGAAATACTATGCTTTTGTTGGCAAAATCATTCTCTACATTTCACCTCTGATGATCCTTCTGCCATGGAACTTTATTTCTGCTCGGCACTCTGCTGCAATAATTTACAAGCAAGAGGAACAATTGGAGTTTGCTCAATTAGTCAGCACAGAGGCGGCATATTTGGTAAACACATTTGATGTCCTGTTTTCTGGAAATAATACACTCAAGATTCAGCATTCTTTTCCATTTGAAGTTTTATCTCAGGGTGCGAAAGGTCTGAAAGACATTATTAGTCAAATTCCAGATAAATTTAAAGAAGAGAACGGAAGCTATGACCCCTATTTGCAAAAAATGACATTTGAGCACGCCGACTGTGATACTTTCCCTTCTGAAGATTCCACTTACTGTATCTTTTTAAAATCAAAGGGACTACAAACAAATCTCATTTCTGCTGCAATTCAGTTCCAGACAGCGGTGCAAGGCAAAGTTGACGATTATCTTAATGTCAATAAAAGCTCGATGGCAGCAATTCTAACTGCTGCTTTTATAAATCTCCAGATGTTGACAGCAACAAGCATCACTCTAGCAGCTGATGCTCAGCTGATGGCCGAGAGGATAAATGACAATATCACGAAAAGCATTTCACACTTTAACAGCCAACGAAATCTTTTCCTCACTCTTTTCATCATTGGGCTTGCCGTCATTGGCATATTGATCTGGTTCCATATCTTGAAAAAGCTCAGGGAAATTGATAATAACTTTAAGAAAGTGCTCATCATCTTCCCACCAAACCTCATTCTGTCAAGTTTCTTACTCAAAATGTTTCTCAAAAGAACTTCCAACCAAATCCTAGGTATCTAGTTCTTGAAGATTTTGTAATTTTTATTGTGAGGAGAATAGTTTTATATTTGTATTAGATATTTCCATTTAATTTACATAATTCAGAATCAAAATTGTAGATATATAATAACAAAAAATTGACGGATTAATTCTTTTTATTTAGATAGGCAGAATGGATAGTCAAAAAATCGATATTTTTTGAATCTCCTTTTCTGATAGAAGGAAGTGATATACCTCTTGATACGCTCTTGCTCTCAGCCTCATAATTATCATCTGCTGTCGGAATATCTTCTTGAAGTCGATTTTTTAAACTCTTTTTTGATATTTTGGGTTTGATAACAGGCCTTTTACTGGGGCTGAAATTCATAGTAGCATGATCAGCAGCATCAAGCTCAGTGCTTAAGAGGATTTTTGCTGGACTTTTACTTGTTTCAAGCCTTTTCTTCTCATCAATAGCTTCAGTATGGAATCTTTTTTTGTCATTTCTTGTAGAGCCATCTCCAGAAATATTTTTGGGATGAATATTATCCGAACTTTGTTCAGTCCTGAGTTTGTAATTGCGGTAATGAAATTTAAATTGTGATAAGGTCGAAAGATCAGAATCAACAGCATGATGATGGTGGTTAACTCTATTGATAGGAGTTGTTTTGTTGTGATCAGTTTCGGGCTCCTTCTGATAAACTCCATAGGCTCGTGATTTTCTTTTGATATCTTCAAGATGGTTTATGATTTTCGTAAAGTCTTTTTTCTGTTGTTTTCTTTTGAAGACCTCTGACTTTCTAGTTTTTTCAAATATTTCTGGCGTTAAAAGCTCATTTACGTTTTTGAGTTTTTGCTGAGCATAGTCAATAAATTCAACGCCCATGAGAGAGCTTCTGTGAGGCCTTGCTGTTCTGGAAGTTGTGATGATTTCGGGAGGGACATGGGGTTGCAAGGTTTTGAGTTTGTTCAAACCCTTTGAATCAACACTGCTGTTATTTCTTGCTGTCAAAGAGCCATTCTTTTTTTCTTGATAAATTTTTGAGATAATCCTTGCCGTTGGTGAGGTATGCTCTAATAGGGCTTCAGGGAGTTCAAATGGTTTTTTCTTGCGGGTTTTTTCAGCAGAAAATTCACCAGATTGAAGAGTTTTGATTTTATTTCGAAAAGAAGCAAGTTTGTGTTCGAGAATTTGAGTACTCTTGCTGTAGACTCGTTCGTCCAAGAAATGATTGGATTGGTATCCATTCATCATGTTCAGAAATTCTTTTCTTTTATTGAGTTCTTCAGAATTTTTGAGAGCTTTTTGGTAATTTTCTTCATCTATTTTTTCTCTTTCGATTCTTACATTTTCTCTTTCCCTTTCGGCACCTGAAATTGTTTTCACTTTATCCATTTGCCTGAGAGTTGGACCTTGGAGCTCTTTTTGAAAGATGACTTTGGCCTTGTCATACTGCAAGTCTTTGATCGTATATTCATCTTTCATGAGGACAATCTGAGTTTTTTGAGAGGTCATCACTGGCTCTGGAGTATTTCTCAAAAGTGGTGAAACACTGCCAGAATTCGAGAATTTTTTGAGGAAATTGTCGATCAAAAGTTTTTGGTGCTCAAAATTCGTCATTGTGTTTTGATAGCGTTTTTTAATATTTTCCAGGAGGTTGATGGCCCGGGAAACTTTTTTGCTGTTGCCAACAAAATCATCATTATCAGCTTTCCAAATCCTTGGAAGAGGATGATTGATGTTCAGTGCCCCAAGAAGAGTTCCGTCCAATGTCCAGATTTTCACATATCCATCCAAGGAAGTTGTCAAAAGTTTCTTGATTGGGGTTTGGATTATGACGAGAGTGCTCAGAAGATCTTGATGAGCGTGAAAGGAGTCAACAAGTGGGATTTTAATTTGCATAAGCTGGCTTGTTTGAAAGAATGTGCCTTGGTCAGTTTGGCAATCTTCATCTTCCAAAAAGAATTTCTCGGCATTATATTCTTTAAACTGATTGCTAAAATCTTCTTTGAGACATCTTCCAATGTTGTATTCTGGTCGATTCTTAAAATGAGGAGCTCTCTTTGCCGATTCCACTTCGAATAAAACTTTCAGATCATAAATATGTATTTCCCCGTGATTTGTTGCGGCATAGAGTCTGCTCCCAGTTTCTTGATCAATATAGTCTTCTTCTATATACATCTTATTAACAAAACAACTGTTCTCTGGATCATCATTTTGTTGAGGGATTGTCAGAGTAAAAACTTTTTTAAAGATGATTTTTTGATTTCCATACCTCTCAAAATGCAGAAAATGAATTTTTCCAGTGGCATCAGCAACTATCAGATAAGCAAATCCATTTGTAAAGGTTGCAGCAGTTGGTTCAGATTTTCCTTCAGTAATGATTTGTGAAATGACTTTCATTTCTTGATAATCCCAGACATAAAGGGTGCTTTGATTTGTAGCAGTGAGAAAGAGACTATGAAAGGTTGAAATCTCGAGAAAAGCTATCCCTTTGCTGTAATGAACATTTTTAACAGTTCTCTGAATTTCGTATCCTGTTCTTGTCTCTTTTTGAACATTTATTGAACAATCCCAAGAGGCAGAAAACACCATTCGATGCTGAGAATCGATTCGAAGATCCATGACCTCATTTGTATGAGATGCTAAGGATTTAGAAAGTTCTCCTGTCCCATAAGAGTACAGTCCCAAGTTGCCTCTGTAGTCTCCCAAGATAAAGCGCTTTTCATTGTGAGTAATTTTAAACGTGGTTATCTCATCCTCCTCATCAGGAAGAATTCCTCCATAAATTTTGTGGATTCTTCCAGTGGATAAGTCCATGAATCTCAAGTCTTTTTTTGTGCAGATGACAATTTCATTGTATCCCGAATTATATTCTGCTTTGATTGGCCATGTTTGTTCTTCTTCTTGTTTGATAGGCTTCTTGTTATTCATATCAAACTCCATCAGATTTATTCTCGAACCAACGAGGCAGATTTTTTTGTTTGAATAAAGACTGATTATTTTCGTTATAGAGACAATTGACTCAATTTCGATTGTTTGGACACATTGCATTGTTCTAATATCCCATACTTTCAAAATGGATGTTTCATCGGTGCTGACAGCCATTGGAGTATCATCAATGAATTCAACTCCTGACACAAATGTGTCGTGCCCTGTGAGCTCTCCCAATAAAGTTGCGTCATAATAGACTGGGTGAATGTTCCAGACACTAATATTTTTTTCAAATCCAGCAATCAGGAAAACTTGGAAAGTATTTGACCACGCAACACTATGAACACCAGAATGCGGCAACTCAATTTCTAAAGCAATAGCTTTTTTGTCAAAATCCCAAAAAGTGACTCTTTTGTCTCGAGACGCAACAGCAACCAGTTTGTAAAGCTCGAGAGGGATGACCTGGAGGATATTGTTTTTTATTTTAGGTGATGAAAGTGTAAATGAGAGAGCTTCTTTTTCAATATCCCAAACATGGAGTGAATGAGTTTGATCAGTTGTAATCCAAGCATCTAAAAATTCAATATACCAAATCTGTGTCTGGCTATGAGGGATATGGAAATTCTTTTCAAACTGAAAATCATCAACAAAGTCCCAGAAGCTCAGCGAGTGATTCTTTAAGCACGCTCCGATCTAGGGAGGAATAAATGGAGAGAACAACCAGATTATTATACTCTTTTTTGCTTGTTAGACCAAGCAAAGTCTAGAATCTGGATTGACTTATTGTCAATTTTCTCTTTGGACGTGATTTTTCTCTCAAAGATACAGTTGAGATCATATACTGAAATGTAAGATACAAATGGATCCAAAGAAAAAAGTTTTCTTGTTTCTCCTCCAAAATATACTCTATTGAGGGCTGAATAAAATAAGACATGATTGAGGCAGTACCGATTAATTGAATTCAGATTATGATGTGAACTATCCGTGATAACTCTTGAACCCAGCAACCTCGAGATCCCATGTGAACTCTTTCCATAAATTGTAGGGGCAAACTAAGAGAGTTTGAGAATAAGTTGGTGGGCATGAATTATTTTACTAAATCAACATCTCTTAAGTTGGTTTTTTCAGATCCAAATTTTTTGACTTCAGAAAGTTTCTTTGTGAGGATTCTATGAGTTCGGAATTCTTTATTTGAAAAGAGCTTGAGAAAGAAGAATTATTAATTTTCAGACAGGAAGAGAGACGTACCTCTATGACGTAGTTGAGAATATCGGAAGCTTTAGCTGAGCCTTCGAGGTTGAAAAGATCGCAGATATCTTGGTAAAAGTCGATTAAACCAATTGTTAAAAACAGTGTTTCATCTTCTTTTTGAACAAGAATTGCGAGAAGTTCTTTGGTAAAATCAATGAGATCAAGCCCCTTATTATCATAACGAGCAAAGTATTTTCGAATGATCGGGAATTCTCCTTTCTCTTCACATGTTTTTCGAATCCAGTCTTTATTAAACTTTTCGATGTAAGGAATTCCGCCTTCTCCATGATAGGTTAGGAGCTTTTCCAGAAAGTCAGGGGAGAAATCTGCCTTATTCATTTGATTAAAAATTAAACTCTCTACTATCCTCAATGAAAATAACTTTCAACTTTTTCTTTTATCGTTAAAAATTACCTAATTGTGAGAAAGCTAACTAACAAAAAATTTATTATGATTTAATTAGACCAACATTTGAAATAAATTGATGATTTGGATGTGAAGAAAAAAATCTTCAAGTTTTGTTATGATTTTATGAGGACTGATTCATTTTGAGCTGAATGCGTTGAATAAGGTGATTATGTTTGAATGAAATTAAAATAAAATAAAAGAAACATGTTTGTTGAATAACACCCCTTTTTGTTGACCCTCCGGATCTTGATGAGCAAGTAATTAGGTATAAAGTTTCAAATTGCGATTTATTTGAACCCAAAAGAATTTCAAATGAAAAAATAACATTGATTGAACAAGCGAGTGAGTGAACTTTTGAAGATTTTTAGATAATCTTTTTGATGAATCAAACTTTGGTTGTGGTAGAAACGAAAGTTCCTCCCAAGACAGAGCTCGAAAGAGTTCAGCTGAATGAGATTTAAGATCTTAGAAAATGACAAAAAATGGCTCCTCCTATCCTCGTTCTGCTTTGATGAGAGTTTGAAATTGAATCTCGAAGACTTAGACACTCTAATTTTGGAGATTTCAAACCAAACCAAAAAAAAATTTTCCGAAAAAAAATCAAGAAAAATAAAGTCTGAAGAATTTTTCTAAAAAGCACTCAAAGAGTCTAATTTTTTTAATGAACGTATGAGTTTGAAACGAGGAATCTTTCAACAAATAAACACATCAAAGATTTACAGTGATTTTCCGAAGTATA
>Ga0182738_1002596_pt1 | contig 21316 bp, 18 predicted proteins | sample eDN5th30CBELigMG_FD_128876 | JGI IMG/M metagenome (GOLD analysis project Ga0182738, IMG submission 128876) | Enriched Miracle-Growth compost microbial communities from Emeryville, California, USA - eDNA 5th pass 30_C BE-Lig MG (version 2)... ... | reverse complement strand
ATTCGTCAGATCTGATGCTTTTCTTGAAAAAGAAAAGAAAATCGAAATTTTTTCCAAAAAATATTTTTTGGATAATTTTGTTGAGATTTTTGTTGAGAGAAATTTCCCGCAGACCCGAATCGTATAGTCTTTTAGAGCGATAGAACCATAATCAAAATTACTGAGATGTCAGAAGCCGTCTCCATAAAAGAAGTTCTATTGAGCTTTTTGAAAAGAATATCATATTTTTTTGAGAGGATATTCAACAATGTTTGAAGTTTTGGATAAATATTACGAAGCCCTGATCTCATCAAATCATCTGATTGATTTGGAATTAAAAAAATTTAGTCTTTTATAGTGTTATCCTATCGTGATAAAACTTTCCTCAAAATTAAATTGTGATTTCCTCACGAAAAATCATATTTCTCAAAAACTCAATTTGAAGTAATTTGAGCTTGAATTGCTCATTTTCATCTTCAAACGTTTCTTCTCACGACATTTTGAATTTCAGCGTCTTTATGCTTAATCTCTCTTTCCTCTCACGAAGCCACTTATTTCTGGATTCGTGGAGAAAACTTATAAAAAGGAAGAAAAAAGTCAAGCCCAAAGACACTCGAAAGCAATCCTCGAGAAACATGAAATGTGGAGCCACTTTGGTAACCAGGCATTCTCTCGATTGATATTATTCAGATTTCACTGTTTTGCAAAAGGAAGAGTCTTGCCAATCACTTCAAAAGATATCCTTCATTTCTCCTTCCACCTTTGGTTATAAACTATTCGGGTAAAAAATTTCAAAAGAGTCGATAAGATTGATCTTCTTTTGTATTTTATTCGAAACAAATATCCCAGAAAATATATTTTCCGTCCACAAATATTTAACCATTTTAATACAGCTTATCTTGCCATAAAATAAACTTATTCTTTTGTATCTTCTTCTTTAAGCTCTCTAACCCTATCTTATCCACTGTACTTCACTCTCGAAATCATTCCTCATCAACCTCTGGGACTTAAAAAGTTTCAAATACAGTTTTTCGATCTCCTAAACGCCAATTCAAGTAATTTAGAGAATCTAAAAGCAATTTGTCTTGAACAAATAATTATAAAAATTTAATCATTCAAACTAAGGCCTAAAATTCACTAATTTTCTTCTCCTTTTATCACTCTGATTTCATATCTTTTCAGTTCACTTCATCATACTCTAATCACTCCAACCTCCCAGCATCGATCTCACGAACCTTTCTAAAGAATTTACTAACTTTCCCTTTGAGTCCGCCTTCACAAAAAATATACTTGCTTAATTTTACAAGAAAATGAAAGAAACCCCGAATCTTTCCTTATTCTCATAAAACACCCTTCAGTTGAGAAATCCCATGCCTCACAGGTAATCCTCCCACAACCTTGGAGGCAAAATATAATTTACAGAGTTAATTACTGTCACAAAAAATTAATTATTTTAATAACCAAAGCCATAATAACTCATTGACAGGAATCGTGGCCGCCAAGATCACAAAAACTCGTTTTTATCAAGATTCCGTCGAATAATCACACCCCGCCTTCCATCAAAAACCATCTTTCATCAAAATCTAAAGTAGCCATTTCAATTTATAATATAATCTCCTTCCATATTACTCTCATATCCAAAGCCAAAATCCTCTTACAGACGACCACGTCAAAGAAAAATCAAGTTACGTATGTCAAAGATTCATTGAATCAATAAATAAACTCGGATTTGCCCCAGAGTTTTGATACTATTTATCAAGGCCATTACGTTTCTAATGAATTCTAATAATTCGCATCTTACTAAACCCTAATACAACTAAAACCAACACCGTTCCTGTACTGTCTTTCCTATCCCAACCCTCCAAGGTTCTCAATCAAATCTGCTGAAATCAGACAACCCAGAACCTCTCTATTTCCAATTCCTCAGCTTTAAAAACTAGGAAATAAATACCAGGAATTTATCATATCAACGCTTTTCTAAAGGCCGAATTCAACATTTTCAACAAAACAATTCTGCAGAGAATCTCCTTTCTTCACATCTTTGGGTTTTAGAAAAAGTTTTTTTGAAGGAAAATTTGCTTAGTTTAAGATTAGGAGTTCAGGACAAGTCTAAAAAAATAAACAGGATAGTATATATCATCATCAACACAGTCATCTTTCTATAAAATAGCCAAGAAAATCGCAACATAGTTTTAATTTTAAAAATCCCAAAAGAAATCTTAACAAAAGAAAAAATGACGACAACTCTTGCAATGAGGGCAATCAACATCCAACCTCGAAATCCAAAAACAGACAATCCTGCAGACTTTAACATTGACGAGGTTCCTGAGCTCGAATCTGAACGGATCCCCAGTCTTAAAATTAAACACCAAACTCTCTTTCCTGAAGAAGATGACAATGCACAGACAAAACCAAACTCCAGTAACGCCAGAAGTTTAGCTCAACAAGAACAAATCGACCTTTCTTCTCCAAAACACGCTGACAGATATACCCCAAATACCGGTGTTCTAAGCGATAATGGCAAAGAAGAAGGCGTTGCTTTCTCAGAAGAATCTCCTGTTGAACAAATACAACCAGAACCAAATATCGAATCCCTTCCTCCTCTTGATAGTAGTCCTGTCCAGAATCCTACAAAATCTTTCTTGAAGCCGAATCTACTCAGAAGGCAGGACAGTAACCCTGTTGTTATGCAGGATTTCCATCAAATTGAGTCGAATTTGGAAGGCGATGGAAATGTATATACACATGAAGGAGACAATTCGTCTCCATTGTTTAACGCTGCGGATAAGGGAAGTATGGGCTTTGGGACTATGAGCAATTCAACTTTGGTCACCTCGAAATTTGCACCAGATCGAATGAAAAAGAATAATAGTCAAGTGACTTTCTTGTTCAAGTCTCCCAAACAAAATGTCTTTAAAGAATCTTTTGCAAGCCCAAGATCTGCTCGTGAGGACAATAGATCAGAGTAAATCTCTACAAAATTTAAGCCAGTATTAATGCGAAATTTTAGTGGAAGAGAGGCTCAACGCAAATGGAATAAACTCAGTCATGTTTTCAAATCTATCATGATGTTCAGTCGTCACGAGGTCAAGAGCATAAACGATCCAGTAACCTGAGACGAATTGATATCTTGACTCTTACCTTCTTAAAGGCAGCCATTTATGATGAAATTTCAGCTTTTCAATTGAGACAACTCGATGGAAAACGTAATAGAGCTTGGGATATCTCAGTATTTTCTCATTGTAACAACTCTTAATTCCCCGTTTAGAAGCAAGATTTTGCAAGGGAGGCTTTTCAGAACATCAGAAGAGTTGAAGTGTTTTGTGAATGTGCGACTATTGGATCAGGAAAACATGTCACTTTTATGAATGAACTCATTGAAAAAGACCCTAAAAGGTAAACCTTTTTGTTATCAACTTGTCCATGAATTTTTTAATGAACGCAGATAATCCGTCATTAAAAAAATATTTCCTCATCAGAAGGATAGTTTAAGGAGAATTTTTTTGGGATGAGAATACTGAACGGAGGAGAGGGGCAAAAGGAACATTAGCTTTTTCCGAGTTTATTTGATCATTTTATAATGGCTTTAAAAAAGAGCTTATATTCATTCTTTTTTAGATATTTATTGGAACCAGATGATCCTGCATATTTGACAAATTGCAAAAATAGTAGAGGTCATACTCCTTTATATATTGCTGCCAAACATGGAAACCTCGAAGTCATCAAATTACTCTTCAAATGGAAAGTCAATTATCTCATTCCCTCCAAGGTAAATAAAGATTTTTTTTAAAGAAAAAAAACTCATTTTTCCTTAAAGATCAGCCTTGTTGATAAAAAGACAGAGTTGCCATTGGAGGCAGCAGCAAGATGGGGACATGAAGAGGTGGTGAAATACTTATTGGAGAATTGTAAATTTGATGTCAGTTATGTGAGAAAATGCTTGCAAATAACTGAGTCAAACAATATCAAATCGATGATTCGAGAATATTTGAAAAGGCCAGACATCAAAAAAGGATGGAGAATAGTTACCAAGTTCTTTGGATAAACAAGAGAGAAGAACAATTTTGTCTTTTTCTCTCAAAGATGAAGATGTGCTTCATGTATCTTATTATAAATAGTCTAACGAAATTTTTTTTTTGCTTTGATGATTGGAAAACAGTTTGGCTTGATGATCTTCTTGTTTTTTTTTCTTTTTATAAAAATTATATATCAACTAAACTTTTGTCAAGTTCAACTGGTTTTTGCTGGGTCAATTTGGTGGAATATGGAATCCAGCGTGTATAAGCTAAATTCTAAAGGATGCCACTGTTTTGCCTCTACCATTCATATCAAGTTTATTTTCGTATTTATTAGGAAAATTAGAATAAAACTTTATATGAATTGTCATTGTATTATAAATTATTATTATATCAATAATAAAACAACCTCTCTTCCTTGTGCTCAAGACTTTATTTTTGATTTTTGGCTTTCCAAAAATACAAAGAAATTTACTTCAGCAGCTGAGCCGAGAGAAAATTTCTTATTTGACGATTAGAATTCTCATCATCCGAGGAATGATTTTTCAATTGAGAGAAAGGGAAAAATTTCTGAGAGCTAAGGAATAAATTTTATATTTGAACAAATATCCTAACAAAAAGCCAAGAAAATGCTAATCAGTAAATTTCTCAAATCTTCCACTCGCCATTTCTTCAACAAGCCTGCTTACAAGTTCTCCCTTGTCAAAATTAACGATAAGCAAACTCTCAAATTCCCATACAATTTCTCTGGTTTTGATGTCGCCATTCAAAATAAATTAAGTGAATCATATCAAGAAGTCCTTGATGACGTTTTCCAAACAGATACAAGAGCAGGTTTCAAATACGCTTATGCCAACACAATTGAGGCTTTTCTTCAAAGGGATTTTGAATACTTCAGAGATATCTGCGAGCCAAGATTATATTCAGAGGTCGAAAGAGGCTTGTTGGATCTTGATGAATTTGATCTTGAATTGGAAAGTACAGAGTTGTATGAAGATAAAGTGAAGGTGGCAATTGATTCCTTCTCTTTGATTTATGGGGTACAGCATATAAGAGAAGAGAATTTTAGTGCGAAAAATTATACAAGCAAAGAGTATTCAATGAGTGGAGTTGATCTGAAATTATATACAGCAAAAGCACATGATCCAATGTACGTAAAGAAATTGCAGCCAATGATCCAAATTGGATGTCTTTTTTATTCCAATCAAGATATTTTGTTGAGAAAAAAGGGAGGAGAAGTTGTTGCTGGAGGTGATTCAAATGGATATCATCGATTAATTTTTGAATTAGCAAGTGAATCTGATGAACCTGAAGGATCCAAATATTTAGATAAAGTCTTGCACTCACCTACTGCTATGGTTGGAGCTCTGGGAATATTTCTCAGTAATCAAAAAATGATTGAGTTTATAAGAAATTTGTTTGGTGTCAATGAAGCTGTATGGAAAATTGTTGATATTGATAATCATCTCAATGGTAATCCCCATGTTCATTGAGCGAGAATAATTTTTTTTTCAGACACATTGTGAATGTATTGGATAAGGATTTAAATATTTTTTGAGTTCCCCTGAAATCTTGGTTTCGAGAAATACTAAAATACTCCCACTCTTTTTGACTTATTTTATGAACTTTTTCATAATCCAAAAGATCGAACTGAACTAATAAATCTCTTCTACATCAATAATTCTCTGGAACTCCCTTTTAGTTTGTTCCCAGAAATATCTCTCTAATAGATTAGATCTACTTCGATTCCAAGATCCTCATAACACGACCAAATACATTAATTTATCATTGAATAAATTAAAAAATTAGATTTCTAGATTTAATCAAATCGAATCAAATGAATAATCCAAGAGGAGGAAGAGGACGAGGCAGAGGCGGAAACAAAAATTCCAATCAGAATCAAAGGTAAAACCCACTCTATCCTCATGTCCTTCAAATTTCTCAGGCAACCACCACCACCAAAACCTCAAGAAACTCAAGCTACCACCCAAAATACGCCTCAAAATACCACTCCTACGCCCCCAGCTGAGGATAAAATCGCGCTCTTAAAGGCTAAGCTCAAACAGAATAAAGCCACAGCTGAAACCACTACTCCATCCATTCCTACAGCCCAAACCACGGTACTTGTGTTCTATTCGCTTCAGTATTGATTTCAAAAGACTCCAGCAGAATCAGTCCCAGATAAATCTCCATTAAAAGCTGATCTGATGGCGCTCAAACTTGCAGCTCTTTCCAAGTACGGTCATCAATACGCTCAATTCTTGCAACTTCAATCGATTTTTGTGATGAACTAGTTAGCACCTTAGGCTAGATAGAATAGGAAAACCATGGTTTTATTATTATTTTTCATCATTTTGTCTAACTCCCCGAAAATCCCTGAGACCCTTGAGGCTTTCAAGATCAAAGGAATGGCTTGCTATGATATGATATCAACTTGTTGATTGTCAAAGGTGTTTCTTATAGCACAGCTCACCCCTTAATGATTTTCGAAAAAACCCCAATTTCGGCTTGTCGTTGTTGTTGCAAAATCACTTTTCAAATTTCCCATTCTAAATCCCTCTTGCTTATGTTTCCCATAGAAAGGCAGAAGCTCCTTCAGTCCAAAAAGAGGAGCCAACTCAACCTCAGCCTGCCACTACCCAACCCAAAATGGTGACCAGAGCCCGCGCCAACGCTCCTGCTACAATGGCTACTCCTGAAACCACAACACCCCTGACCCCTAACGTCCCAGAAACTAAGCCTATTGGGAATAGAATCATTACTCTCGGCAATAAAGGAAATAAACCAGGTATTTGCGAGTACTTTCTTCTCTCTCAAAAATTCCAAAGGAACCATTTCAGGACTCAATCCCAACAATCGTACTACTCCTGCAAATACCACCACTGCTGCGACGACTGTGACCCCAACAACCACTCAACCAAAACCAGAACCTCCAAAATTGGAGACCCCCAAACCCGAAATCCCTAAAACTGAGCCAAGTAAACCAAAGGATTTACCTGTGCCCACTGTTAAAAATACCGTCATTAATTTGTCTGGAAAACCTTCATTACCTCCAACTGGTGGTGATAAGGTGGCTCCAGTCACAAAGACTTCTGAACCTGCTGCCATAAAGGTTCAAGAAAAACCTCGTGTAGAGACTGCTCCAGTAAAGCCCATCAGAGGAGAAAGTGCTCCCCTTGTACATGAAGCTACTACTGAAAAGGCAGTCGCTACTAAAGAGGAACCCAAAATCCAAGAAAAAGCAAAATCAGACAAAGCAGATAATGAAAAACTCGAAATTGAAGGTACAGTTTTGAAATGGGGTGTTCAAAGTCTCAAATGAGAATAGAAGAAACAAAAGAAGACAAGGTCGAAGAAGAAGAAGCTGAAGAAGAGGAGGAAGAAGAAGAAGGCGATATGGAAGAAGAGAAACCAGAAGAGTCAGCTGATAAAAAAGTCGAAGAGAATAAAGAAAAAGGATCAACGACTCCTCCTGTAGTTTCTCCTAAAGGAACAGCAGCAATTACTAAACCTGCTGTTGTTGAAAAAACCATTGAACCTGCTATGACTTCTGAACCTTCACAACCTCTCACCACTATGCAAGAAGAGAAGCCTGCTGTTGCTGCTGTACCAGAGAATATTGAAAAGGCCCCTGAAGTTGAGAAAGAAGAGGAGGCTGAAGAAGAAGAAGGAGAAGAAGAGGGTGAAGGTGAAGAGCGAATCGAAGAAGAAGAAGAGAATCTCTCGACAGGTATGCCAATAAAATTGGGTGCAAAGTCTAATTTTCCATAGGATCAAAGAAATTAAAGAAAAATAATGGAAGCCCAGAAAATGTCTCACAAGGATCACCTGAATCCAAAAAGTCTTCTTCAAGTTCTACTGCAAGTAAATTGCAGTTGAAACAACAAAAGAAGGATGCTGAAAGAATCCAAAAATCAGTAATAAGAGAATATTTATGAATAGAGGAATAATTTATTTCGTAGATGGCTGAATTAGAAGAGCTGGTCAACAATGTGGAATCTAAAATTCCTGAAAATCTCAAAAATCTTATCAATTACGCTGAAACCATCAATAAGGTAATTTGAGAATTCAGAATGTATATTTATGTAATCTCATAGAAACGTCCATTCCATAAAAGACTTGCAAAGGTTGTCAGATTTTTCGAGAATTTCCAAGCCTAAAAATTCCTCGGCTAGCTCTTGTAAACAAACAAAATAATGGTTAATTCTTTATTTATGTTCATCTTATCTATCTCTATGTTATTCATATACTTTGTAAATTGGTAATTCATCAATAAAACATTCATTCATATACCAGTATACACTCTTGCATTGAAAACAAATGAATAAATGAATGTATTGTGTATCTTTACAAAAAAAACTTCAACAATAAAATTACAAAAAAGAAATTTTATAAAAATATCTCCCATTTCATTATTCATACAAAAATATTTCTCTTCTCATTACAAGCCAAAGCTCAAATTACCTTGTTGAGAACGAGGAACAAGGCCATTTCTCGTATTAAACTCATGATTTTTCTCTTGCAACTTTCTATTTGCAATAAAATTCTTATCAAACTGAAACTTCGCCTCTCTTTTCGCTGCTCTTGGTTTCACTTGATTATTCCTTGCTATCTTCTCCTTCAAATTTATAATATTCGCATCCGTCATCACCACCGATGGAGGTACTGTCACTTTCAGTTTCAACAGCGGAAGCTTTGTATTAAACTCCACTGCGTCTTTTGCGCTATATTTCAAAGAAGCATACGTTTCAACTCCTCCTGTATGCGTTGCTGCAGGGCTATTTTTGAAGGCACTTGGAGCGTAGCTCTGGTCTATGTTGCTGATTCTTGAATTATTATAGCCCTTGTTAGTCGCTGAGTTCTCTTTTTGGGATAACTGGAACAATATACTCGAATCACGCATGAGATCGACTCTGGATTGATTGTGAGAGCCAAGAGGCGATTTATCTTTAGATTTTGATGATTCTCGGAATTGATTGCTTGATTTTTCCATTGAAGGAGTTTTTGCTACAGGAGGAGAATTTAAGCGAGATCGTGGAGACACACTTTTTGCACGGGCTTCTTGAAGAGCTTCCTTGAAAATTTTCGCATTTGCTCCAGGCTTTGGTTTCAAGTCATCATGAAGAAAACAGCCTTTATCTGCAAACATGTCAAGGTATTCAATATATTCTCGGAAATTCGTAAAGTCTTGGAAATCCTTCTTCTTTCCATTCTTTTTGCCTTTTCTTGCTTTTAGTGGTCTCAATCTATTTAATTTCTTTCTAAAAATGTTTTGGTAAGAAGATTTATTCAGGACTGGTTGTTTTACTTCATTTGTTGTTCATCACAGAAACGAGAATAGACAGCAGAAAGTTCGCGGTCCATCATTTGAGGATCAAGATCGCGATCCTTCAAATTATTGTCCAAAAACTTCTTTATCACTCTCTGCCTTCGAGTTTGTTTGCTTCGAACAAAATGTACGAGATCATTGGCGTATCGAGCTATCTCAAGATGCACAGGCTCGTCAATATGACTCTTATGGTAAGGAATATCTGATATTGCAATCATTGCTGGTTGGGCTAAATCAATTAAATAAAAATGTTACTTTATTTCAGAAAACTCCCAAATTTAAGTTATTAAAACTTTCTCTCAGAGATCCTTGATAATTAACCACATTTCCTTTACAGATTAATTCTCACTCTTCTTCAATGATATCTTCACTGTTTCAATTCTGAATAAGAGCAGTTGTTTCTTTGATTTTTACCCCGAAAAATTTGTTCCTAGGTAAATCTCGAAGGATTTTTGCAACATTTCTGTCTGAGCTCAGGACAAATAAAATTATTAAAAGACTTAATTTCTCTGCTAGAATTCGGATTAAACAGACAGACAGGCTCACAGTATGCAGGTAGGAGTAGAAGAATTTAAAAAGGACGTTCCAGTCAAAGTTATGATCGAGCTCTTGAGACAAGCTGTACGATATCTCATCTCTTATTTCCCCATCATTTGCTTTTAGGTTCTTGAAGAAGATCCTGAAAAACGATTTCCTCCCATTAAAGAAGCTTGCAAAATTATGACTGAGGCTATCCCCTATAAAAAACGTCTCAGAGGATTTACTAAAGAAAAAGAACTTTTATTTCACCTCATGCTCCTTGAAATCTTCAACAAAAAAACTGTACATTGAGCTTCAAGGATCCCTTTATTGATTGATAATTCCTCGTAGATACACCTTATAATGACGACTTTACTCGCCAAACTACCAGAATTTCCGGACTTTATTTATCTATTTTATCATGGCTTCCTTGAGCTTGCTCAATGTCCAGAAAGTCAAATACAAAGATATGGAGTAGAGTATAAACTTCCTAATGCGCCTCAGCTTATCAAATATGTCGACCCCGAGTATAAAAGAGAACTCAATCGAGATATCCTCAAGTATATCAAATATATCAAAGAAACTTCCTTTGAATATTTCAAACGCTTTGTCCTCGAAAATACTGAGGGAATTCTGCTTTATGATGCAAATCTTGATTTTCTCAAAATTATTGTTGCCTTTGTTAAGAATACACAGATTATCGGCTTCACAACTAAAATCTGTGCACTACTCGAGCAACTTCTTGCAAATCCTAATGGGAATAAACTTATCAAAAACAAACGATTAGCCACTGAAAGTAAATTTTTCTATGAATATTTTCTCAATCCACTTCAAAGTGTTGAATGCATTAAATGTAAGCGAGAATACTGTGAGAAGAATCATCAACAAGTTTCCAACAAAAGCAGAAAAGGCAGAAAGAGTTTTGAAACAGCCAAATGCCAATACTTTACGAAAAATCAGCAATACCTCAATGCTACAACAACAGCAACAGGCGTCTTTTTCAAGGAGTGTATCAAACTTTGATAACTCTTTGACAGACTTGTCGCCAAGAAAGTCTGGTGGCGGCGGTGGTGCTAAAGAAGGATTTAATAATTCTGATGAAGAAAGCGTTGTTATTGATGAAAATGAAGAGGATGAAGAAGATGAAGAAATTTTAATTGAGAATCTTCAAAGATTAGAAGACTGGCTTCTTCAAAGTATATCCTTTTCATTGAAAAATTATTCATTCTCCTACTAAGGTTCTGAATTTTCATTATTGGAAGATGATGTGTTATTGCATTTTTTCAGAGAGAATAAGCAACTTATCATCTTTATAAAAATGATCTTGGATCCTTTTGAAGCTGATTGCTCCACCTCAGTAACTAATTCTTTATGATTCCCCCTCATCCCCATCAAGTTTTATAGTTCATTTGAAGCGTTAGCACCAAAGATAAACAAAGTCCCTTTTCAGCTCGTTAACTTCAATTTTAAGCCATTACCAAAACACAATGACAACCCTGCTGAAGAAAAACTCACTGATAAACACAAATTCGAATCACTTTACATGTACAGGGCATATCTTTGTAAACGAATCCTTGATGATGAATTCAACTGGGATCAAATCATGCTAGGAGCTCCTCACTTCATCTCAGAATTCTTTAGCAGCATGTATCAAGCTCTTCAAAACCCACATCCTCGTGTCAACATCCACCTTGTGCTTGAAATCATCGAAATTTTCCTTCGAAGAGATCCTGAACAAACTCTTTTGAACATAATACAATCCCACGTCCCTTTTATTTTACTCTACAATATCCAGACCCCAATTGTCAGAGATTTCCTCATCAATCTTATCAATCTTCCTCAGAACTATTACAATATGGATAGCACCAGTCTTTTCAGACTTGCCAAATATCTCAAATTCTCCAATTTCTTCCTTGACTTCCTCAGCCTTCTTCTCGACAAAAACTGCCAATTCGACACCACCAAAATGAATATCACCAACAAACACGACGAAATTGCCGATATCTACGACGCTATCCACAAAATGTCTAACCACCTCATCAACGCTGCTTACAAAGCCAAGAAAATCCCACAGGTCTGTGCCATCAATTTCAAGAAAACCCAGAAATCATACCCAAAAGACTCTGATGATTTATTAGCAGAAGAGAGACTTGGCCTTGATAGCGATATTGACCGAATTATGCCTTTTCTCAATCATGAAACTTCAATATCCCGCATAGACACTAGCTCTCTTGGGTCTTCCCCAAGACTTCCCACTGTTCAATCTTCAGTTCCCTCACATCCTCGAATCAGCGGCCTCGAAAGACCAACTATTAGTATCTCTCCACAGAGACAGTCTCGTATTTATCCCTCAATGTTGGAATCGATTAAAAATGAAGAAGAGGCGAGACTACGGGATAAAACTCCAATCGCAAGTGTGACAAATATCTCAAGATATAGTAAAAGAGGAGGAATTAGCCCAATGACTCCAGTCGCGGCGACTCCTTCAATACGAAAGCCAAAGCTAATCAGAGAACTTAGTGATGAAAACCTTTCAATTTCCCGTGATATATCTCGCACACACAATGGAACCCCTCTTCCTCTTCATCATGAAAAAGAAAGGTCCTCTGTTACGATTCCGCCTGCTGCTGGTGAGAGACACAGCAGCATCGTCAATACAGTCACTTCTGACGAAACTCCACAAGGACCTTATCAATATAATTTCTTGAATGATGCTCCGACGCCGGCCAAAAAAGAAAGAAGAAGTGAAAGACTTTTGGGGCTTCGAAGAAAAAGCAGAGATTCTACTGCTACTGTTCAGCCACCATTCCACCAATATAATAGCAATACTTTGCTCAAAATCGTCCATCCTGATGTCAAACAAAGCGTCTATGTTCACCATTTTCAACATCTTAATGCTCCTTTAACTCAATCAATTCTCGGTGTTCATGCTTTGCCTTCAAAGTCAATGACAAGGTCTGCCTCTCTCCCTACTTTAAGCAAGCCAGGGAAGGAACTAAAGATTTTGGACGAGCCTGGGGATGCAGCACAAAGGCAAGTAATGTTTAGTCAAGAAGAGATAAAGAAGAATGAAGAACAAGCATATCCTCTAGCGATTGCTATGCATGATATCATTCAGATGTATTTTGAGAATTATAAACCGACTGGTCTGATGACAAAAATCGGGATTAAATCCACTGCAAACCTGAGGATTATTTCATGTATTCAAGGGAACCAAGACATAAAATTCTTTGCCATTCTTCTCAAGGTAATGATGAGAGTTTATCGATTCATCTCACAACAAAATAGAATTATTTGTTAAAATTTGCTCATTCCATTGAACAAGAAGAATCTAGCAGTGCTATCTGTGGCAAAATCATCAATAATCTCTTAAGTCGTTTGTAATGAGAATCCTTATTCGAAAAAAATCTTACTCTGTCTGTAGGAATGATTACAAGAGCTTCAAGAATTTATCGACAAGTATCCACGCAGAAAGCTGTAACTATGTTTTTCTTCTTGGCAAAGTCCTTGCTGAGAGCATCAAATGGAAACCAAAGAGTAAGCCTAGAGTTTACCTTCAAAACTATGTGGTTCACGAAATTTTTGGATCAAATAGATTGACTCTTTTGACCACGCTTTATCATATTCTTCAGAATGATTCTGTCAATAATTACAAAGTTTTGGTTAAACTTCCTGAACCTTTCTGGCACACTCTTGCTTATTGGTTCGTAGAACTCAAGTACTACATATCTTTCAAATAAATTGTTCATCAGTCTTATAGGCATCAAAATATGTTTTTGAATGTGGCAACAAAGATATTTAGAATCGCTTTACGACATGGTCCAGAGACATTATTACTTAAAATTCTTGTCAAAGTCAACATTCTTTCTATGCTTAAAACAGCTTATCGTGATGTCTGCTGTGATCCAACTTGTGGAAAGATGCTTAGAACTGAGAGTTTCCTTCTCAGTCTCAAAGAATTCGCTCTCGATGTCGATTACATCCAAACCGTAGGGATTGAGATTGAAAAAGTATGCTCTAACTTCAAATAGAATCGATGTGACTTGAACAAAATCAATGGTTTCCTTGATCTTTTTGATAGCTGGAAAATTTTAAAGAGAGGCTTATTGTACATTTTTTAATAGAAAAACTTTTGCTAAAAACTCCATTTAGCGGTGCGGATGATGTGTTGAGATTGACAACAAATAGTTCAGTGTCATTGTTTAGAAAGACAAGGAGTCGAAATAACAGCCCGGCTGATAACAAAATTATTCATATTCCAAACCCAGAAAACGAGAGTCAATTCAAAAAAGAATCAAGCACTGTTGCTCTCAAGTAAATGTTCCCAATAAACTTATCACTCTAAATCTCACGAAAGGAAACTAATTGAAAAAAGAGTAGAAAGAGCTCCTTCACAAGACGTTATGAGACTAAAGATAAACACAGAAAGAGGTAGCAGTGAAAAGAAGGGAACTTTATTGGAAGTGCCTGGAGTGTCGCATAAAACTGAAAGATTATTGGAGCATAGTGAAACAGCCAAAAAGCTCATCTTGCCAAGCATGCCAAAAGAAAATAGAAATCATAGATCTCAAACTACGCTTCGAGTTCGACATAAATCTAATCTTAGAATTTAGTTCGTCTTTTTTATTTTGTTAAAAAATCTACTGTAGTATAATATTTTTATTCAGATTTACAAGTATTTTGTTTTCTTCTCATAAAAAGATTTTCCCATTTGAAAAGATCTTATTCTCAAAGGTTTTTCATACATAATACAATAATCTATTGATTTATTAAATACTCACCAGGCCCCCTACCTACTACTGCATTTATTTATATTTCGGTCGAAAATTTAAATATCCTCTTGGTCTTGGTCTTCATCATCATCACCAATACTGGCACAATCATTCTCATTCACTTGAGGTTCATTTAACTCCACTCCAAAAAACGATTCATTCTCTGCACAAGATCTTCTAAACTTGGCCAAAAACCTCTTGAAACACACTTCGTCTCTTATAAAAAATCCAAAAGTCAACGACGTATCAATCTCATTTATCCCCACATGCCTTATCGAAGTCTTGAAATACGTATGCATAAGATCCTTCAAATCCTCCTTCTTCTGTACCGCCTCCTACCAATATCATTAAGACTCGCCCTTTTATTCAACGTTACCTGAACAAAATGAGGATCAAAGTACATAAGTTTATCCCCTGTATATCCTACAATATAGTACGCCAATCCAGGCTTTCCGGCTATAAAAAGAAGGTTAACTCAATCTCCTCTCAAAATCCATACCAATCATTCCGATAGACTCAGGGTAGCTGAGCAAATCCTTTATGAAAGGAATATATTCGGGATTTGGTTTATCCAAGCCAGTTTTAGCCAGGATAAATATCGCCAACGAGCCATCCCATTTATGCTTCAATAGGCTTTCGATCTCTTTTGGCGTTTCAAGATAAACAGATTTAATGTTATTCCCAGGTTCATTTTCAAAATTCACATCACTAACGCGTAACATTGATTGACTCTCAGATGTTATCTGAGCAGCTTGAATCTTCTTATTTTTATTTTCTTCATCTTCATCGTCTGTGTCGACAACAACGACAGATTCATCTACCATCTTTTTCAGCGCATTCGTCACATATATTGTGCTCTCTATATAAATCTCAGTCTCCAATTTTTCCGCTGTTAAATATCCGTATTCTTTCTGTATTCCTTGTAATGCAAACAACACATTCGAAGACTTGAGCCAGATCCCAGCTCCCAGGTTAAAATGTTTATTCAAATATCGACAAATGTTCTGAATAGAATATGGAGCCTTCTTTGGGTCAACTTCTGTATCAAGAAACCACTCAATAATCTGCCTTTTCAGATCATTTTCTTCAACACCTTTATCATTTATAGAAGCAAAATATCTTCTCAAACATTCTGCAAACATCATCTGACAAGCCCGGATCATACAGCCCCAGCTTGTATCGCTAACATAGGACTGAGCTTGAGGATTCACTTCGTAATTCAGTTTTGGAAAGTTTCTTCTGTATGAAAACCAAATAATATCCGAAAACCTCTTGGTCATCTTATCCACTTCTTCAGCATTTTCGATCCCATTTGTAGATAAAGGATACCCTTTGCCAAGCAAATACGCTACAGAATTATTACTGCCGTCTACATGCCTGATATTCTCTCCTATCTCCTCCAAATTATATCGGAAGTTTGTCCTAAATTTTGGTGAAAACTGGATTCTATAAGACAATTTACCCCATATTTCTGAGCTTTTCAAGATAAGTTTCTTCTCTTTTCAGGTCTAATCTTTGGCTAAATAATTTATCTGGACCAAGTCAACCCAGAATAGATACCTGTCTGGCTTCTTTTCGACAAAGCTAACACTTTGAATCATTCCTATATCGCAAGAGTCTTCAACTTTTTCAAATCCAAGGCCGTTAAGTCGACAATTGTCGCAAAAATGAAGTGAACTATCAGAAAGACTGTGGTTTTGAATAGGCTTATCTCCTGTGGAGAGTTAAGGAAAGGGATGGGGAGGGGGATACCTTTTCTTTGGATAGCTTCCATATGAAAGAGAATTGATTAAGGGTTGGAGTTTTTTTGGGAGAGGAAAGAATGAAGAGGAAATGATAAATAAAATAGTAAATTATACTATAGGATTTAAATGGAATTTTTTTATCAAATACAGAAAAGAGGCAAACAATTTTACAAGGCATTCTTTTCTGATTGATCACTGATAAAAAATATTTTTGAGAAGGTAAATTTTGTGAAGAATGTTTCATCACCTGGGTGGGAAAAGTGTTCGGAGAGAGCTTGTTTTGAAGTTTTTGTGATCAAAACAAGTTGAGTCTATTCAAGTTGAGAATAAACATACAGTAAATTCGTTAAGAAAATTTTCGAGTCTACAAGAAGAAATTGATCAAATTGAGGAAAACTTTGAGAGTCAAAATCACTAACAAGCTTGTCACTTCCCGTCTCTTTGCAGAACCTTCTGAGACACTCAGGAGTGCGGTTTATTTTTATTTTTAACTTCTGAATGAGAATTTTGCCAAGTCAACTCAGCGAGTCAAATCCTCTGCACAATTCAAAGAGACTATTTTTTCAGATTCTATTATATCATTTGAAAACTTTTGTCCAGAATAATTTTTTCTTGCAAAAATATTTAAAAAAATAACCTTTTGGAGCATCATTATTCATAACAATAAATTTTCCAAGACCAGAATTCAGTCTTACTTTCTCTCAAAAGTTTCCATGATTGTAAAAATAAAACAGGGTTCGGAATCCAGATTTTCAAAAAGTCGTCCGGATTTCTTTCATTTTTGACCTTTTGATTTTGAAAAAAAAAATTTGAAAAAAAAACTCCAAAAAATTCAACTGAGTTTTTTGAATGGAATTTCTCCAATTCAAAGACAACCTATGAAAAGAATTAAACATTCAACGACCATTCTGACTCAAAATGTGACATAAATTTTTTGTGAATATTTCCTCTGAAAACTCGAAAATTATGAGCAAATATGAGTGAAATAGCAAAAAAAACCTATCATTTTTGGGAAATTTTTTGTATGGGTTCAGGATTAATCCGGAAAATGGTCCAGATTTTCAAAATCTCAAATTTCGAACCCTGCAATAAAAAGCTCTTTGAGATATTCAAAACGAATAACTTGAGAATTTTCAAGAACTGACCCCAAAAAATTTTTTCTATCTTAATAGGAAAAACATAAGTAAGAGTTTTTCTCAATTTCTCAAGGTCCTTATTGCCCCCTTCAAAAAAAATTTTGTTGTTACCTCTCCCAGTCTCAATCAGAACTCAATTTTCTTTGGCTCAAAATAATTCGCCTTCCTTGACAATCAAACCTCTAAAATTTCTTCACTCTGGCTTCCCTGAGCGTCGAGGACTTTTTCAGGATCAAAATCTCGCTAAATCTTCCTCTTGTTCGATCTATTTATCGAGAGAATTTTATAATTTTATAAAAAATAAAGAAAGGAGTAAAAATCTATTGAGCAGAAGAATAACTACGAAAGAATATGAAAAATGAGTTTTGAGACTCTTATAAAGGAATATAAAATCTTACTTATCAGAAATATAAATTCTTCCATTCCTTTGTAAGTACTCTTTTCTAGAGAATTTTAGCAGAAAAAATTGGGCGTTGGGATTAATTACCGTCATAAACATAATCATAAAAACTCAACTGAAATTAATCAAAGCAAAGCTTCTAACTTTCAAAGAGTATAAAATTACAATTTGTTCATTTCTTTTTATCTGTTATCCGAAGATTTTTGGTCCAAACTGAATCCGAATTACTTTGAGTGGTGACTTTCAAAGGATAAACTTCATTATCAATAAAGCCATAAAACATATACACAGTGTAAAGCTTTCCACAAAAAGAGTTTGAAGAGGAGTTCGCAGAAGTTAACAGATTCGATTATTCAGCAAATATAAGAAGAAAGGATAGGAAGAAAACAAAACCTTTTTAATTCGTATTTCGAATAATTAATTCAGTTTATTGAGTTTTTGTTTCGAAACAAAAAAATTAGGTAAATTATAAAGTCTGAAATAAAAATAACCCTATCATCCGTCACTATTTTCTTCACATCTCCTTGGAAAATACGATAGTTCCACAAGCTATGTCTTTTTCCTCTATTCTACTTCTCCTTCCTATCCTCCTTAATGAAAATAAGCCCTTTTCCTCCTGTTTATTCTCGAAGAAAAGAAGCATAGTTCTTTTGTTAAATTTTCTTGGAAATGATCTCTGCTGTTGAAAGACCGTCTTCAGGACAGTTTGGGATCTCAATTCTTTTCTAACTTTCGTGGAGCAATTTTTTTCAACAAAAAAAAAAAACTCACACGACACCAAGTTTTTCTGGAGTTTTCTCCTCATAGGCGCGGGATAATTTTATTAATAATTTTCTAGAAAAATACAACCATTCGGCACTCTCCCAAGTCTCAACCTTCCAGTTATGTCTAACTTCTTTTTAAATCCATCGTGTGAAATCTTATCATTTCTTAGTGTTTCCCTCTTTCCTTTCATAAAATCAATCGGGCATGCGACTATGCCTCTGATTCTTAAGATTTTCGCACTTTTAATACTAAAGGGGGTCAATGATCATCTCATCATCTCTTTGAGTTAATTAATTTTTAACAAAAGACTTCTCCAGATTATTCTAAAAATGCTTCTTTTCTCGAATTCCAGAAGATTTCTTTTGGATCGTAACTGTGTCTCTTGAAGAGGGACTAAACAAAAATCCTCTCTCTGAATGAAAAAAAAACAATGAAAAAAAATGAAAACGCATTCTCAATGGAGACTCTTTTTAAAAGTTTTCTCTTCATCGATTCGATTTTCTGATTTTTGAATTATTTTTAAGCAAACAGTCAAACAAAACTTAGTTTTGAGGCAGGCAAGAATTTTTGTAAAATAAATTTTATGATGAGGCGGTCAAAAAAGTTTATCCCTCAGAGACCAATGGGATCAAAATAAATAAAATTAGTTTAGTGATTCATTAAAATGAGTTGCTCCATCAAAAACCGAATCCTCTTCAAAGGGGGTTTCTCCTCATTTCCCATCGATAGACGTTCTAGAGTCAGGCGAGTGCATTCCCTTCTGCACTGGCTCTCATTCTAATGGAAATCATCAGAGATGATGTTTCTTTGATTTTCTATGCACCCATACAGTAAGATATTTCAATAGGCTGTTGAACTCGAAGTTCTAGGATAAGGCTTCATGATAGTCTTCGGCCACCTTTGACAGGAAAATGAGTAAAAATGAAGTGAAAAAAGGAAGGGAAATGAAAAACAGTGTATTGAAAAATTAATATTAAATAAAAACAGTGACTCAATTTTATTTAGATTGTCTTCATAAACTCCTCGAAAAACCAATAAAATCTGTATAAAAACAGCCTCCTCCCCTTCACCGAGATCTCATGAAGAAAATTTCAGACTCCAAGAGAAGTGTACTCTGTTATATAAAATCACACGATTCTTTAGTCAATCCAATGGAATGAAGAATTTCTTAAGAAATCTGAAGAAGGGTTTAAAATTTTTAGATTTCTTCTGATGAGAAAAAAGTCTTCATCATCATTCGTATAAAGAATAAAATTTTATGTTTAAAAAAGGAAAAGAAAAATCTCATTTCGAATTTCCTGGTTTTAATTTTTCTCCACGGACCCCCTTATTTTTAACGATGTTTCCAAATAAAACATAACCTACAATTATTCATGAATCCAAAGGTTTATTGCCATCATCTTTTTCAGCTTTCTACGTCAGTTTTTAAATTTATTTTTCCCTCTGTTTTTCATTTCTTTCAAACTAAAGAAATCCTTTTTCTGTTTGATTTTCAACAGAATTCAAACTTCTCGCTCACCCTTTTCTATCCCCTAACTCCAATAAACTCCACCTCCAAAATCTTCCCCTTCATCTGATCTCTCTGGCTCTGGCTTAAATTAAAAATATTTTGGCTCATTTTTAATTGAAGAGTTTCTTCTTTTTAAATATAATAGCTTCATTTAGCATCTCCTTCGAATGGCGTTTAAAACTAAACAAAAAAGTTTTTGGAGGTTCTGACTCGGAAAACCTCTGTTAAAACTCCCTAAACCCCAAACGAGTGTTCAAGAGAAAAGTTCAAGCGTATTAAGATGAAATTAGTTATATATATTTATATTTAAAGTGTTAATTCTCACATTCTCAAACTGAAAAAATTTCCACTCAATAAACCAGGCTATTAACCGAAAATCTCTCAAAACCCCAGCAAATTCATCTCTTCTAGAGTTTTCTTTTGCCTCAGATACTCAAGATACTTTCAGAGACAAGAAAAAAAACGAATTCGAATCTGAAATTCGATGGAAAGTACTGGATAATTAATTTTTTTATTTATCAAAAAAGATCAAACTTGATGAATTATGCTTTCAAAATCCAGTAAATCAAATTTGTTAAATGACCGCTCTAACGAATTTAATTTTTGTTTCTTCGTACTCTTTATGAGTCACATTGAATTCTCCTCTCTGTCCCCGAGGAACCTTTTTTGTTGCTATCCGTCTTTTATCACAAATTTCCCTTTGAATTTCACTTCTAAAGAATTTTTCTGTGAAAATTTTCAGCATTTCACAACAAGTTCTTGCTATTTTTTCTTCAAAAACAATTCAATTCTCGTATTCTGAATTCTCGGCAGTTTTAGTTGATGATTTGAATGTGTAATTTTATACATGTCCTAAAAATAAAAAAGCTCGCTAAAAATTCTCTACGTCCACAAAATCTTCATAAGAACATCCTATGAACAAAGGAATACATCCAAATAACCCTCAAATAACATTACATTATTTAATAACATGCCAAATCGACGCATTTCAAAAATAGTAGTCTCCGACCCCTTTGAATTCTTCAAGAATTAAATCTTCAGGTTCACTGAATTTCTTTAAAAAGCCACGAAATTTCTCTCTGAATATTTAACTCTACAGGGCCCCTTTCTTTCTTTTGAAAAAACAAAGAGTTCAATCAAACCTT
>Ga0182738_1002593_pt1 | contig 21327 bp, 17 predicted proteins | sample eDN5th30CBELigMG_FD_128876 | JGI IMG/M metagenome (GOLD analysis project Ga0182738, IMG submission 128876) | Enriched Miracle-Growth compost microbial communities from Emeryville, California, USA - eDNA 5th pass 30_C BE-Lig MG (version 2)... ... | reverse complement strand
GAGTCTCATCTGAGAAATTTTACACTCCAATTTTTTATAATTTATGTAACTCCTAAAATCAAAGACTCTGAAGTAAATTATAAGGGATCTTTTCCATCTTTTACTACAAACTCTGTCATGATACAGTCTGCTGAGCATATTTAGAGATATTAGCAGTGCTAATGAAACAGGAGATGTCTTATTAATGTGATCAAAGAGTGAAGAAAGATTTGCATAGAAAAATTTGTGACTCGAATTCCTCGACTTTCGTTTTGAGATAACTAAATATTTAAAACGATAGAGAAATACTCTGATTTATTCGACGTACTTTGTAAGTTTTAATCTTGTTTGTTTGCTGTCAGAAATAAATATGATATATCGCTTAATTAATTGAAAATCCTTGTCCTATGAAACCCTGGTATCCAATTCAAATTTTCTGATTACCAATCTTGCAAGAAGCCCATTTAGATGCCGAATAGCCAGTTGTATCACTGAAAAACCGTTATAATCAGGCCTAAATCTCAGGGGTTCTTTGCAGGCGTAATAATAGAAGCCAACATTTCGAAATTAGATTATTTATTAATTCGCAAATAAAAACAAGAAAAAATCCCTCGCAGATATCAAAGCACAAGGATCATGAGGTTCATGGGGAAGTTTGATTTCTAAAAAGGGACTAAATCTTGACAATATGAGATTTGAAGAAATTCCAAATGTGGGATTGAAATTTCGAATGAGAAGAAATTTCAGCCCTTGTACTATGATATTAATTTCAAACCTCTCTCTTTTGATATTTTAAGGAAAGACTCCAATCGTTCACGGAGTTTATTATAGTCTTAAGCCTCCAGGAAAATCAAGGTCTCGATGCATAAAATACGCTGATTTCTTGATTTGAAGGGAGTGGAACCAGATAGAACTGCGTGGAGTAGTTACGATAAAAATTTTCCTGAAAGAGCAAAGAGTAGTATTTTGAGTGTGAATCTGTAAGAAGGAATCTTGAGAAAAAGTGGCTGTGAAGCTTTCAATGAGGAGACGAGTGAGTTGGGAGGAGTTTTACGGAGAATCATCTGTAAGGGAAATAAAAAAATGACATCAAAACATGAGTTCATTTTTTATTTTTTGTTGAACTCCCACAAAATATAAAATATTAAAAAAAACACACAGCGAGAGCTTTAATGAGCACGCTTTTTTTTTAATTGAAAATTTTTTTTTTTTAATCTTGAGTTGCTGAAAGGAAAAAAAATAGTCATCTCTTTTTGATTTAATCCCAATAATTCATTAAATTATTTTTTTTTCCTTTTTCACCTCTGATGGACTTCCAAGAACGTTTTAAAGGCAGAACCTCCACCATTTCCAAAGTCGGAATTGAAAGTGTTATTGGCGGCAACGCCACTCCCATAAAGAGGGATTTCAATCCTTCTTACTCTGAATATCTCAATAAACACATTGAACCACCCCAGCTTTCCGTTCAGCTTGACAACAGCCCCACAATGAAACGAAAAACTCTTCCTAATCTCTCCGCTGCTCCTCGTCAATCAAACTCTGCTACAATCAGTTTCCCAGCTGAGGTTCACACTCCTAAGGGCCATACTTACACTCCAGGGACCCAGATCCATCCTTTCCAAATCAACCACAACTACCCAATGTCTATCAGCAGAACCCCAGATTTGTCGCCTGATAGAGAAAGAGGAGGCTATAGATATCAAATGGGCTACCCAAGAGAGAGGCCAAACTCTTTGCAGGATGTCTTATTGAAAAACCCAAGAGGCTATAGCAATACGGTGACTCCACAAAATGCGACATTTGATACGATTCCAACTAATTATAATCCTAATAACTTTTACAATCAACAGACGCAGATGAGAGTATCTCAAGATAACAAGCAGGTGACAAGATTATTGAGTGATGCCAATATAGCAATAATTCCCAAGAGCAACAAAAATCACTTGCACAGAAAGAATTTCGAGACCTTGAATCACCAAAATAAGCAAAGAAACCTTTCAGGAAACGTCGGCAGAGATCTAGTTAGTCCTGGCTATGTCCAATCATATTCCCAGTCGCATTATCAGGAAACTACAACAACTCCAATAAAGCGTTATCATGAATACAATAACGCAAATCTCTCGAGATCTGACCGATTGGGCAGCCACAGTCCTGTAAAAGTGATTACTCCAATGAACCAATATACTTCAGTAGGAAGTATAGAAGATGAATCGTTGTTGAGAGGCGCTCCATTTTTGGATAAATACGCAATAAATGAGAAGAAGAACTCTTTGTATAATGGACAGCAAGTGATGTTTATGAATCGCTTAAAGGGAAGAGTATCAGAGTCTGTGGATTTATCAGGACCTTATATGAGGTTTGATGAGTCAAGAAAGCAGCAAACATTGAGACCTGAAGATTTGGCAGCATTGGAACAACAAATGCAGAACTATTCAAGACAAGGTAGTTATCAGAACTTTGCTGGGCCTGGGAATGGTAATGGTCATTATGGAGAAAAGAATAATGAGATTTTAATTGTGCATCCTCCAAGAAAACAAGGCACAAGGAATGTCAGCAAAATGGTTAAAGCCGGTAATTAACCGGGAAAATTCCTTTGAGTATAAGAGCTTTTTTTCGCTGTTGCTGTTGATGGATATGAGCTAAAGAGATATCTATTGACTTGTAATTTACAAAAACAGAAATCTTTAGTGAATAGTTCCAAAGAGATTCAATTTTTTTGTGCATTTGAATATTTGGAAGTCTTGCGTATTTCATAACAAATATATCTAAAACTGAATAGGTATAGCAAATAATACTTTTTTTATTTCATTATTTATGTGTGTCTGTGTGCGTTTTTTTACTTTGAAAACATGATGAGAACTGAGAAATGAGAAATCTTTTTTCTTCTTTCATGGAGAGAATAAGATTATAGAATATAAGTATCGAAATAACAAACAAACAATATAATGAAAAATTAAAAAATTTTATTTAACTGTTATCAATCACCAATTAAGGGTGTTTCTGTAACAATGTACTCACCATAGTTCTCTTGGCAGTTTCTTCGAATCTTCTTTCTTCCAATGCAACTATTTTATTCATTTAAAAACTATTCAAAGACTCTCAATTACTTCTCTTTTGAAGTTTATTTTTTTGTATGTTAGGAATCAAGAATGAAGCCACCAAATCTTTAATAACAGCTTGTGGCTTACTATGCTTATTCTCCAAACTTTCAATCTTTGACTCAATTTTTTCTTTTCTGATATGGCTCATCAATCCTCCTTGTCTTGATGATGCTAAAAGGGATTATTGAGAAAAGGAAATCCTCTAAAGAAAATACCAGTTTCGACGGCATTATGGAATAAGGTGTCCAAGAAAGTATCAACAGTTCCTTGATGAACCTTCATAATCTCCTGATACAAGAGATCTTCTCTTCTTGATAATGTATCCTCAGCTTGTCTACGGCCTCTTTCTTCAGCTTCTCTCTTTCTTCTATCATTCTCTGCAATATTAACCAACTTTGAGATTTTCTTCTCCTGTTATTAAATAGTCAGAGCCTGTGAGAACGAAAATTTGTTTTACTTGTTTGAATCTGATGAGTTCTTTGGAGAGCATATCATAAGCTCTAGCCATGACTTCACCTTGAATTGATTCAACGATGGCATCTTGAAGTCTTTGTTCATGAACTTCCAACAATCTTTCTTCTATAGCTTCTTCTGGTAATGGCTTAACATTTGAAACAATCAACAACTCTTCAATCAAAGCCAATCTCTTTTCTTTGCCTTCGTACATCAAATTCTGATTGGCTCTTCCTCTCAATAATCTTTGAAGCAAGATAATTGCCTTTTCTTTTCTTTCGTCTTGTTTGAATGAATTCACATGTTCTTTGTAATCCTTAAATCTCGGCTCTCCACCACTAAAAATTTGAATTAGATCTGAGGTGATTTTCTCAATAAATACTGTGGCCTTTCAGGAGTTCCAGCTCTGTATTTCAAGTCATCAGCAGCATGTCTGGCGTCTTGTGATGATTTAACAACTTTAACCATTCTCTTTTCTATTGCTTCTTGCGCTTTTCTCAGTTCTTGTCTATGTGCTATTTCCAATCGAGTATAGCTTTTTTCGATTTTATTGATCAATTTATCAACATGGACAGTTGTTTCCAAAAGACTTGGCTTAATTGTCATGGCAAGATCATGGACTCCTTGATAAGTAGTAAGAGAAATGGGCTGAACTTCGTATTTGTTGGACAGTTTATCAATAGAAAGACCTTCTCTTGCTATTGCTGCATAAACCTTGAACATTAGGTGATGAGAATTTTAAATTGAATTACTCCAGAAGCGAAATTGTGGTATTCTTCAATGATATCTCTTTTTAATTGAGGATCTTCTTCTTGTTTCTTGCTCTTCATCAACTTTCTCAAAACTAAAAAGATAAAGAAGACTATGATAGAATTCTCCAAACCCTTGATTTTCTTTCGTTGGATTTTAGCAATTAATCTATTCTTTTGTTCGGTCTTTTTAATTTTGATATCGTCAATTCTTCTTGCATTTTTCTCCTCAACATCTTTTTCTCTTTCTTTCAATGCACTCTTTAACAAATTCATCTTTTCATTTTGAAGCTTTTTAATTTCATCTTCTCTATTCTCCCATTCTCTCAGTTCCTGTTCCTGCATCAATTTTCTTCTTAATTGAAAACTCGCTTCATCTGATGTAGGAGGCAAAGCATGATCAAAAGCCTTCTTTTCTCTTTGCATTTCAATCGCCTCCAATTCATCAAATGTCGCTGGAAGCCCGTTTCCATAAGTCAAATGTGCCAAGGTCAATATTTCAGGATTCTCTCCTTCATTCACTTGATAATTCGGCGTATAAGGATCTGTCTGTGCTTCAGACTCTCTATACATTGTCTGCACTTCAACTGTCCTTGTCAATGGCTCGTCAATCACTTGCTGTTGCTCTTCATCTTCGCCCGTATATTGCTGATTTGTTGGCTCTAATGCACTAATTTTTGGAGGTCAAATGGTACTCTTCAGAAAGGTTATTTACTAGAATTGATTAGCAGAATCTTGCATAAGAGGGATCAATGGTCTTTTGAAATATTTATGTCTATTGGGGAAAATTAGAAAAGAGAGATCCAAGAAGGAGTACCTATCAGTGCCAGAGACGTAGGTGGAACCTTCGGCATTACGAACACGATCGTGGAGGACGTAGGTAGTACTCATTGTGATGGTGATTGGGTTATGGATGTTTGATTAGTAAGAAAAAATTTGAATTAATTAAGTTTATTTCTCATTTTTGTCGATATTTAATCAATGGGAACACAAGTCTTGGTAGAAATTTTATAAAACTGAGTTTCTGAGAGGAGAAGTGAAGGAATCAGTGCTTCTTTTGCTTCTTTGATCTTGGATTTGCGAAGAGGAAGGGGTCAATTCTTGAGAAAAAGCAAGGAATGTTTTTGTTTAGCAAGCAAAAAAGAGGAAGGTAAAGTTAAAAAAAGGCCGTTAATTTGGAAGGTTCTATCTATAAGATTTTTTGAAGAAGTCCCAAAATGCTTTTTCAAAAGAAAGCAGGAGTTCTTTAATTATTACATGTATACAACAGCAACTTTGATTTATTTGTAGACGGTATCACTAGATGCAGAAGTAAGGATAGAAGTATTTAAGAAATCTTCTTTGAGAGGATTGTAGCCACTTTTAGTTTCAGTCCATTTAGTTTTTGAGAAGAGGTCCATGAATTCATAAGTCTTGTAAATTTCAGCTCTTTTTCCACAAATCTTTTTATATCCATGTCTGAGATATCTGAAATTGGTAGGGAAGAAAATATCAGCAATTCCTCTACTCACCAAATAATCATCAAAATCTTTCTTTTCAGCAGACTTTTCCAATTTCTGGGACACGATAGGACTGTTTATTCCTTGTCTTGCACTTTCAGAATTTCTCAACATATCGAAATCTGCCATAATCAAATGATGATTAGGTATCACTCTATTCAAATTCTTAAACATTTTCAAACAAGCAGTTGGCAAAAAGATGTTCTTTTCATCCTTTCTTCTGTAAACCAGCTTCACCAATTTCTCAATCAACTTATTCTTCTCCTTCTTTTCCTCAATCTCATCCTTTTCTGGCAATGTATTCAATAATTCCACAGCCTCCTTTATTAAACTATCACTGATTGGCTTCTTGACCTCTCTCAGCCCAACCTCTCCATCTTTATCATCAAATTCGACCCAAGTCTCGTAGAACCATTGCTCCTTTTCGTCTGACCAATATACTCTATCATGTGGCATATTATCAAGCACTTCGCACATCAGCACAAAGGTTAGCTCATCATCTTGCTGATTATATGTGATGAAGTTTTCGTTGACAAAGGAGATCTGACTTCTGTCAATAAGCAATTTGTGTTCTTTTTCCAATTTAGCTTTAGCTCTTTTACACATTTGTGGTGATAATTCGACAATTCTATATACCATATCCACATAATGTTTTTGTTCGAAATTCTTGAAAAAATACAAAATTCCATCTGCGCATGAGCCTGCTCCAGCTCCTGCTTCAATAATCTTTATTCTTGGTTTTCCACGAATATTTGGTGATCTTTTCACGGCTTCTTCAAAGACTTGATGAATATAGTTTCCGATAGTAATTCCATACCAAGGTCTAAATAATTCACTAGGAGTTAACCAGGCATTTTTGGGGTATCTTTGAGATAATTCACGAGTGTAATCTTCATATCCCAAGAGATCTTTGAAAACTAAAGGCTCAGCAAGTTCCCCAATTTGAATGTCATTTTTACAAAAGTAGCCGCCTTTTGGGTTGTACAGACGGTCATTGATAAAATCTCTCGTAAGGCAAGGTGATTTGAATGTTGAAAATCTTGGGTTGGCGGTGTAGGAGACGAGTACTTTAAAAGCGGATTTGGAAGGGGTTAAAAGGTTCTTTGATATCATTGTGAAAATAAAAGATTTTTTTATTTGGTGTAAAATTTAAAAAGAGGCTAATAATAAATATCCTTTTGAAATTGCTTGAGAGAAATATACATTTTTGTTTTGAAATGAATTGTGAGAAAAATATTTTTTTATGAATTATTTTTGATGTTGAACGAACCATTACAAAGAACACTTTAAATACATACACATCACAACATTAAAAGTTAATAGGAGAGATAACACCAGCTTTAGGGGTGACATCAGGTTGTCTAAAAGTATCATTGACAGCATCCATCACCTTAGCCAGTTCTTCTCCTTGGACTCCATTTTCTAACAACACTCTCACAATTTTCGACACATCTTCAGGTTCTCTATTTTTCTTTAAAAGCCAATCAGGCAACGACAAGCCAGTTTGTTCTTCAATTGTCATCAACAAAGGAGGAATTGTCTTTGCAAGATCAGTAATCTTATTCCCACTGCCGTCTTTTCCAGTATTCCAAATAGTAATTTTAGGATTCAATCCTTGAATAGCTCTTGCAGAGGCATCAGCCAATTTGGGATACAACTCATTTTCGATCATTAAATAATTCAACAAAGCTCTATTATCTCCTTCGAATGTGTCAACAATCTTCTGCAGACCCTTAGCTTGAGCCTCGTAAATCGCCTGAATACTCTGAGCTTCTTTATTTTTCGCGTATAAAGCAGAGTCTGCGTTCTTCATCTCTGTGTAGAGCTTGGCATCAGCTAGCTGTCTCATAGAAACCGCCTCACCTGACGCCTCAGTCGCCTTGATTTCTGCCTCGACTGTTGCCTTTGAGAGTTCTGTGGCTCTTCTACGCTCAGTTTCTCTGTCTAAACGACGCAATTCGACGTCTTTTTGAAGCTCTTCTTGTCTCTTTGCTGCGTTGAGCTCTGATTCGATCTTTGCGATTTGAACTTGTTGCTGATAAACAGCTCTATTTTGATTCAATTCTGCATCAGATTTCTCTCTTTGGTTACGGTTGTAATTCTCTTTGATTTTTGTTTCGGATTCAACTTCGGCTATTCTTTGTCTCGTGGTACCTTCTCGTTCTTTTGCACCAATATCACCTCTTCTTTTTGCTTCGGCAATATCAATCTTGGCTTGGTTTTCAGCATCTGCAGAAATTTTCTGTGCTAAAAATGAGAAATAGCGAGATTGGGCACTATCTTGAAGCTCTTTGATATTTGCATTAAAGACTGAAAGCCCAAATTTATCGAGTTCACTATGTACACCTCGAATAATAGCCTCTTTAAATTCTGTTCTGCCTTTAAAAATATCTTCAATCGACATATTTGCAGCTAGAACTCTTGTTTCACCTTCAATCATACCTCTTATAATATCTCTCACATTCTCTTCGGATTCATACAATAAATATTTGGCATAGGCCTTCAAATGTTCCTCTGAATCTTTTGGTCCTACAGTAAAAACTGCAGGCAAAATAAACTCCATTTTTTCTTGAGACATTGCATTTACTGTAAAACTATAACTTTTTGGGGCTAAATCCAATGTCTCCAATGTTTGAAAAGGAAGGTGAAAGGCCTTTTTATCAATATTGATTCCTTCTAGAAAAAGTCCTGTTCTCACAAGGTATTCATTTGACTGAGCGACTCGATATCTTGTCAATAAGAAAGCACCTGCTAAAGCTGCTGTACCAATCAAGCCACCAAGAGCAAGCTTTTTCCAATCGATATGGGAATCATTATCAGAAGAAGATTGAGGAGGTTGGGGAGCTGGATTGTTGGGTTTTTTAGTAAACATTTAGGATAAAGGGGGATTTAATAATATTTTATTATAAGAGGAAAATCACAGTTATTAAAAGTGAATCGATATGATCAGTTTTTTTGGATAATAAGTGGATAGATAACGCATCTGATGAAATACTGTAGAGTGTTTTTTCTGATCTCCTAGTTAGGAAGAAGTGATTATCCCTCTTTTTGAAATTTTTCAAGATTGTAGTCATTTACAATTATACATAAATATAGAGTAGATTCTTTACAACAAATATACTTCTTTTTTGTCTACATACATAATAAGTATTATTTTTTTCTTTTTATTTTTTGCAATGCAAAAGTAAATGAAAACTATTCTTTATCAATACATAAATATATTTTTTTTCTTTTTTGAAATTATTTTTTTTTCTTCAAATCGTGAAAAGGACCATTTTTCACACACAAACAAAACAAAGAGAGAAAGTAATTTTTCCTTGAACAAAGCATTAGAAAGGTCACATGACCCCTCCTCCTCCTTGGTTCATATTTTGTTTTCCATGAGGCGGCATATGAGTGTATATGGGGTTATGTCCAAGCCCAGGCATATTCCTCACGCTCATGTTCATATTCATATGCATCTGATGCATTTGCTGATTAGGGGGCGCATTTATGGGCATTATGCTGTAGTTAGCAAATTGATCGGAAACTAAGTAAGGCTTGATGCTTTCGTGGGCTTCTCGGAGTCGGCAATCATAGAGGACAAGTTTAGCGTTCAGATCGACGTATTTTTGAAGGAGAGTGTCAGCAAGAGATTTTTCTCGTTGCTGATCACAAATCATTTTTAAAAAGTTGATCCTGAAATATAAACTCATTCTTCCCATGAAATTATGATTCCTACATATTTTATCCAACAATCCTTCATAATCTTCTTCATCCTATTCTCTTTATTAGGAAAAACGCGTCCCTCCAAAAAAGAATTTTTGTACTTCGAAGATTCTAATCTTTTCATGAAGATGGTCACTTTTAATAATGAACTGAAGCAACAATCGAGGCTCACTTTTTTTAGGGAGCAACTCAACCGGCAACACTGGCTTATTCTGCATGATGATATTCTCTTCATCGTGATTCTTTAACCTTTCAGACAAAGCGGTTGAAACTGTCGATAAAAATGACTTGTCTTCTTCAGCAATTGCTCCTTCTTTATCTTCAGCTATTCCCAACAAACCTTTTACCATATTGGTTTTCAGTAAAGATTCTTTATTTTCAAAGGTATCGCCATGTATCAGTTTGATCTCTTGAGGGCCGTCATTTATATTGTTCAGGCTTGAAGGATCAGCATTCAGGGACTCTTCTTTATTTGGAAGACTGGTCATGGTCTCTGTGTTGGTGGATTCAGATTTGGCATCTTCACCATGGACATGTTTATCTCTGGCAGAATAAAGTTGTCTGTCGGGTTTTTTCTCGCCTTTATTTTTATTTTTACGAGAGTTTCTAGGATAATTGTAGGTGTTTTCTGGAGGAAGATTGCCTTGTTTGTCATCATTATATTTATCCTAAAAATACAAGCAAATTAGTGGGAAGAAAAAACACTAGGAATTTGTTACATGTTGCCATTTATCTTTATAGCCATAGCTCTGATGGCTCTGTGGATTATTCTCATTCGGTTGAGTGTTTGGTCGATTTGATTGGACGTATTGTTCAGAAGCGGATTGGTAGTTAGTAGTGTCATTGGAGTATTTCTTGTTTTTGTTGTACTTGTAAGGGTTATTTTGTTTATAAGAAGGATAATGGGAAGGAGGAGTTTCATCGGTGGTATATGGATAGTTTTGAGTATTGTAACTCTTGGACTTTGCATAAAAGCCCTTGTGAGATGTCTTTTGTTGAGGCTGCATTCACACTTTTAAATCCAAGCTAGAATTTTCTAAAGAAATTTATTAGGACCTTTAATACTAACTAAATTATAGTTATACAAACCTCACTTTTTCTTTGGTACAATATGGAGTGTTCAAGCTTGAGTGACATTGAAGAAGGCCTCAAGTAAGTTGAAAGTGTTTTTTTAATAGCTTTATAAGAGTGAAAATTGCTAGATATGAGATGCAAAATTAATAGTTTGAATTTTTAATTCAGTGAAGTGGAAAATGAGTGAACCACAAAATTAAAAAAAAAAGGAAAGGCTTCAGGTAATCAAAGTAAGCCATTCATGGGTGTTGTCAATGGGAAAATAAAATTTTTGTCTTTGGGAAATGAATTATCGAAGTTGAAGTTGAAAAATTTTTTTATGAGGGTATACAAATAGAGGTGAGTGTGATAGATGATTCAGGCGAATTAGTTTAATTATCAAGAGATGAGTTTATTTATCAAAGGGGAAGAGATGGTCAATATCACAAACTTGACGTAGAGTAAGTTTGAGGAAGAGCTTGATCTTTGAGATTGAAAGGTTTTTCTTGTGTTTGAGTTTTTGGATCTTTGAGTCAAAAAAGTATTGCTTTTTGAGAATGAATAGAGAAATAATTTAATCATAAATCAAAATGAACTTTATAACTTTTTCAAAGCATCTCAAAACTCTTATCAACACTCACTGATATGTGATTTATACTTTAAAATAAGCAAACTTGAGGGATGATAAGCTCAACAGTAGTTTGATCTTGAATGTTATAGTCACCGATAGTTTTTTCTTTATCTAATGACTCTTTGTTGAGAAGCAAGACGGCAGTTCCTTCAGGAGAGCCCATCTTTTCTTCAAGACGAGTAGCAACGTCCGTAATCTTTTCAGTTGATTGGACTTCAAAAGCAAAAGCACCAGTTGGGAGATGAATAAGAATTTGCATTCTGGATATGGAAGGGATTTTTTTTGGGATGAATTTAATAATTAATTATAAATTTTTGTAATTTATGCGAATATATAAGAATTGTTTAAATGATACCTTATTGATTAAAGAATTCTAAAATTAAACTTTTGAGAAAAGAGTTGATCAGACTTATCTGACCGCTCTAGAAAGTGAAGTGAGTTAGAGAGCCAACTTTTTAAAGGATGAGCCTCTGTTTGTCTTTTTGAAGCAAAAATTGTTGTTATATGACCAGAAAAGGATATATTTCGAGGCATTGTGGGTTTGAGTTGGTTCGGATCATTTTTATTGACATTTTAATCATCTGCTTAGAGATTTTTCATCTTAAAAATTAGGCTTTCGGATTTTTTCGAAATTTATTTGGCTTGAGAGAGTGATGAAAAAAAATTTTAATTGAAGGAGTGGCTTAGGGAAGGTGAGAATGGCGAACTTTAATCCCTTGTGCGATCGAAAATATCAGCTGCAATGAAACAATCATAAGAACTTGCTTTGAAAAGAAGGATTGTAGAAAGGACAAAATAAAAAATTCTTCTTGATATTTCATATGAACATAGGGAAGTTTTATTAAGATCTTTATTCAAATCAGAAAATAAGAAAAAATGTTTAGCTTTATGAGACTGAGAATTGACATTATAAAATCATCAGAGGAAGCAATTTGAAAAAGAAAATACTGCTAGTCAAATTCTTTTGCTTAAAGGAGAAAAATCCCAAATAAAGACTTTGCGGTTCAGTGTCAAAAAATGAGATAAATTTTACTTGACCGTCTTTGACTTGGAGAAAAGTTTTTTTTTCCAGTCTTGACAAAAAGGATTTTTCCTTGCTTCTTCTCGATGAGATTTCATTGAGGGCTCACGAAAAAAAGTGGCTCTTAAAACTGCCCAGAGAATTCCAAACGATTTTCCAAACACATCCATCACAAGAAACTTAAAAAATCAGAAAATTTTCGAGTTCAAAAAGTTATTTCGAGAGACTTATCGATCTTGCATAATAAGACTCAGTCTGACCTTGGCCAATCTGATGGATTCGAAAAAAAAAAATGCGTCAATGTGTCTTTCTCTCGAATTTCTCTCAGTCAACTTAGCCCATTTCAAATCTTTTCCAAATCTATTTTGAAAGTGTTTTCAAGGTTTGGCCTTATTTATGTTTATAATAGGAGGATTTTTCATCTCATTTGAGCCCACGTTTACCTCTCGACGTCATGACAAATTTTGAGATCGTATTATCTAGTTTAAGATAAAATTTCAGTGTTTACAGTTGATGAGAAACTCAATTCAGCGAAATTTCCTCTGAGTAAAACACAAATCAAGCAAATCTTTTTAATGAGGAATTCAGCCGCAAATTTAGTTTTTCCATCTGTTTTCAAAATTAATTGCCTCACAATCAAAAAGCGTGGAATCAACTAGCAAGATTCTCGCTCAAGAAAGATACGGCGGAGGATCGATGATTCTGAAACTCTATTTAAAGGATCTCTTTTCCGAGATTAAAGGAGCAAGTTGGAGAAACTCTTACGCGCTCTTCTCATTTTCAAGTAAAACGAACCTCAAAGAGTTTGTATCTGAAGTGAATATGTCGCTTTGAGTGATACCAATGATGTTTGAAGGATTCAAGAGGAATCAAATCAATACAAAGTTTTTAAATCAAAACAAGTTTATTTGAAAGTTTTTGGGTCTATAATGACAGGAGGTTGATCAAAACAAGTTTTTAATGTAAAATACTAGTTATTAGGTTTAAACATAAACTTTTCAACTAGACTTCCTTTCTAAATTTACTAAGGGAATCAAGAACTCCAAATTAAAAGCCTTACTTGAATCTAAAGGTTCAGAAAGACTTGAGAATCCTCAGACTTATTGGCAATTTTCAAGCCTTATTGAGGACATTACTAATTTGATTTACACAAGAAGGACACTTGGTTCATTTCTCAAGAGTTTAAAATATAATAGATCATGGCAAGAGGAATTAGACCTGGGGATTTTTTTACGTATCCAATTAGTCATAAAATTATAATTCACTGAGGACTTTCTTCCGTTTTTTCCTATGTAATAGCAAGTCTTGAAGTGGAGAGGAATGCTAGTTATCAAAATGAAAAATGACCAGTTCTTCTTTTTGGCGGAGTAATTTCAATATCGCTGACATGGGAGTTTTATGTATTTAGAGAAAATTTTGCGTATTCTGGAAAACCGTTAGAGAAAACCCGGAATTAATTTGAGATAATGCACGATTAATAGTTATTATAAGAATTTCACATGTAACATGGAGCTTTTGTCCACTTCCTGTGAAAGACGTGAAGTTAAAGGTTAGTCGCGACTATAAGCAAGGGAAGAAAGCCCAACCAGAGCGATTTATTTGTGAGATATCATTAAAATCTCACGAAAATTGAGAATTTCCATGTGTAATTGAGGAAAAAAATTTCAAGGTTAAAAACAAAAATCGTTAAAGAAACAAAGATATCAACGTTCTAAAAACAACATGAGAAAAAGGAGGGAAAAAGATCAACGTTGCTGTTAACAAATTTCTTTTCAAAATGTTGGTTATTCAGTTCCCAATGATAATCCAAATATTCGAGGTCTGTATAGGCACAATTTTTCCACGTTATTCCTTAATAATGAAAGGTTAATAAAATTATCGAAAATGCTTTCAGCGTTTCTCCCAAAACAAGGCCAAAATAAAGGTCTCTCGGAGGCCAAAACTAGCATTTGAGTGTTCTGTCGCTCCGATTGCTCTGACTCCCTTTATTTTCAACTCAACTAAATAAATATCTCTCTTTAAAAAACCCTCATTTTTAAACCAAAATCAACCTCAATCCATTTTTAGTACTTTCTTTCAGCGTTCTATAAATATCATCTTTCTGCTTTCCATATCAAAGGAAAACTGTCTTCTCTCATAACAAGATGCGTTTTGGTTTTGAGCATGATCTATAAATAGGTACGAATAAATCTGGTGACATAATCGAGTGAATCAGTTAACCGCCTAATTTGTCTGAAATTAACTTTTTCATCTCAAAATTTTTTCTGTGTACTTTTCAATTTTTTCAGTTTTCGGTAGAAGGGATTTCAGTTTAAATTCACTTTTTTGTTGACTAATTTTATCCTATATTCTGTTTAATTCTCATTAATCTTTCACTCTATGGGCAACAACGCCACTTCTGACTCTTCTTCCAACTCTCTTTGTGGCTTCAGCATGCTCTCCACTGAATGTCTCCGCAAGACTTCCCTCAAATCTCTCAAAACAACTCCCACCCTTTCCAGAATCCCTTCCCATCACGAAAAGACCGCTGAGTCAAAGCATACAGACATTTCAACCTTGAAAGACGTTGCAGATACTCCAGATTCCAATGTAGATATCAAGTCTTTTCCATCTCCAGACAGAGCCCCTGCTGCGTTGACCTTGACTGAAAAGGACTTTAGGATCTTAGAGGTAGAGGTTTTTGAAAGAGAAGGTTCTAATAATTTCAAAAGATCATTCAAACAGAAAGATTTGGAAAGGTCTATCTGGCCAAGAAGATCGATGATGACAAGCTTTACGCTATGAAGATCATCTGCAAGAAAAGAATTGCTAACCTTGGTCTCGCTGAAGCCGTCAAATGTATTGTTTAGTTCGAGGTTTCTTATGATAACAAAAAAAAAGTGGAAGAGGAAATTTTCGCAAAGGCACATCATGAATCGATCCCTAAGCTCGAATTTACATTTGAAAATGACAAAAAGATCTTTTTGGTCCAGGACTACACTGAGACTAGTAAGCTTTGTGATTTGTGAAACAGCTCTTATCAAAAACTTTTCATAGCAAAATTAAGCGAAAAGCTCGAAACACTTCATAGACTCAGTGAAGAAATCACCAAGTTTTACTCTGCTGAAATCCTCACCACCCTCGAATACCTCCATGAAGAACTCGATATCATCTACAAGTGAGTGAATTGTTGAGAAATCCCTTTTATTAATTTTCGGCTGTAGTGATTTGAGAGTGGAAAACATATTTTTAGATTCAAAAGGCCATGTGATATTTAACGAATTTGCTGTAGCTAAAAGATTGGTGGCTGGTCTTCTCTCACCAGCAAAGGCTAACCAATCCAAAATGACTGATTTCTGGCAATTTGGCTGTCTCCTTTATCAGTTATTGACTGGCCATAAAGATCTTGAAAACACTAAAGAAGGAAGCTCTGAGCTCAAATATAAATGGCCTGCTTCTGTATCAATGACAGCAAGAGATTTGATAACAAGATTATTGAACCCAAAAATTGAAGAAAGACTCGGCTATAATGGTGCTGAAGAGATAAAGAAACATGCATTTTTCAATGGAACCAAATGGAATAAAATTGGACATAGAATGGTTTATCCTCCAATCACTCCAGCCATTAAAAGAAAAGAGAATGATTTAAATAAAGAAGAGACTGGATCATTAAAGATCCAAATAGATAGTACCGAAGCATGTGAGTTGGATGAGATTATAGAGAATAAGAATCGGTTTTTGACTCCCGACATTGTGATTGGAAAAGTGTTTGATTGGTCTTTTGTCAATCATCCAAATTTCAAGAAAGACGGTTCTGGAAGCAGGAAAAGTTCACCCAAACATTGAGGTGCTATGAGAAGGAAAACGTTTTTTTGTGAAGAGAAATTAAAATAAAGATGACCCTGTTTTATTATTGCTTGGTTTTTTGTGAATTAAAGATAATGAACCAAGAAGACGGATCTATTTTGAAGACAGGAAGAGATAGTAGTATATTATTATGTGAACAGGGTTTTTTGGAATGTAATGTATTGTATTTTTATTTTATGAAATTAAAAAAAAAATCTGAGAGGTTTGGCATTGAAAGTGATGCCATTTTGTTTGTCTATTGATATAATGAATGAAAATCTATTATATACTACGTACTTTACATTCTATTTTGTCTATGAGTTTCGGAATTATCTTTTTATTATTATGTATTGTATAGTTTCTTTTTGAGAACTTTTTCAATCAATCTTTTATTGAAAAAAAATTTCTTCTCTCTTTCTTTTGATACTTGAAAAAATTTTTGAATGTTGTTGTTTTCTTTTTTGAAGAGAAAATTGTTTGAGAAAATTGTGATTTGTCCTTGAAAAAGTTTTCAGCATAATTTTTTCTTCTTCCTCATTCAACGGAATTTTCAAAAAGTTCAAAAGCGCAATAAACCGTCTATTGGACCCCTTTCCTATGTAAGTTTGAATGAGGAATAAAGCTAGAAGATACAACGCCAAAAAGGATGAAAAATTATGAAAGCAACATTTAGCTTGGAGCGAATTAATTAATTTGACCAAAGAATGCCGCTCAAAAAACAAATTGTTTTAAACTTGAATTTTCAAAAATATTGACAAATATGGATGAGTCCTTATTAAAGGAAGGAATAGAAGAAAGAAAATAGCATTTTTTCAGAGTAGGAAAGGAAAAAGGGTCATTGAAGATGGAAAATAGAATGAAATTAAGGGATGATTCTGGATATAGAAATTAATTTTGTTAGGATGAAAAGGCCAATGTATGATAGCATTCTAGAATCGAAGTAGGATAACAAGTCAAAATTATAGAGTTGGATAGGAATCATCCCAAAAATTGAGTTAGATTCGAATTTCCATCCATTGAAATTGGATTTCAAAAATTATAGAAGCTTCAAAGAATAGTATTAGAATTGGATCTTTTGGAAGCTTTGATTTTTTAAAAAAGGAATGAAGAATCTTTCCAAATTGATCTCTTTAAGAAATAAGGGTTGGATAATTTTTGGATTTTGATAGCCTCTTTTGATTTAAATGGAAGAGAAGGTAAAAAGTTCAAATTTCTCTTCAAATACCTTCCTTGAGGATTTTTCTGCAAAAATTTGAGAGGTCCTGAAAAGTAAAAAAAAAAAGAAACGAAAAAATTTTTATAAAAAAACTGAAATTTTTTTTTCAAAGTTCAATTCTCAAATTTTGAAAGGTTTTTGGGGGGCTTCTTTCAGTTTTTTCTGAGAATTTTTTGTAAAAAATTCAAAACCTAGAAAGACCTGATTTTCCTCAAAATAAATCTTTCAAAATTTTTTTCGAGTACTTTTTGTTTTGGGAAAAAACTTCTTCGGCAAAATTTTTTTCTCTCAATTTAAAAAAATCAATTCCAGCCTCAGAAACTTGATCTCGGCAGAGGAATATTTTTTCAAGATTTTCCCAATTCTTGACAACACTTAATTTCAAATAGAGACAAATTCACTTGATTGCTATCACAGCAATATCTATTTCTCAGAACTTTTACAGTTCAATTCAAATTAAAACTTTTATTTATTTTGAACATCATTTCTTCAATATTTCAACTTCATATTTATGCTTTCTACTGATCGTGCCCTCTTTACGGGCCGCTGTTCGATCCTCATGAAAGGTATTTATTCCTCCATGCTAACCTTAAATAAATATTTCCAGGCAATAATTGGATGGAAAAGCAAGTTGTTGTGATCCAAAATGCTCTTCTCTTCTTTGAAAAAGCCCAATCTTTCTACGAGGCTGAAATCTTCAAGATGCTTACTCTTGATCTCCAAGTTTTTCAAGCCAGATCTGATACCTCTGCGGAAATGCGTAGTGCTTCTTCTCAAAATAATAAAGTCATTGTCAAACTTATCGAGATGTCCCAAAAGGTAGGTTCTTTCTTGACTGAATCAGAATTATTAAGCTCTTGCTTTAGAAAGCAAAACTGATGTCATTTTCCTCACAAAAAGAAATGGAAGCCTTCAAAAATGCAGTGGCTATTTCAAGCTATTATGCGTATTACGAAGCTCTATGCACGAATCTGAGAATAGATACTCACTCTTATGTCCTGAAATACATCGTGGAGCTCTCACAACAAGCCAAAGCTCCTTTTTATTTCAAGGAGGCCTTTTTTAGCGAAAATGTCTTTCCTCCAATCTATGAATTCCTCAAAAAGAACTCTCTTATTCAGAATGTTGTCTTCCAAGATTTTGCACTTGATGAGAAAACTGCCAACATTATTTTGCAACTTATTACGAATTTTTCAAGAAGTCAAGTGACTCATCTCACAATGAAAAGGTCCTTTTCTTTATAAAATATGCCTTAATTTTGGAATAGTAATGGGTTAACAGATGAGATATTGGATTCGATATTGTACGGCTTAGGACATCAGACATACTTGGAATACCTCGAGATTTCTCAGAATCAGCTGACAGATGACGGAATTGTTGCGCTTTCTGCAATATTTGAGCATATGCCTTCATTGAAACATCTCAATATTTCGAATAACCAGATCACTGGGCTGAAGGATTTGGAGATATTCCTTGAGGCGATTTTGAGAGATTTGGAGTTGGAAATATTGGATTTGAGTCATAATAAACTGAAAGATTTCACAATAGATTTATTTATTTCATATATTTTTAAGCAGCCAGAGCTATCAATAAAGGAATTTGATATCAGTAGGAATGACTTTTCGAATATGGGACATTACAAATTAATCGACTCATATTTCCGATGTCCAAATCTGAATAATATGAAGCTCATTTTGAAGCCTTTACCTTTCCATTCAAGCATTTTACAAAGATTACTGGGGAATAACAAAACAATCGACATCACAATCGAACGAATTTCCTTGAATAATTTGATTAAAAGACCGCCTTCAAAGGATTCTGAGTTCCAGAATATCTCTGAAATCCTCAAGAAAATTAATGAGATGAAAGGCTCCGCCACAACCGTCGAAGAGATTGGCCGCATATGCAATAAAATCTACGTGCTGGAGTACGAATTTCCTCCGCAAAAGCTAGAGTTATTACACTTTGTCCTTCGAAAAAAGATCCAGCAGGCATTAGGAGAGACAAACTACTATGCAACGGACGTGTTGTTAAAGGCTTCAGGCCAGGTCGGTCTCGGAATACAGGAGTTTGAAGAGGATATAAAAGTGGTAAAGGCAAGAGTGAGTAAATTGGTTTCAGAGTTGACGGAAGTGCTTAATTTCCAAATGTCTGAGGCTAGTCTAAATGAAGTGCTGGATTTGAGGCTTCAAGAAGCGTTAAATTTAGGCCTCAGAGGGCATTTGATAGATACGTTGTTGTGTATAAAGGAGAAGAGAGATGAGATAATAAGGAATTATGATAAAGATGGATATGAAGAGGAAGAAGGGGATGACAATAACGCATTTGGAGTGCTGGAAAGAGATAAAGAACATGCCGGAAAGAAGGGAGGCATTGATATTGATTTGATGAGAGTAGATAAATGTTTGTTGTTGCATCCTGCACAAGTGAATTATTATGAGTTGAGCAAAATGGGCTTGACGAAATTACAAGAAATTTTGAAGGTTTCTATTGGAAAATTAAAGGAAGAAGAGAATTATTTCATGAGAAATGCATATAATAGATGTTATTTCTTGCTGTTGGCGTCGATTGAAAATGGAAGGAATTTCGCAAGAAAGGATAAGAAGCTGTATAATTGTCGGTTAATTATACAATACAGGAATTATTTGCATAAGAAATTGGATAGACAGCCAATGCCACCAATCATCGTGTATAAAATAAGCAAGATTGAGGTTCCAGGAAATGTGAAGGAATTCATAGATCATCACAGAATGTCGAAATTTCCTTATTTACGAAGCCTTGAAGATTTTATAAAGAAGGTGAGCAAGAGTAATAATATGGATTCTGAGAAATCTGACACAAGAAGAGATTCAACAAAAAGTCAAGGCTCTAAAAGTCCAAATCCGATGAATGAATCAATACAAAGATTGCCAAATAGTGTGCTTGAATTCAGTATGATACCTTTGCCTTGCAGTTTGTTGAAATTCAATCAACCATCTGCTGAAAACTATGCGTTGATCATCAACTCTCTGATTCTGATTTTAATATCAGTGGACAAAAATACTGAAGATTTCATTGTAATTGAATTGGGAATGGGACAGTGTTTATCTAATATTTACTTTAGGGAACGGTTCAGACGATAGTAAAGATGGTGTTAGAGCAAGATCAGTCGAAATATTACGAGCTCAATGATGAAGTTTACTTACAATTCTACAAAGTCACAAATCGTCCTATGAATTCTTTAACCACTTTCTATCATAAAAATGGTAACAAAACGATTGGATTATTAGAGAATTAATTAACCCTTTTCCTCCATAGCATTCGCAGGACTAGCATTGATCTCAACGTTTATCTTACCAGAAGCAGAAATGAGAGATTTCGTCAAATCATGGATGTACTTACTTGTTAATGACAAAGAACTCGGAATATATTCCCAAAGAATCTTGCTAAATATTCTGAATTCTGAATTACCAGAGTTCTCCAAGCCTTTCTGGGTACCTTCTCGCAAAGAAATAAAGGACCTTGTGAAGTTCGAAAACCAGATAACAGTAGATATAAAACTTCACCTGGGAACTTTGCCAACAAAATCCTTCACGTTATCTCATACTTGTAATGTTGGACAGCTCATGGAACAAGTCTATGCTTTGCCGCAGATGGCTCAAATAACAGATAAATATAGCTTCTGGCTGTATAAATCAGCCGAATCAGCGAAAGCTATCGAAGATGTCGCCTTGCCACAAGAAGCCTTGTAAGAGAATCTTTTTGAATTTTTTATTGTTAAATTTTTATTAGTTTGGCAGAGGTCCTCTCACATTATATCGATTCACAACAAGGAAATGAATTGATAGTGAAAAGAAGGGTGTTTTGTTCAGTATATACAATGAATTTGGCAATCCTGGATAAGGTATATCTGGAGTCATTATATGAAGATACATTCCAGAAATATGCAAAAAACTCGATTTTTGGAGAGTACTTGAAGATTGAGCAAGTCGTCCAAGCGACATCTTTGCTATATTTGATAAAGCAAAAGAGGAAAGGGAAGGAAAGAATAGAAGTGAATAAAGAGAAGATAAGCAAGGCGGTTGGACAGCTGATACCGAAGTTTTATGTGAT
>Ga0182738_1002590_pt1 | contig 21350 bp, 19 predicted proteins | sample eDN5th30CBELigMG_FD_128876 | JGI IMG/M metagenome (GOLD analysis project Ga0182738, IMG submission 128876) | Enriched Miracle-Growth compost microbial communities from Emeryville, California, USA - eDNA 5th pass 30_C BE-Lig MG (version 2)... ... | reverse complement strand
TGGTCGCGACCAGCCCCAGCCCGGCGGAGAAGACGAAGGCGCCGGCGATCAGCCGCCTGCCGAAGATGCCCTCGCGCTCGGCGAACATCTGGTCCTGCACATAGGGATGGATGTCGGTGACCAGCAGGTTGAACTGGTGGCTGTCGCCCTCGGACATCGTGCGGCGGAGCGAGCGGATCCTCTGGCCCACCGGCCAGTCCTCGTAGAACCAGTTCTCGGCGTTCCACACCGGCAGCGCGGCGTGATCGGCCGGCATGTCGCTCGGATATGTCGATGAAACCCCGACGGTCGGCGCGCCGGCTGCGACGACGTCATCGGGCGCGGCACCGCTCGGCATCGCACCGTCCTCCCCTGTTCCCTTGTGAATGATATTTTCATATATGGAAAAGGCTGGCAAGGGGCCCCGCCGGTCGGTTTGACCGCGCGGGGCGCCCATGGGAAAGCCTGGCGACACGCCTGAGGGAGGAAAGAAGATGGCCGCCGATTGCCTGATGTTCGTGGGAAGCCTCAATCGCGAGGCGCCCTATTTCCAGGGGGCCCGCGGCAAGGGCCTCTCGGTCCATGCCCTCGACGAGGCGACGGGCGAGACGGAGCTTCTCGTCGAGGAGACCGGCCTCGACAACCCGACCTTCCTGTCGGTGACGCCGGACGGCGGCCGCGTCTATGCGAGCTCGGAGATCTTCGGCTGGCGCGAGGGCGTGGTCTCGGCCTGGGCCTTCGACCGGGATGCCGGGCGTCTCGACTACATCAACATGCAGCCCACCGCCGGATCGGTCACCGCGCACAATTCGCTGACCCGCGACGGCCGGTTCCTGCTCGTCGCCAACTACGCGATGGGCGACGGCGGCCCGGACCAGTCGGTCGTCGCGATGCCGGTCCGCAGCGACGGCGGCCTCGCGCCGGTGGCGGCGGGCGTCGCGCATCGCGGCAGGCTCGGTCCCGATGCCAGCCGCCAGGAGCGCAGCCACGCACACTGGATCGGCGAGACGATCGACGGCGCGTTCGCGATCTCCGCCGATCTCGGCCTCGACCAGCTCATCACCTACCGCATCGGCGGCGACGGGTCCTTCACGCGCATCGCCGCCCTCGACCTGCCGGCGGGCGCCGGCCCGCGGCACATCGCGCTCCATCCGAACGGGCGGTTCCTCTTCGTGATGAACGAGCTCAACTCGACCATCGCGGCGCTCGCCCTCGACGCCGCGACCGGCACGCTGTCGCTGGTCGACGCCCGACCCGCGGTGCCGGCCGAGGCCGCCGCCCACAACCACTGCTCCGACATCCAGATCTCGCCCGACGGCCGCTTCGTCTACGGCGCCAATCGCGGCCACGACAGCATCGCCGCCTTCGCCGTCGACCAGGACAGCGGCAAGCTCGACCTCGTCGGCTTCACGCCCTGCGGCGGCTCGACGCCCCGCAACATCGCGCTGTCGCCGTCCGGGGCGCTGTTCTTCTCCGCCAACCAGAACGGCGACTGCATCACGGTCTTCTCCCGCGACGCCGCGACGGGCCGCCTCACCGACCTCGGCAAGCCGATCGCGGTCGGCACCCCGATGTGCGTGAAGGTGGTGAAGGTCGGCTAGGCATCCCGCGCCGCCTCGTCAAAACGGTAGAGCCGGGCGGCGTTGTCGTGGAACAGCGCCGCCTGCTCGGCCGCGGCGAAATCCGCGACGATCTCCCTGAAGGAGTCCCACACCTCGTCGAAGCTCGCGTGAAGGCCGGCGACCGGCGCGTCGCTGGCGAAGATCGAGCGCCCCGTGCCGAAGCAGTCGATGCAGTGGAGCGTCACCTCGCGGAGGCTGTCGAGCGTCCAGTCGTTGTCGTAGGCGACGAGGTCGGAGATCTTGATCGCGACGTTCGGCCGGCCGGCGAGCTCCCGAAGGCCGGCGCGCCAGCGCGCCATGCCCTCGGGGCTGCGGTCCCATGGGCTCCCGCAGTGGTTGAGGATGAACTGCTGGTCGGGGAAGTCCGCCGCGAGCCGGGCGGCGTCGCCGTGCTGGTTGGGGAAGACCATGAGGTCGAAGCCGAGGTCGTGGCGGCGCAGCCGCGCGAGGCCGGCGCGCCACGCCGCGTCGTCCATCAGGTCGCCCCGCGGAACGAAGCGGCGCGCCGGGTCCGGCGTCCAGGAGAGGATGTCGCGGATGCCGACGACGCGCCGGAACGCGGCCTGCTCGGCCAGCAGCCGGTCGGCCTCGGGCGAGGCCAGCGGCACATGGGCGACATAACGCCGGGCGATGCCGCCGTCCTTGGGCAAGGTCTCCAGCCAGCGCGTCTCGCCGAGGCAGTCCTCCGGCACCCAGCTCGCCTCGATATGGACAGTGGCGACGACGTTCTGCCGCGCGGCGTCGCGCGCGTAGTCGGCCGGCAGATAGTCGCGGCGGAGCGGCGCGAGGCCGCCCATGCCGCCGTGGCCGTCAGACGCCGGCGCCAGCCAGGGATGGCGCGCCATGCCGTAGTCCCAGAGGTGGTGATGGGCGTCGATGACCGGTCCCGCGTAGCGCGCGCTCATGCACGTCTCCTCCCGTCGCGTCAGGGGATGAACTGGCCGCCGTTGACGTGGATGTTCTGTCCGCTGACGTAGCCGCTGAGCGACGGCGAGGCGAGGAACAGGAACACCCCGGCGCATTCCTCCGCCGTGCCGACGCGGCCGAGCGGCACGGTCCGGCGCATCGCCTCCATCCGCTCCGGCGGGGTGGCGGCGTGGAACGGGGTGTCGATCACGCCCGGCGACACCGTGTTGACCCGGATGCCCCGGGGCCCGAGGTCCTGCGCGAGATGGCGGGTGATGTTGTGGACGAAGGACTTCGCCCCCGCATACATCGCCGCGCCCGGGCCGCCGCCGTTGCTGCCGGCGATCGAGCCGACGTTGATGATCGCGCCGCCGCCGCTCTTCTCGAGGTGAGGGATCGCCGCCCGGCTGGCGTGGACCACGGCGCGGACATTGAGGTCGAACACCGCGTCGATTAGCGCATCGTCGATCTCGGCGAACGGCGCGCGGCGGATCAGCGACCCGGCATTGTTGACCAGCGTATCGAGCCCGCCGAGCTTCGCCGCGGCCTCCTCCACCACGCGCTCGGCCTCGCCGGGGCGGGCGAGGTCGCCGCGGACCAGCACCGCCGTTCCCCCGTCGGCGCCGATCTCCGCGGCGAGCGCCCGGGCCTCGGCCTCGCTGGCGCTGTAGTGGACCGCGACGCGCGCGCCGTGCCGGGCGAAGGCCCGCGCCACCGCCTTGCCGATGCCCTTGCTGGCGCCGGTGACCAGCACCGTCCGGCCCTCGATATCGTCCATCATCGGCTTCCTCCTGATCCTGCCGCCGCACCCCGGACAGCGTTCTTCGCGGCGGCGACGATGGCCACCGCACGCGCGAACGCCGCGTCCGCGTCGAGGGTGGTGGTGTCGAGCATGACGGCGTCCGGCGCGACCGCAAGCGGCGCGCTGGCCCGGCCGGCGTCGCGCCGGTCGCGCTCCTCGATCTCCGCGAGGATCCGCTCGTAGGGGACGTCGCGGCCCTTGGCGCGGAGCTCGTCGGTCCGGCGCCGGGCGCGGACGCCGGCCGAGGCGGTGACGTAGATCTTCACGTCGGCCTCGGGGACCACCGCGGTGCCGATGTCGCGGCCGTCGAGCACCGCGCCGCCGGGACGGCGGGCGAAGCTGCGCTGGAAATCGAGGAGCGCGCGGCGCACGGCGGGGTGGACGGCGATGCGCGAGGCGATCTCGCCGGCGCCGTGGCCGCGGAGGGCCGGGTTGACGAGCTCGGCCGGATCGAGCGCGGCGGCCATGCGCGCCGCGGCCGCCGCGTCGTCGGGATCGAGCCCCCGATCGGCGATCCGCTTGCCGACCGCGCGATAGAGGAGCCCCGTGTCGAGATAGGGCAGCCCGAGGTGGCCGGCGAGGCGCGCCGCGAGCGTCCCCTTGCCGGCGGCCGCCGGACCGTCGATGGCGATGATCATGGCCGCCGCGGCGCCGGGCGCCCCTCAGCCAAGGCTCGCCTCCTCGAGGTCGGCGCCGAGGCCGGCCATCATCGCGCGGAACTCGGGGAAGCTGGTGGCGATCGGCGCCGCGTCGTCGACCGTCACCGGTTCCTCGCTCGCCATGCCGAGGACGAGGAAGCTCATGGCGATGCGATGGTCGAGATGGGTGGCGACGGTCCCGCCGCCGGCGACCTTCGGCCGGCCATGGACGACGAGCGATTCCGGCCCTTCCTCGACCTCGACGCCGTTGGCGACGAGCCCGGCCACGACGGAGGCGATGCGGTCCGATTCCTTGACCCGGAGCTCGCCGATCCCCTCGAAGCGCGTGTCGCCTTCGGCGAAGGCCGCGGCGACGGCGAGGATCGGGTACTCGTCGATCATCGCGGGCGCACGCTCGGGCGGGACCGCAACGCCCTTCAGCCGGCTGGCGCGGACGCGGACGTCCCCGACGTCCTCCCCGCCGATGCTGCGGCGGTTCTCGACCGTGACGTCGGCGCCCATCTCGAGGAGGGTCTCGACCAGGCCGAACCGGGTCGGGTTCATGAGGACGTTGGCGACCGTGACGTCCGAGCCCTCGACGACGAGGGCGGCGACGATGGGGAAGGCGGCCGAGCTCGGGTCGCCCGGCACCACGATCTTCTGCGGACGCAGGTCGGTGCGGCCCTCGACGCGGATGATGCGGCCGCCGTCGGCGCCGGCCTCGGTCTCGATCGCGGCGCCGAACGCCTTCAGCATGCGCTCGGTATGGTCGCGGGTCGGCACGGGCTCGATGACGGTGGTGGTACCGGGCACGTTCAGTCCGGCGAGCAGGACCGCCGACTTCACCTGGGCCGAGGCGACGGGCAGGCGGTACTCGATCGGCACCGGCATGTCGGGACCGCGGAGCGTCGCGGGAAGGCGGTCGCCCGAGCGGGCGACGATCTGGACGCCGATGCGCCGGAGGGGATCGAAGATCCGCCCCATCGGCCGCCCGACGAGAGAGGCGTCGCCGGTGAAGGTCGCGGCGAAGGCGTGGCTGCCGGCCATCCCCATGGCGAGGCGCGAGCCGGTCCCGGCATTGCCGTAGTCGATCACGGCGTCCGGCTCGAGCAGCCCGCCGACGCCGAGGCCCTTCACGCTCCACGTGCCGCCCGCGTCGCGGCTCACCGTGGCGCCGAAGGCGCGCATCGCCGCCGCGGTGGCGAGCACGTCCTCGCCCTCGAGCAGGCCCTCGACGGTCGTCTCGCCGACGGCGAGCGCGCCGAGCATCAGCGAGCGATGCGAGATCGACTTGTCGCCCGGCGGCCGGACGGTGCCGGAGAGCGGGCCTGAGCGGCGGGCGCGGAGAGGGGTCGAGCGGTCGCTTTTCGACATGGGTGGCGGGGCTCCGGATCGCATCGTGGCCAGGCAGGCGTCGCGAGCGATAGCATAGGGTGAGGGGGGCGTCACCCGGCCGCCGCACGAGCTCGGAAAACCTGTTTGACTCGGTCCCCCGACAGGACTACGGGAGGCCGCTCAAACGCTTCCGACGAGGCAAAGGACAGTGGCGAAACCCGAACTCGGCACCAAGCGCATCTGCCCGAACTGCGGGTCGAAGTACTACGACCTCAACCGCGACCCGATCATCTGCCCGCGCTGCGGCACGCCCTTCGAGGCGACGGTGCGCGCCCGGCCGGCCACGGCCATCGACGACGATGAGGAGGAAGCCGAGCTGGACGGCGACAGCAAGGCGGTGTTCGTGCCGCTGGAGGACGCCGACCAGGAGGAGGCGGACACCGGCGCGGTGATCGTCGAGGGCGACGATGACGTCGACGAAGACGACGATTCGGAGGACGACACCTTCCTCGAGCCCGACGAGGACGAGGAAGGCGACGACGTCGGCGCCATCATCGGCGAAGTCGACGACGAGGAACCATAGGCGCTGCGGGGCTTTCCGGGCCCCGCAGAAACTTCGGCGGATGACGCCGCGCGGGCTGGAAATTGGAATCGCGAGGTGCTATCTGACCGTCGCCGTTTCGGAGGGGCCGCCAAGGCCCGGCCGATACGGCCATCCCGGGAGGGGCCATAGCTCAGTTGGGAGAGCGCTTGAATGGCATTCAAGAGGTCGGCGGTTCGATTCCGCCTGGCTCCACCACCTCCAAGTCCCGTATTTCCCGCCGCCTGACATCCTGAACGACGCTCACGATCCGGCCGTCCGCCGCTCTCCCTTCATGGAGATCGCAGCGTCGTCCTTGCGGATCGTCGCGGCGAACTCAGGGCATCCTCCCCCCGCCGTCGCCGAAGTCGAAGCGCGGGGCCGGCCGCGATCGACATCCGGCGGCGGGCGATCCGCGCCGCCCGGTCATCGCGCCGATGCGGGCCGCGGATATTCGAGCTGCATCGCCACCACGTCGGCCGTCCGCGCGCCATAGCGCGCTGCGATCGCCCCGAGGCCCAGGTCCAGCGCCGCCGCCGGCGGCTGGTCGGGGAAGGTCGAGACGACGCCCTCCTCCGGCCAGTCCTGCACGACCCGGTCGGGCAGGACGCGCACGCCGTTGGCCGTCGTCACGGCGGATGCCGTCCGGCCGAGGCTCGCCGCATGCGACCGGTAGGTCCGCGACCAGGCGTCGGCGACGAGGGCCAGCGAGACCTCGTCCATGGCCGCCACGAGGGGAATGCCGAGCTCTTCCCGGTTCCAGAAGGCGAGACGGTTGGCGAGGACGGTGGTCACGAACGGCCGCGTCAGGCGGAACGCATCGCTGGCATGGCGGGCGTCCCAGCCTTCGAGGCCGAGGTCGCGCGCCACCGCCTCCGCCCTCTCCCGGCCGGCGATGGCCTCGACCAGCGTCAGCATCATCGGCATCGACGCGCTGACGCCCGTCGTCGTCGTGACGTCGCCGTCGCTCACGATGCGCCGGTCCGCCACATAGACGACGGTGGGCGTGCGGGCGAGCAGCTCCTTCAGGTAGTACCAGTGCGTCGTCGCCCGCTTGCCGTCGAGGAGGCCGGCCGCCGCGACGACCTTGGCCCCGGCGCAGACGCCGATGACGATGGCCCCCTTCGCCGATTGCCGGCGGAGCCAGGCAAGGACCGCGGGGTCGTCGTCGCGGCTCATCGCCGGCACGATCACGTAGTCCGCGCCGTGCGGGTGCCCGGCGTCGAATTGCGCGATCGTGGCATCCGGCTCGACCTTCAGCGCCGGATAGAGCTGCACCGGGCCCGGTTCCGTCGCCACCAGGACGACGTCGGCGACATCGGCCCGGCGGAGGATTCCCGCCGTCATGAGGTAGTCGGTGGTCTCGGTCGCATCGTTGAGGCCGATGATGGCGACGACCGGCCGTACGCCATGCGGCGGGCGGAGCGCCGCGAGCGTTGCCGCCGCCTCGGATGGGGGCACCGGCGGCGCGGCCGTGGCGACGTCGGACGGCAGGGTGGCAAGCCACAGGCCGAAACCGCCTGCCGCCAGCACGACGGCAGCGGCGGCGCCCATCGCGGCAAGGCTGCGTTTCCTCATGGCCCGCTCCTTCGCTTTCCGGTTGACCGAAGAGTTAGTGCGGAACCATCATGGCTGAAATGACATATATCGAGCGAAAGCTGCCATGATGCGACGGATCGGATTCGTCATCCACCCGGGCTTCCAGTTCCTCGACGTGGTGGGCCCGACCGCCGCCTTCGAGATCGCTTCCCGCTACGTGCCGGACGGCTATGCGCTCGAGGTCCTGGCCCCGACGGCCGGCATGACCGCCAGTTCCTCCGGCCTCGCGCTGGCGGCGGCACCCCTCGATGCCGAGGGACTGGATACGATCGTGGTCTCCGGCGGGGAATTGGTCTCCGACCTCGACGCCTTCCACGCCATCGTCGAATGGCTGCGGGCAGTCCGTCCGCGCCGGCTGGCGAGCGTCTGCTCGGGTGCCTTCCTGCTCGCGGAGGCCGGCCGGCTCGACGGCCGGGCCGCCACGACCCACTGGGAGAGCAGCGCGCGCTTCCGCCGGAGCTATCCGGGGGTCGACCTCGATCCCGACCGCATCTTCGTCCGGGACGGCGACGTCTGGACATCGGCCGGGATCTCGGCGGGCATCGATCTCGCGCTCGCCCTCGTCGAAGACGATCATAGAGCCGCGATCGCGCGGCGGACCGCGCAGCAGCTCGTCGTCCACAGCCGCCGGCCCGGCGGGCAGTCCCAGTTCGCGGGCCTGATCGACCTGGGCGGCCGCTCGGGGCGGTTCACCGCCCTCGTCGCCTGGATCGATGCGAACCTCGCCGAACCGCTGACGGTCGAGCGGCTCGCGGAGCGCGCCGCCATGAGCCCGCGCAACTTCGCGCGCGCCTTCGTCCGCGAGATGGAGACCACCCCGGCCAAGGCGGTGGAGCAGCAGCGGGTCGCCGCCGCGCGCGATGCCGTCGAAAGCGGCCTCGGCACGTTGGACGAGATCGCCCGGCGCGTCGGCTTCGCCGATGCCGGGCGCATGCGTCGCGCGTTCCTGCGGACGCTCGGGCAGTCGCGCAACTGCTGCGCCGATCGATCCGCGAGAAACGTCAGGCTTCCGGCATCGACGCGGACTAGCGTCCGTCGCGCCCCGGCTCTCCCGGACGCCGCGGCCGGGCACGGGTGAGGCCGCCGACGAAATTGGCCATGGCATGGACGAGGGAATGGCCCGCGGTCTCCGGGCGCCGCGGCACTATGCCGAAGACGATCAGGAGCTTCGCCGCCACCGAGACCGCGATGAGCGCGGCGAGGAGGATGACCAGCGCGGTGCCGACCTGCATCCCGACGTCCAGGGCGCCGCCGGCCTCACCGGCCGTCTCGGCGCCGGCGGCCGGGACGGCACCGGCGATCGCAGGACCTATGGCGGCAAGCCCGCGGATGAACGACATCGGCACCTCGCTCCGGACGGGATCGCCCGAATCTTCCACCGGATTCATGGCATCAGCTGGGCGCCGGGCGGGGCTTGCGGGGACGCGTGGCGAGGCTTGGCCCGACCGGGAACCCGAGCGCGGCTCTCGGGGAGACCTCTCAGAGCGAGGCGACCGTCTTCAGCGCGCCGTCGAGCTCCTTGCCGTCCTCGTCCATCAGTGCCGCCTCGCGGAGACGCCGCAGCCAGTCGGCCCCGTCAGGCCGCGCCTCGAGGAGGGGGAGCGCGGAGAGGACGCGGCCGTACTTGCTGTCGGCGCGGGCGCGGGTGTCGCTGTAGCCCTTGATCAGGCGCCGGCAGCGGATCACCTCGACGGCGAGGTCGTAGTCGGCCGCCGCAACGCGGCGCACCGTGCCGAGCCAGTCGGCGACATGAGCCTCCTCCACCTCGTGGCGGAGGAGGGACCGGCGCCAGCGCCGCATGCCGGCGAGCACGTAGAGCGCGACGAACCAGAAGACGCCGTCCGTCCGCACCCGCCGGCCGCGGTTGATCACCCGGTCGAGAGTGCGGGCGAGCTTCGGACGCCGCTCGATCGCCCGGCCGAGGCCGGCCGGCAGCGTGCCGCAGACCTCCTCGATCCGGGGGTGCATGAACTCGGTGACGTGCATCACCTGCCCGTCCCGGAGCCGCGCCTCCTTCCGCACCCGCTCGAAGCGGGCGGCGCGGGTCTTGAGGTCGGCGACGCGGATCACGTCGTCATAGGCCATGGCGCGGGCGAGGTACTTCGCCGCCTCGGAGGTCAGCACGTGGCCGCGTGCCGGATCGTCCAGCGCCGCGAGGCCGCGGAGGCGGTCGAGATAGAGGTGGCCGTAGGCGACGTCCTGGAAATCGACGACGTGGCGGAGGCCGGCCTCGGCCATCTCCCGCGCCGCGGCGGGAAGCTCGGCGCCGATGCGGGCGACGGCGCGCGCGTACTCGGCGCGCTGGCGCGCATTGCCGCCGACCGGCACGGGCGGCCCGGCCGCGGCCTCTTCCGGCCGCTCCCCGACGGAGCCGCCCTCGCCCAGCGCCACCGCCTCGGCGGCCGCCGAGAAGGCGGCGAGGCTGGGGGCAATGCCCTTGCCGCCGGCGCGGATCGTCGCCTCGAACGAATCGCGCGGGAACGGCAGGGCCTCCGAGGCGGCGAGCGCGCCGAAGAGGCTCGCCGAGATGACGCTGCCGTTCTGCTCGGCGAGGCGCTGGAGGTCGTGGGCGATGAAGCGCCGCGCCCGCGCCCGGGCGATCGCCGCCACCTTGGCCGAATCGGCGATGCCGTCGCCGGGCGCCGTCTTCTCGAGGATACCGAGGGCGCGATGGGAGGAGGCGATCAGCGTCGTCCGGTCGGGGGAGACGAGGCCGCGCTGGATCGCCCGGCCCGCCTCCATCAGCTCCGCCGCGATCACCACGTCGACGTCGCCCGGCGCCGGCATCATCGACAGGACCGGCGTCCTGCCGGGCACCGCCGGGATCATCTCGAGGTAGTAGATGGTGGCGCCGGTGCGCTGCGCGACCCCGGCCACGGACGTCGCCTGCGCGTACCAGCCGTTCTGCTCGGCGAGCGCGATCAGCCAGTCGGTGAGCACGCCGCCGCCCTGCCCGCCGATCGCGAGGATGGCGACGGTGATCGGCCGCTCGCGCGAAAGCGTCGTCATGGCGCCACCGACTCGGCGCGCGCCCGGCGCGCGATCGCCCCGCTCACCGATTCCTTGACCCGCGCCAGGCGCTCCATCGTCACCGCGATATCCTTCTCGCCGAGCTCGGCGAGCAGCTCCGCCACCCAGTCCTCGTGCGCCGCCGCCATCAGCGCGAAGTGCCGGCGGCCGCGATGGCTGAGCCGGATGAGCTGCGAACGGCGATCGTTGGGCGCCGGCCGCCGCTCCACATAGCCGGCCTTGACCAGCCGGTCGACGAGGCTGGTGACGTTGCCGGCCGACACCATCATCCGCTTCGACACTTCCCCGAGGGTGAGGCCGGGGTCGGCGCGCTCGAGCTGCGCCATGAGGTCGAAGCGCGGCAGGGTCTCGTCGAACTGGCGGCGGAGGCGCCGGCGCACCTCCGCCTCGATCAGTGTGGTGCAGGTCAGGAGCCGCAGCCACAGGCGGAGCTCGGCCTTGTGGTCGACCTCGGCGACCTTGGTCTCGGCGTCGAGGCGCAGCATGACGGGCTCGCTCATGGCGTCTCCCCGCCGTCGACGGCGATCGCCTGGCCGTTCACCCCGGCCCCCGCGTCGCCCGCGAGCCACAGCACCGCCCCGGCCACTTCCCCGGCCTCGATGAAGCGGCCGAGCGGGTTGCCCTTGTGGAACCCGGCGGCGATCTCCCCGGCCGGCCGGCCGGTCTTCGCCGCGATCCGGGCCGCGCCTTCGCGGACGAGGTCGGTCTCGACATAGCCGGGGCAGACGGCGTTGACGGTGACGCCGGTCCCCGCCACCTCCTGGGCGAGCGCCCGGGTCAGCCCCACCACGGCGTGCTTGGAGGCGCAATAGGCCGATACGTACGGATAGCCCTTGAGGCCCGCCACCGAGGCGACCGAAACGATGCGCCCGAGGCCGCGCTCGACCATGCCCGGCAGGACCAGCTGCGAGGCGGTCACGACGCTCTCGAAATTGACCGCCATCAGCCGCCGGAAGAGGGCGAGGTCCGAGCGGGCAAAGGGCGCGCTGTCGGCGATGCCGGCATTGTTGACGAGCACGTCGACGGCGAGGTCGGCGAGCGCCTCGGACAGCGACCCGGCATCGGCGACGTCCGCCTGCCGCCAGGCCGCGGCGTCGCCGCAGGCGACCGTCTCCTCGAGCGCGGGGGCCGAACGGCCGAGCACCACCACCTCGTGACCGGCGCGGGTGAGCGCCGCCGCGACGGCGCGGCCGATCCCGCGGCTGCCGCCGGTCACCACAGCCCGCCGCGGCGCGGTCATCCGCCTCTTCCCTCCGAAAATCGTTTAAGATTAAAGTATCTCAAACGGGGGAGCGCGCAAGTGCGCCGCCCCGGCAGGGCGGAGGCAGACGACGGACCGTGGAAGCCAAGCTCCGCGAGGACAGACCAGCCCCGCATATCCGGCGCCTGACGCTGGACGATGCGGCGACGCGCAACGCGCTCGGCCTCGAGATGCGGGCGGCGCTGGTCGCCGCGCTCGATGCCGCCGCAACGGATCGCGACTGCCGGGCGGTGATCGTCACCGGCACCGGCAAGGTCTTCGCCTCGGGCTCCGACATCCGCATGCTGGCCGCGAGCACGCCCGAGGAGGTGGTCCGCGACGAAATCCGCGGCGTCTGGACGGCGCTCGCCGCCTTCCCCAAGCCGCTGGTGATGGCGGTCAACGGCCACGCCCTCGGCGGCGGGCTCGAGCTCGCCCTCGCCGGCGACATCATCCTCGCCAAGGCGGGCGTCTATCTCGGCAATCCCGAGCCGCGGCTCGGCATCATGCCCGGCGGCGGCGCGACGCAGCGCCTGGTCCGCTCGCTCGGCTGGCACCGGGCGATGCGGATCCTCCTCACCGCGGAGCCGATCACCGCCGAGACCGGGCTGGAATGGGGCATCGTCGCCGAGCTCTGCGCGGAGGCCGACCTCGAAGCCCGCGCCCTCCGGATGGCGGAGGGGATCGCGGCGCTGCCGCCGGTGGCGCTGGCCGAGATCAAGCGCGCGGCGCGCGAGGGCGCCGCCCTGCCGCTGAACGAGGGGCTCGCCCTCGAGAAGGACGCCTTCGTCCGCGTCTTCTGGACCGCCGACAGCCGCGAGGGGCTCGCCGCCTTCCTCGAGAAGCGGCAGCCGAAGTTCACCGGCGAATGACCGCGATCGCGACCATCGGCATCGTCGGCGCCGGCGCCATGGGCCGCGGCATCGCCGAGCTCGCGGCGCGTCAGGGATTCGCCGTGCGCCTCAGCGACGCGCGCGACGGCGCGGCGGAAGCCGCGATCGCCGCCATCGATGCCGCGCTCCGCCGCGATGTCGGGAAGGGCCGGCTCGATGCGGCCGGCGCCGGCGCGATCCGTGGCCGGCTGACGGCGACGGCGGTCGCGGAGACCGCCCGGGCCGATCTCGTCGTCGAGGCGATCGTCGAGGATCTCCCCGCCAAGCGGGCCCTCTTCGCCGCGATCGAGGCCGTGGCGGCGCCGACGGCGATCCTCGCGACCAACACGAGCTCCCTGTCCGTGGCCGAGATCGGCGCGGGCGTGACGGACGCCGGCCGTTTCGCCGGGCTCCACTTCTTCAATCCGCCGACGCGGATGCGGGTGGTCGAGATCGTCCGCGCGCCCGCCACCACGGATGCGACGATCGCGACGCTCGAGGCCGTCGCCGACCGCCTCGGCCAGCGTGCCTTCGTCGTCGACGACACGCCGGGGTTCCTCGTCAACCATCTCGGCCGGGGCTATGTCGGCGAAGCGCTCCGCATTCTCGACGACGGCGCCGCGACCCCCGCCGCGCTCGACGCGATCGCCACCGGCGCCCTCGGCTTCCGCATGGGGCCGTGCGCGCTCCTCGACCTCGTCGGGCTCGACGTCTCGGCGGCGGCGACGGAGGAGGTGTGGCGCGGCTTCGGCGAGGAGCCGCGGTTCCGGCCGGCACCGATCGCGCGGGCCCGCGTCGCCGCCGGCCTGCTGGGCCGGAAGAGCGGCCGCGGATTCTTCGCCTATGGCGGAGACGGCAAGCCGCTCGCGGCCGACGACGACGCGAGGGCCGACCCGGCAGCGATCCGCCTCGTCGGCGCGGCGCGGGGGCTGGCCGGCCTGTTCCCCCCGGCGCTGGTCACGGACGATCCGGTCGCCGTGCCGGTGGTGGCGCCGAGCGGCACGGACGTCGCCACCGCGGCCCGCCGCGAGGGGCTCGACCCGGCGACGACCGTCGGCATCGATCCCGTGTTCACGGACCTGGTGACGGTCGCTGCCGCCGACCCGGGTCTGGCCGCCGGCGTCGCCGCGGCGATCCGCGCCGGCGGCCGTGAGGCGGCGACGGTCCGCGACATCGGCGGCCTGCCGGCGCAGCGGCTCGCGGCGATGATCGTGCTCATCGCGTCGGATGCGGCCGGACGGAGGCTCGCGCCGCCGGACGAGATCGACACGGCGACGCGGCTGGCGCTCGGCTATCCGCGCGGACCGATGGCGCTCGGCGACGCGGTCGGTCCGGCACGCATCGCCGCGATCGCCGCCGGCCTCCACGCGCTGACCGGCGATCCGCGCTGGCGGCCGAGCCCTTGGCTGGGCGCCCGGATCGCGGCGGGAAGCCGCCTCGCCGGCGACGCAAATTGACAGGACCATGCGGCGGGGAGGACGATCCCCCGCACGAGCGAGAGAAGGACTGAGACATGGCCGAGCGTTCCTTCGCCAGGGAGGTGGAGCAGCTCCGGATCGGTGCCGGCGAGGAGTTCCGCGGCGAGGGCATCCTCGCCGTGACCAAGGCGCTGCTCCAGTCCGGCGTCGGCTACGTCGCCGGCTACCAGGGCGCGCCGATCTCGCATCTCATGGACGTGCTCGCCGACGCGCAGGACATCCTCGGCGAGCTCGGGGTCCACTTCGAGGCGAGCGCCAGCGAGGCCGCTGCGGCGGCGACGCTGGCGGCGAGCGTCCACTACCCGATCCGCGGCGCGGTGACCTGGAAGGGCACGGTCGGCACCAACGTCGCCTCCGACGCGCTCGCCAATCTCGCCTCGGGCGGGGTCAAGGGCGGGGCGCTGATCGTGGTCGGCGAGGACTACGGCGAGGGCTCCTCGATCATGCAGGAGCGGAGCCACGCCTTCGCGATGAAGTCGCAGATGTGGCTGCTCGACCCGCGGCCCAACCTTTCGACCATCGTCGACCTGGTCGAACGGGGGTTCGAGCTCTCCGAAGCCTCGAACACGCCGGTGATGCTCGAGATCCGCATCCGCACCTGTCACCTCCACGGCCGCTTCACCGCGAAGGACAACGTCGCGCCGGCCTTCACGGTGAAGGACGCGCTCGAGAACCCGCGCCGCGAGACGAGCCGCATCGTGCTGCCGCCCGCCGCCTATGCCCACGAGCACGAGAAGATCAACGTCCGCCTGCCGGCGGCGATCGAGTTCATCCGGACGCGGAAGCTCAACGAGGTGTTCGACGTGCCCGGCCGCAGGGTCGGCATCATCCTCCAAGGCGGGATGTACAACGGCGTCATCCGCGCGCTGGAACGCCTCGGCCTCGCCGACATCTGGGGCGAAACGGACGTGCCGCTCTACGTCCTCAACGTCACCTACCCGCTGATCGAGGACGAGGTGCTCGACTTCTGCCGCGACAAGGACGCGGTGCTGGTCGTCGAGGAAGGCCAGCCGGACTATCTCGAGCAGGCGCTGTCGAAGATGCTCCGGAACGCCGGGCTCGCGACGAAGCTCCTCGGCAAGGGCCCGTTCCCGATGGCGGGCGAATACACCGCGCAGGTGATGTCGGCCGGCGTCGGCGCCTTCCTCCGCGCGCATGCCCCCGACCTCCTGCCCGACCGCATCCGCGCCCCCAACGAGCCCTCCGGCCTCGACGATGCGACGGCGCAGGCGCTCGCGAGGGAAGTGCCGATGCGGCCCGCCGGCTTCTGCACCGGCTGCCCGGAGCGGCCGATCTTCGCGGCGATGAAGCTGGTCGAGAAGGACCTCGGCGAGCACCAGGTGGCGAGCGACATCGGCTGCCACCTGTTCTCGATCCTGCCGCCGTTCAACATCGGCGGCACGACCATGGGCTACGGCCTCGGCGCCGCCTCCAACTCGGCCTTCAACGTCGAAGCCAAGAAGCGCCCGATCGCGGTGATGGGCGACGGCGGCTTCTGGCACAACGGCCTCTCCTCCGGCATCACCAACGCCGTCTTCAACAGGCACGACGGGGTCACCATCGTCGTCGACAACTACTATTCGGCAGCGACCGGCGGGCAGGACATCCCCTCCTCCCGGGCCGAGAACCGCTCGCGCTCCACCCATCATCCGATCGAGAAGGCGGTGCGCGGCGTCGGCGTCGAATGGGTGCGGACCATCGACCGCACCTACGACGTCGGCAAGGTCCGCGACACACTGAAGGAGGCGCTGACCACGCCGGAGAAGGGACCGAAGGTGATCGTCGCGTCCTCCGAGTGCATGCTCAACCGCCAGCGCCGCGAGCGGCCGCTGATGCAGAAGGCGGTGGCCGACGGCAAGCGCGTCGTCCGGCCCCGCTTCGGCGTCGACGAGGACGTCTGCACCGGCGACCATGCCTGCATCCGGCTTTCCGGCTGCCCGTCGCTGTCGGTGAAGAAGCTCGACGACCCGCTCCGCGACGACCCGGTGGCGGCGATCGACCAGTCCTGCGTCGGCTGCGGCAATTGCGGCGAGGTGGCCGACGCGGCCGTGCTCTGCCCGTCCTTCTACCGCACCGACATCATCTCCAACCCCACCGGCCGGGACCGCTTCCTCGCCAGGGTCCGCGGCGCGGTCACCGGCTGGCTGCAGCGCCGCCGCACCGCCAGGCGCCTGTCCTTCGCATGACCGGGAGCCTCGCCAGCTTCGCGGCCGAGCATGTCGGCTGGCACCTCGCCGACGGCGTCGCCATCGTGACGCTCGACCGCCCCGAGCGGAAGAACCCGCTCACCTTCGACTCCTATGCCGAGCTGGTGTCGCTATTCCAGCGCGCCGCCACCGACGCGGCGGTGAAGGCCTTCGTCGTCACCGGCGCCGGCGGCAACTTCTCCTCCGGCGGCGACGTGTTCGAGATCATCGGGCCGCTTCTCGAGAAGGACACGAAGGGCCTCCTCGCCTTCACCACCATGACCGGCAACCTCGTCAAGGCGATGCGCGCCTGCCCGCAGCCGATCGTCGCCGCGATCGACGGCGTCTGCGCCGGGGCCGGCGCGATCCTCGCCATGGCCTCGGACCTCCGCCTCGGCACGGCGCGGGCGAAGATCGCCTTCCTGTTCAACCGCGTCGGCCTCGCCGGCTGCGACATGGGCGCCTGCGCGATCCTGCCCCGCATCGTCGGCCAGGGGCGCGCCGCCGAGCTCCTCTTCACCGGGCGGAGCCTCGGCGGCGAGGAGGCCGAGCGCTGGGGCTTCCTCAACCACCTCGTCGCGCCCGAGACGCTCCATGACGAGGCGGCGGCGCTGGCGGCTTCGCTCGCCGCCGGCCCGACCTTCGCCAACGGGCTCACCAAGCGCATGCTCGAGATGGAGTGGGCGATGGGCGTCAACGAAGCCCTCGAGGCCGAGGCGGTGGCCCAGGCGCTGTGCATGACCACCGAGGACTTCCGCCGCGCCTACGACGCCTTCGCCGCCAGGCGCCGGCCCGTGTTCGAGGGAAACTGATGCACGCTCCGCCAGACCCGCACGGGACTCCCCCTCTCCCATGGGAAAGGGGGACGTGGTGCTGCCATGCCTGATCTGAGCTTCCTCGGCTGGCCGTTCTTCGCGCCGGGCCACGCCGCGTGGCGCGAGACGGTGGCGGCGTTCGCCGCCGAGCACGTCGCCGGCCTCGCCGACCACCACGACGTCGACGCCTCCTGCCGCCGGCTGGTGGCGGCGATGGGCGACGCGGGGCTGCTCGCCGCAGCCGTCGCCGACGACGGCCGGTTCGACGTGCGCGCCCTCTGCCTCGCCCGCGAGACGCTGGCGTATCATGACGGGCTCGCCGACTTCGCCTTCGCCCTCCAGGGCCTCGGCAGCGGGCCGGTGTCGCTGTTCGGGACGCCGGAGCAGAAGGCGGCGCGGCTGCCCGCTATCGCCGCCGGGCGGGCGATCCCGGCCTTCGCGCTGACCGAGCCCGAGGCCGGCTCCGACGTCGCCGCGATGGCGACGACCGCGACGGCCGACGGCGACGCGTTTCGCCTCGACGGCGAGAAGACCTACATCTCCAACGGCGGCATCGCCGACTGGTACGTGGTGTTCGCCCGCACCGGCGAGGCGCCCGGCGCCCGCGGCCTCTCGGCCTTCGTCGTCGACGCCGGCGCGCCCGGATTCGCGGTCGCCGGGCGGATCGAGACCATCGCGCCGCATCCGCTCGCCCGCCTTGCCTTCGACGGCTGCCGGGTGCCGGCGGCGAGCCGGATCGGGGGCCCGGGCGAAGGCTTCAAGGTGGCGATGGCGACGCTCGACGTGTTCCGCTCGACGGTCGGCGCCGCGGCCCTCGGCTTCGCCCGCCGCGCGCTCGACGAGACCATCCGCCACGCCACGACGCGGAAGACGCTCGGCGGCACGCTCGCCGATCTCCAGATGACGCAAGCGGCGATCGCCGACATGGCGACCGAGATCGACGCCGCGGCGCTCCTCGTCTACCGCGCCGCCTGGACCAAGGATGCCGGCGCCGCCCGCGTCACCCGCGAAGCGGCGATGGCCAAAATGGCGGCGACGGAGTGGGCGCAGGCCGTGATCGACCGCGCCGTCCAGCTCCACGGCGCGCGCGGGGTGACCGCCGGCGCCAAGGTCGAGGCGCTCTACCGCGACATCCGCGCGCTCCGCATCTACGAGGGCGCGACGGAGATCCAGAAGCTGATCATCGCGCGGGCGCTGCTGACCGAGGCTGCCGGCCGGTGACGAAGCCCTGGACCACGACCGTCAAGATCCGCTTCTCGCACTGCGACCCGGCCGGCATCGTCTATTTCGCCAAGCACTTCGACATCCTCAACGGCGTCGTCGAGGACTGGTTCACCGACGGCCTCGGCATCGACTATCACGCCCTCGTCTACGCGCGGCGGGTCGGTCTCGGCTATGCCCATGCCGAGGCCGACTTCCGGCTGCCGGCCCGGATGGGCGAGCGGCTCACCTATGCGGTCCATGTCGAGCGGGTGGGGAACAAGTCGCTGCCGCTCCGCATCCTCGCCACCCGCGACGATGCCGAGGTGCTCTCCGCCGCGCTGGTCATCGTCAGCACCGACATCGACCGCGCCGTCGCGATCCCCCTGCCGGACGACGTGCGTACCGCGGTCACCGCCTACCATGAGGGAACGCCATGAGCGGCGAACGGAAGAACGCCATCGTCCACCAGGTGCTCCAGCCCCCCGGCTGGCCGGCGCCGCGCGGCTACGTCAACGGCGTCAGCGCCTCGGGCCGCCTGGTGTTCACCGGCGGCCTCGTCGGCTGGGACACGGCCGGCGTCTTCGCCGACGGCATGGCGGCGCAGGTGGGCCGGGCGCTCGAGAACACGCTCGCGGTCCTCGCCGAGGCGGACGCCGGTCCCGAGCACATCGTGCGGATGACCTGGTACGTGAAGGGCGTCGAAGCCTATGCCGCCGCGCTGCCCGGGATCGGCGAAGCGTGGCGCGCGCTGATGGGCCGGGCCTTCCCGCCGATGGCGGTCGTCGAGGTGGTGCGGCTGGTCGAGCCGGAGGCGCTGGTCGAGATCGAGACGACGGCGGTGGTGCCGGCGTGACAAGGGTCGGCGACCGGCGTAGGATGCTTTAGGCTTAAAGCAGTTTGGCGGGAGACATGGCGGGTACGCTCAGAAGCGTGGCGATCGTCGGCGCCGGTCCCGCCGGCCTCTACTTCTCGATCCTGATGAAGAAGGCCGCCCCGTTCGTCGACATCACCGTCTACGAACGCAACCGGATCGGCGACACGTTCGGCTTCGGCGTGGTCTTCTCCGACCAGACCCTCGACAATTTCGAGCGCTACGACCCCGAGAGCTACCGGGCGATCACCAACGAGTTCGTCTACTGGGACGACATCGCCATCCACTTCAAGGACGCCGAGTTCCGGGTCGGCGGCAACGGCTTCTGCGGCTGCGCGCGGCGCACCCTTCTCCTCATCCTCCACGAGCGGGCCGAGGAGCTCGGGGTCAGGTTCGTGCTGGGGCACGAGGTCGGGGACATCGCCCCCCTCGCCCGCGACCACGACCTCGTGGTGCTCGCCGACGGCATCAACTCGCGCTTCCGCCAGCAGTTCGCCGGCCACTTCGGCACCGAGGTCGACCTCCGGCCCAACAAGTTCGCCTGGATGGGCGCGGCGACCCCGCTCGACGCCTTCACCTTCGCCTTCGAGGAGACCGAGTGGGGCGTGTTCATCGCCCACGCCTACCAGTACCAGTTCCGCAACCACCGCTCGACCTGGGTGTTCGAGACCGATGCCGCGACGTTCGAGCGGGCCGGGCTCGGGACCATGGACGAAGCCGAATCGGCGCGGCTCATGGAGCGGATCTTCGCCCGCCACCTCCGCGGCCACCCGGTGCTGACCAACCGCTCGCTGTGGCGCAACTTCCCGATGGTGCGGAACCGGCGCTGGGTGAAGGACAACATCGTGCTGCTCGGGGACGCCAAGTCCTCGGCGCATTTCTCGATCGGCGCCGGCACCAAGCTCGCCATGGAGGACGCGATCGCCCTCTACGAGGCGTTCGTCGCGGAGGGCGGCGTCGAGGATTCCCTCGCCCGCTTCGAGACCGAGCGGCGCGACGAGGTCGAGCGCACCCAGCACTCCGCCGACGTGAGCCTCGTCTTCTTCGAGCACATCCGCCGCTTCTGGGACTTCGACCCGGCGCAGTTCGCCTTCGGCGTGATGACCCGCTCGAAGGCGATCACCTACGACAACCTCCGCCTCCGCGCCCCGGACTTCGTCGACACCGTCGACCGCCGCTTCGCCGAGGGCGTGCGGGACCGGGGATTCGACGTCGACCTCGAGCATCCCGTGCCGCCGATGTTCCAGCCGTTCCGGCTCCGCGACATGGTGCTCCGCAACCGGGTCGTCGTCTCGCCGATGTGCATGTACTCGGCCGAGGACGGCGTGCCGGGCGACTGGCACCTCGTCCACTACGGCGCCCGCGCCGTCGGCGGCGCCGGGCTTCTGTTCACCGAGATGACCGACATCTCCCCCGAGGGGCGGATCAGCCCCGGCTGCACCGGGCTGTGGAACGACGCCCAGGAAGCCGCCTGGGCCCGCATCGCCGACTTCGTCCACGCCAACTCGGCGGCGAAGTTCTGCCTCCAGATCGGCCATGCCGGGCGGAAGGCCTCGACCCGGGTCCTGTGGGAGGGCGATTCACGGCCCCTCTCCGAGGGCAACTGGCCGATCGTCGCGGCCTCGGCGATCCCCTACTATCCCGAGAGCCAAGTGCCGCGGCCGCTGGAGCGGGCGGACATGGACGAGATCGTCGCGCAGTTCGTGGCGACCACCGAGCGCGCCGGGCGCGCCGGCTTCGACATGATCGAGCTCCACTGCGCCCACGGGTACCTCCTCGCCTCGTTCCTCTCCCCGCTCACCAACCGGCGCGAGGATGCCTATGGCGGGTCGATCGAGAACCGCCTCCGCTTCCCCCTCGAGGTCTTCGGCCGGATGCGCGAGGCGTGGCCGGCGTCGAAGCCGATGTCGGTACGGATCTCGGCGACGGACTGGGCCGAGGGCGGCCTCACCGGCGAGGACGCGGTGGCGATCGCCGCCGCCTTCGCGGAGGCCGGGGTCGACCTCGTCGACGTCTCGACCGGCCAGACCGACCCGGCATCGCGGCCGGTCTTCGGGCGGATGTTCCAGACCCCCTATTCCGACCAGATCCGCAACGAGGCGCGGGTCGCCACCATGTGCGTCGGCAACATCACCAGCGCCGACCAGGTGAACACCATTCTCGGCGCCGGCCGCGCCGACCTCGTGGCGCTCGC
>Ga0182738_1002589_pt1 | contig 21351 bp, 25 predicted proteins | sample eDN5th30CBELigMG_FD_128876 | JGI IMG/M metagenome (GOLD analysis project Ga0182738, IMG submission 128876) | Enriched Miracle-Growth compost microbial communities from Emeryville, California, USA - eDNA 5th pass 30_C BE-Lig MG (version 2)... ... | reverse complement strand
CAGTTATTGATCATGATTGTGAAGAATGTTGAAGAATATAAAGTCTGGGTTAGTGAACATGCAAGATTAATCATGAGTTTATTCGATATTCCAAGACCTGACAAGCATATGTCTGAAGCTTTAGTGGCAGAAATCATGAATTTGTTCTTGGAAAAATTGGATGATACAGAAAAGGCAAGAATTGATGCGATTGGAGAAAGCAGCTTGGAGTCGTTTATTAAAAAGATTAATGAAGATTATTTCAAAACTCATGATATGCAAGAAAGAGTTTTGATCTTTTTAAATAGACTTCGTGTTTCAGATGATAATCTTCAAAAAATGAGACATGGTAATATTGTCCCGAAGCTTCGTGAATGGCTCCCTGAACACAAAAAACAAGTCAATATTTTGTTAAAAGATTTAGAATCTCGTAGCGGTAAACGAAATTAGAATTATTGCGAAAGTTATTTTGTTGTAAATATCTATTTATTGTAAACGCTCCTATTGTCACTTTCGAAATGGATCCAAAATTTTAAAAATTGATTAAATCTTTTGTCGAAAAATAAAAAAAGGTAAAAGCATAAACCAAAATTTTTTTTTTTTAATTTTCTGAAAAAATTTCAAGACGAGAATTTTTTTTTTGAGGGTTGAGAGTATTTTCATATAATTCTTATGAAACAAAAACATTTTACTAAAATCATAGGGAGGGATAATCCTGGGGATGTATCTATATCTATATCAAATATTAATATGAAGAAAGACAAGTATAACTTTATTCAGTTCATCATTTAATAATAAAAATCTCCATTTTATCGTCATTTTCCTTCAATAAACTTGACAGCATAAAAGACGACGTCCATCATTTTTGAAGGAAACCGACTATATATATAAAAATAATCTTCTTTCCCCTTAGACATTTGTTAATCCGACGATCAAAAGGAGGATATTTATAAAGGCAGAGCCAACGTGAGCGACTTTTCCCAAAACTGGCTTGTCCTTATATCTGGCAAATCCGAGCAACAAGAAGAAAATCAAGTGGAACCAGGCAATAAGAGCAGAAAATACACAAGGTTGCCATTGGGCCAATCCGATAGCAATAGCGTGGTTTATGATCATGTGGAAGAATTCTTTTGTTAAAGCATTCTCAGCGGGGGCTTCTATAACTGGGGCGACGTCAGTGGGGGATGTCTAAGACAGCAGTTAGAGGCAGATTAACTAGTAATTTCTGGTTACTTGTTGAGGGATGGGGCTGGTGCCTTCTTCACCGGAAGGATGTTCAGCAGCAGGAGGCTTGGCTTGTGCTTGGGCCTGTCCTTCTTCTTCGTCTAAAAGAGGTTCAATGAAAAGGGAGAGCTGGTTGTGTACCTTTTTCAAGGGGAAATCTGGCAGCTTGAATGAAGAAAACGATAAAGATGATGAAGAGTTCGACCATGATGGCTTTTCTGGTTCCTTGTTCAGTGACACCCTCAAAGGAGTGCCAGTTGGTTCCGACAACGACGTCAAGGATACTATTATCGAGGATTGGCATATTCGATGAGTTTTAAAGTATTTATAATGTTTTTGAATAATTGAATAAAATTTGAATCAGAGCAACTAAACATAGTAACACTTGAAAATTAAAAGTTAAAAAATTTTCTGTTTGTTTGGAATATTTGGAAATATCAACTCCTTCCTCCCTTTCAAATTTATTTTCGGTGATTTGTACAACTATGAGAACAAACTACTTTTGGTTTACATCTTGAAAATGACAAAACAAAAGGAATCTATTTTTTGACTCTTGCCTAATAATTAACCTCAGAGCATCAATCAAAGTTCAAATCTACTAAAAATATTTTTCCTGTCTGATTGTGTGTTTGTGTGATCATCAAAAACTTTAATACTACTGTATATTTGTCTTTCTTTGTTTTCCAACTCTTTCCTTCAGTTTACTTAATTTATTTAAAAATCAAAGGGCTCCTTAATTTTTGAACTACTTTGACTCCTACTTGAAAGACATTATTTCAAATGTTAGTCGAAAAATCTCGTTATTTGCTTTCTCTAAGTGAAAGAGGTTCAGGTCAAAAATTTCTCCGAGTTTCTCACTTCCATGGTTGTCTTCAAAATAAAAAGTTTTTCTTGGAACAACCCCACCGAACACATAATTTTTAGAAATGACAAATTGTAGTTTAAAAAATAAAGAATTCGTTGAAAATTTTGATTTGAATAAATTAATAATTTTGCCACTTTATATGTTTTATAGGGAAAAAAGAGAAAAAGCTGCGGATTTAATCTATATAAATAAAACACAACCAACCACTCTATTTGAGAATATATTCAGAGAGAGGCAGGCACTCTCATTTGTATTATAAAAATTTCAAAAAAATGAACTCATCATCTGACCCAACATTTTGCTCCTTTTGTAAGAAAGAAACTCAAACTCTCTTCGATCACTCTCAAGGGACCGAAATATGCAGCATCTGTGGCCTTGTCCTTGAAGAGAGAACTATCGATTTCCGAGCAGAAAGTCAAAGTTTTTATTATGAGTTCTCCTCTCAAGGAAGCAAATCAAGAAGAACCGGGAATCTTAATAATATCTTCTCTGACCAGGCAGGCCTCAAATTGTCAGTTCCTCCAAGCTCATCTTCCTTCATTTCTGGCCAAATAAATAAAATGAACCATGTATTAGCTGATCGTCCACAAGAGATCGCGTCTTCAATGATTAGAAAGTGGAGCTCTTTGCTTAATATTCCAAAGCTATTTCAAGATAAAGCAAGAGAAGAATTTGATAACTTCTATGGAAAAATAGGAAGCTTGAAGGGATATAGCTACAAGAGTGTAATTGCTGCGTTTCTGTATCGTGCTACAAGAGATTGTGCAACCCCTTTAAGTTTAGAGAAGATTTTGAATGTAACTCAGGTTCCAAGAAGGCAAATAATGAATGCATCAAAGATGATTGATAGATTTTTGCTTGAAGAAAAATGTCAGGATGCTTGTAAATACACTTCTAAGTTGTGCTTGGAGCTTAATTTGGATCAGAAAACAGCATCTTCCGCTTATAAAATTGTTGAGGATTTGAAGAGAAAGGATCTGTTGAAAGGAAAAAATGTCAGAACTATGGCTGCTGCTAGTGTATGCTTTGCCATGAAAAATCAGACTAGTGTGTCAATAAAGGATATTTCTGTCCATTCAAAAACTGGCAAATCTACAATTCAAAAATCCTTGGATGAGCTGGAAAAATCATTTAATTTATAATGTTTAGTGTGATGAATACCAGAAAGAGTTCTTGTAAAATTTGATTTCTTAATACTGGAGCTAAAAATAATAACAATTTATCTGACTAAAAACCTCAATTTTTCTCATATTTCACTCTGTTCTGGCCGATATTTAGTCATATCTCCTCTCGAATTTATATTCGAATTTTTAATTATTTCTAACTTTTCTCCCTCTCTCAATAAGCCCTTCCTTTAATGCTTCCTGCAAATTGTGCTTTTATTGATGATAATCAGGAATTTCAAGAAGCTGACCAAAACCTTTTCCAATTTCTACCTTTTGCTTACTCTGATTTCCCTGATGCAGAATTTTACCTCCCTCAACAACAGCCTTACTTTCCCTTCAATCAACAAGAACTCGACTTGTTTGATAATCTCGGTATTCTAATGGATTTTTTAATAAATTCTAAAAACTTTTTGTTAGAAAGAATCTCTGAAGGTGAGGAGAATTTTGAGTTGATCTCTCAAGATGAAAGTCATGAAATTCCTTTTCCAATGTTCCCTATGCTTGAATGGAAACCAGTCTCAAATGATAATTTTGTCAGGAAAATTGAACTTGTAAGAACTTTTTAAAGGATTTTTAAGTGAGAACTTTTTAGTGGAAAGAAAGAAATCAAGAAATAAAGGTGGATCCACTTGAATTTCCGTAAATTTTCTTCTCACAAAGAATCATTTCAACGATTCATAGACTGATGAAATTGAGAATCATATTGAAATTGATGTTGATGAAATCTTACAAAACTGATAGAATAAAAGAAGTAAATTTATTATTTTCTTAGGTCTAAAAGGATGATTCTAGATGGTAAAAAAATTTCATGCTGAGTATCCATTGAGTGATGAAACAATTCGAATGTTGATCAAGAAAAAATGGAAAAAGGCTGAATGGGTCGAGTATCTGGTTGAACAATTGCTCCAAAAAATGTTTTCATAAATTTACAGCCTCCATTTTGCGTTTTTATTCTTGAATTATCTATAAACTGAAAACATCAATATAAAATGGCTCTCTGAACTTCGAGGCAGATGAAATTAACATTAAATTTTTTCCATCTGGATGCAGTGTAAAAATCCCAATATTTCATCTTCAAAGAAAAAAAATTGCAATGAAAGATTTAGAGAAATTTCATAGAAGAAAAAATGAATATTTTTTGAAGAAATTTTAAATTTTAAATAAATATTTCCGTTATAAAAAGCTCAATACTTTTTTTTAATTATTTATCTCGAATCTTTTCCCCAATTGGCCCACTAGCCTAAAATATTGTCTCTATCGTCACACCACTTCTAAAACTTACTCCTTGTCTATTTATATATGAGCTTTCCCTTTTGCTACTTTATAACTCTTGATCTTCTCGAATGGAAAAATTTCAAAAAGGAATCCTCAAATAGGCTCTTTATTCCCATATCTAAATTGCGTTATAAATAGCATACAAGGAATGACTCGGAGGGCTTCAAAATATAAAAACCCTCAATCATCAAAAGGAGAGTGTCAGAATTTCTTAAAATAATTGATAAATTTGAAAAAGTTTATCTATCTATCTATCACTTAATTTCAAGACTAACTCTAAATTATCTTTCAATTTAAACATTTTTTCTCCTTCAATAAAATATCTCTCTTGCTTCTCCCAAAAAATCCTTCCCGCAGCTCCTCTGATGATGATTCTCGGAATCATTGCCAAGGAAATCCAGGAACAGCATACTTATTTGATAGTTGTTTGTTTCTGATCATTCTATTCTTTATTTTTCAATTATTATTTCTCCTTTTGATTTTTTAAATAAAACTTGCTTAGAAAGCAATCTATTCAAAATTTAAAATATACTACTGGGTAGCAGAATTTCATCAAATCCCAACTTATGCAACATATAACTACTCCTGACCGTACCTTTTCGAAACAAGACAACAATCTTGTCAAAAGAATGCCTCTTGGTGTCCTTTCATTTGTCGATAATCGGTAAAATTTCATCATTTTTTTCTTATTTTCATCATCTACCTCTAGCAAACCTCCTTCTGGTCAAGCTCCTGAACCAGGCATTTTATGTAAAAGGATTGATAACACTGCCCATGTTGTCGACTTGAACCAAAACGCTATCGGTAAATTAATTCCCCTCTGAAATTTCTTTACGAATCTTTCATTAGCTTCACATAAATTCACTCCTTTGGCAATCCCTATTGAGCATACCAAGAAGAAAAATCCTCATTCAGCCTCAATCCAAGGCAAAATCATGACAACAGAACCTGTAGAATTTCTCAGCAGAGCTGTCTTCACAGAAAATATTCCTTTCAGAACTGAAGCCAGCGATTTCAGTCGAACTACGCATAGCTATCCCATCAGACAACAACAAACCCAAACCCTCACCACTTCTGCCACAAAATCCTTATCTAAAGGCAAAAAGAAGGAAAATGTCCCTAAAAAAGAAAATCCTCCTGTCAGGAAAAAAAGCCCTGTCAAAAAAGCTCCTGCCAAAACCGCCACCGCTGGATTCAAGGAAAGACCAAGAAGCTCACCAAAAGCAGCTGGTAAAAAGGCTGCTCCAGAAGCTAAACCTCCTCAGCCTCCCAAGAAAATTGAAGTCAGGCCTGCTTCAAACCCTGTCAAGAAACAAGAAGATAGAGAGAATATTCCACCACCAGCAAACAATCTCAAAAAGAAATTACAAAAAATCACTGAACCCACTTCTCCCAAAAAACCCGTTAAACCTGCAAAGAATGAGAGAAGTAGTAAGAAATTCATTTCTCAACAGGAAAAGTCTCAATAAATTTTATTTTAGAATCCACAAAGATCCAACCTCATGTGCATGTGCAACCTCAGCCAGTTGCTGCTAAACATGAAAAAACAGAGTCATCTGTTCAAAAAGATCCCAAAGAAGCTTCAGATTACGTTGAAGAATTTGTTCAACACAATGCCATTAAAATCCTCGAAGAAATGAAAGAACAAAAAAGACAACAAGAGTTCGAAAGAAGACTCATGGAAGAAAGAAAAATGGCTCTCGAAGAAGGAAATAGAAGAATTAGGGAAGCCAACTTCAAAAGATTCAACCTTCAACAAAGAGCTGTGAGACCTAAAGTTAAAGTCGCTTGGGGTGTTGATCAACGAAAAGTAAACCTTTTATTTGGGAGAGAATCATTTAACTAATCTTTGTACAGTTCTCAAGACCACATAATAGCACTGAATCACCATCAAAGGCTCAGAAACACAAGGTTGATGATGAAGAAAGAAGAAAGAGATTAGGATTGGACCACTTAAATGAGGAACAATTAAATGAATTAAAAAGAAAAACTCTTCTTCACACTTTACAAGCTGGTGAATTAGATAAATCTCAAGATCTCAGTAATTAAATTTTTTGGGGACAATCCTTTTAACCCTACCCTCTAGACAAAAAGAGACAAGTGACACAAGAGGAGCATGAAAATTTGCAAAGATATATGTTTGAAAAGAAGTTGAGAATGGATCATGAAATGTTCGCCAAGAAGATGGAAGAATATGAAGATTTTGAGAGAAAGAAACTTAACCTTGAAAAGTTATTCAATGACATCAGAGACAATAGAGCTCGTAGAATTAAATCTGCCAAGAAAAAGAGCGGCAAGAAAAAGGGAAGAAAGGGCAAGCATGATATCAGTATCTCCAGAATTCCTCCCACCAACACTGAAGCTAATGAAAAACAATTTGGCACTCAAGATTCTGAAGAAGAAGAGAACTACAGCCTCTTGTATGATGAGTATAGGAAGATTATAAAATCCAAGAGAAGCAACAGAGATGACCAAAGAGAGGGAACTCACGGAAAACTCGTCAGCTCAGGCCCAACTCAACAAAGCCCTGACGCTGTTGTGATGAGATATAGCCACGATAGAGCTGGATTGTCAACTTCTCAACAATTGCAGCAAGATATCTTTGAACAGAAAAAGGAAGATTACAAGAAGAAGTTCAACGAAATTTCCAATCGTTATCAAAAGAACATCGCAACTACCAATATGCAAGTCCTTGAAAATCAACAACTTAGAGAAGAAAGACCTTCTGAGCATCGCAGAACTCACAAAGGTGGTAAACACCCTGTTGAAAACGATAGACATGAAGCTCAAAAAGTCATTATGGAAATGGAAACCGACAACTTTTCTGAAAATGATTATTTGGGATCCGATAGCTTGGTCATCAATAGTGCCCATCAGCGTGTAGCTAAAGGCGATTCTGATGAATCACAAGAACAAAGCCTTCCTGAAAACTCAGCTCGTGAAATTATCGAAGCTGCAGCTATCTTTATTCAAAAGAACTACAGAGGTTATAGAACTAGAAAAATCTTGAGAGAATACATTCTTCAATTGTGCCAAGAAGATGCTGAAATGGAAGGTTTAGAATCTGATGAAGATCATGAAGGACATGGAGCAAGACATCATCATGGTGAAGAATACGAAGATGAAGAAGAAGAAGAAGAAGAAGAAGTTGAACAAGATGAAGATGGTGAAGGATATTTGCAGCACCAGGGGTTTCGTAATGCGGCAATAAAACACCACCCTCATCGAGAAAAATCCGGCCATAAGGGTGGAAAAGCTCATGATGATGAAGAAGATGAAGATTATGAGGAAGCTGAAGGTGAAGGTGTCATCATTGAAGATGAGAATTTCGAATTTATTGGTGATGATGAAAAACAGTCTCTTCGAAGTTTATTAGAAAAGTAATTGAAAGTTTAATGAGTTCTAAACTAATTTTCAAATAGGCAGAGGCTCGGATTGAATGAAGAATATAATAAAGATTTCTATCAGAACGAAGAAGAAGAGGGAGAAGAGGAAGAAGAAGGATCTCAACGTGTTTTGGGAGGACATTCAAATGATGATGATTATCAGAAGCTTCGAGAACAATATCATAAATTCTATGAAGATGATGATTTAAAGGGTGAAGGAGAAGAAGATTATGATGAAGAAGAGGCTGAGTTAAGAAGACAAGAAGTTGCTGCTTTGCGTAGAGCACAACAACAAGAGCAAGATGAGGAAGAAAGAGAAGCAAGTGAAGTCGAATTTGCCATTGAACTTCCTCGTAGAGCCAAGAGTGATGGTGAGATTATTGCCAATTATCAATTCACTCTTGATGATTCTGAAGATGATAACAATATCAGTCTCCACAGCGGTGGCGAAGACTATTATCCTAATGCCAATAGAAACCTTCAATTCGGTTCTGGTGAAAGAGAAAGTCAAGGAAAATATCTTGAAGAATTAAGAAGAAGTGAAAAAGGAGAAAGAAGCACAGCTAGAAAACAGCAAGGAGAAGAAGAGCATGAGGAGCCCGAGGAAGAGGAACAAGAAGAAGGAGAAGAATTGGAATATGAAGAAGAATATGATGCAACTCAAGATCCAAGAATTCAACAACAATATTATCAAATGTACGGACAAAAGTATGGATACGAAGAACCTCACAGTGAAAATGAATATCCTGATGAAGAAGGTGATGAAGAAGGATATGTTCATGAAAGTGATTATGAACCTCAAGAAAGTGGCAGAGATGTGAGACCTTCGCATGGACAACAAGAAGACATTGAAGTTGATTATGAAGATGATGATCAACAACATCATCAGGAGGAAGATTCAGGCCATATTGAACATGGTGAGGAACAAGAAGAAGCTTATTCTGCAGAACAAGCCAGATACTTTCATCAAAAAGACAGCAGAGTAAAGTCTGTTGATATTGATAATGAAAAGGTTCTTGTCTATTTTTATTGAATTTAATCTAACTTCCATCCAATAGCACGTAATGGTTTCACATATCAATAGTGAAGATGACCCAGAAGCAGCATACCAAATGCCAGAAACCCCAGATACTCAACTTTACAAAAATCTGAATCAACAACAAAGAAGACATAAATCTGACTTTGTCATGCCTGATAATAGACACAGCATGAATGTTCAACCTGAAGAAAGAAGATCTCTTCCTTATACCCACAATAAAACTGTTTCAAGAGAAGGTGGTCGTTATTCTCAAAGCGAAGATCCTTACAAAGCAGGACAAAAACGATCAGAACAAGTTTCAGAAGGGCATGAAGAATATGAAGAAGAGGAGCCTGAATATGAAGAAATTGAAGAGGATGTAGAGGATCATGGTGAACATCGTGCTGATTCTGAGCATTATCGTGAAGAATTGATTGAAGAACTGAACCAAGGAGACAGAAAGTCTCATTCAAAGAGATCAAGCCAAAGAGAATCTCCTCAAAGAGTCAATAGAAGCCATGAAAAAACTCTTTCTCAATCGAGTGAAACTACTGGCAAATACGCTGTCACCATCTTGCCTCCTGAAGAAAAGAAAGTTGAAGTCGTCATCGATCATAAATATCAAGAGGAATTAGCTAGATTGAAGGAAGAAGAAGCACGAAAATGGAACGAAATGGTAAAGCAATTAGGTCAATTACAAGGAGTGTCTTTGAGTACTGATATTAAGGCTGTTATAGAAAATCTTCAAAAGCAGTCCGAAATCAACAAGAGAAAGCTTATTGAAAGTGAAGGAGATCAATCTTCTTCTATGTTGCCTGCTCAAACCAATGACACAATGCTTTCTGAACCTGTCCCTCTTGCTTATAAAAAGCTCGAAGTCCCATCTCCTTTACAAGAAGGAAAGTACGCAAAGAAGAAGAAGCCTTTTGGCAAGAAATCTAACCTTCAAATTGATATTAATGCTGCCAATGAAGACAGCCAAGAAGCAGGCGATGCAGCGGGACTTAATTTGGATTTGAGTCAAATGAGACTTGTCTTGGGATCTGAACAATTATTGAGAGAACAATCTGCTAGAACTTTATCTCAAAGCGTTAGTGCTCAAAGTGACGGAGATTCCGTTGAATTGGGTGCTGAAGGAGAAAACACTGGTATTTTTGAAAGAGATCCTTTCAAGGAGTTCACAAGCAGAAAATTCAAAGAGCTTATGCAACAAGAAAACATGAAGAATCTTATTGAAATGAGAGAACGAGCTTTGGAAATTAGACACAAGACTCATTTGGACCATATGAAGAAAATGTTTGAAAATAGAAGATTCTCTCCAAGAACCTTCCAAAACAAGCAAATTGAACTTGAAAAGTGGATCACTAAAGAAAGAGAAATTATCCACAAGACCAAGAAAGACATTGAAAAAGGCTGGATAAGCACTGCTGATTCCATTCAAAGAACCCAAAGAGATTTACAATTCCTTCAAAAGATTCTTGGCGCTAACACTGAAGGAAGAAACACAAATGGCAGCGATCTCAGTCTTAGACACTCCTTCACCGATGAAGAGTACAATGAAAATGCTGATACTCAATCTGAAAGACTTTCAAAGAGATCTTTCTTGAATATGGGCAATGAAATTAGATCTCCAAGCTCCTCAAAGAACATTAAAATTATCGATAAATTCGAACTTAAAGATCATCTCTTCTCACCTCAACTCAATACTTCAGCTCCTAGTAGAAAAGAACAAGGTGACGAAATCAGAATTATTGAAGGTGATAGAGAAATCAAGCCTCCTGAAAACCGTAATTTGCTTGAAGCTATCGGTAAAGCTCAAGAAATCCAAGAAGAAAACTATGAATTGGAGGTTGAAGATGTTGATAAAGAAGATGAACAAAACATTGATTTCATTACTGAAAAAGAAACTGTTGCTCATGATGATCAAAATAGACTAAAATCTGTCGCTCCCGAAGAAATCCTCGTCAATGCTAAATCCGGAAGGTAATGGGATAAATTTTCTTTAACCTTAATTTCTTATTTAGACAATTCTTACAAGACAAGAAAGATCATTATAAAAAGGAATCTCCTATTAAAGTCGATCAAAGCGAAGATGTTGAAGTTCATCCAGGCGAATACGATGAAGATATTGTTTGGGAAAAGGACGTTTTAGAATCCCCATTAGTCAAGCAAGATCGTCACAATGAAAAACAAACATCACCAAGAACATCAAGCATTAAAAAGGATCTTTTATCTCCATCAAACCTCGTTGAACCACAAATCCCCAGTCTTTCATCAGTTTACAGTCCCAAGTCTCAAGAAGAATTGAGAAACATGTTCCAAGAAAAGATCAACACCATCAAACAAGAACCTGTTCATGAACCTGAGCAACCTCTTGAAGAATTGGGTGAAGAGGAAGAACAACATATTGAAGAAGAAGAGCTCCATGAAGATAATATCCAATCTAGAACTGACCTTATCTGTAAAGATCTCGTCGAAAACCTCTTTGAAGAATTCGCTGAAGGTAGAGAATCTATTTTTTTCTCGAGCTCAGATATTTAAATCCCTTTTGTAGAATTGGCAAGACCTGATCAAGAAAGAATAAGAGAGAAGGTTGTTTTGTTGGGAGAAGAGCCACCTGCACCAACAATAAACCTTCAGAATCTTATTGAAAATAATCATTTCTTCCATGTTGGAGCTGAACACCCCAACTTCCAAGCCAATATTCCCATGCCTTTGTCTCCTTCTCCTGAACAATTAAGACTTCAAAACTTGAGTCCTGCCAGAGAAAACGAATTGACTGCTGAACAGCAAATTAAAGATGCTCAGGAAGAATTATTAAAAACCTTGGGAATTAGAACTGAAATTGCATCTGTTGCAAGATATCTCGATTTACTCCTTGAAGAAATTAATGGTATTTTTCTGAGCTTATTTTCTCTTTAATAATCCCCCTCCTAGGCCCATACAAAGAGATCTTTTTGAGAAATATAAACACACCACTTGGATATTCAACAAGTGAAAAACTCAACAACATGAGAAATTACGATTTGGGAAGCAGTGAAGGTTCTTCATTGGCTATGAGTAGTGTTGATTCTCAACTTATCCTTGAAATCCAACTCTACTTTAAAGTTGAAGAAAGAATTATGGAAGAGAATCCCAATAAAAATGAAGTTAGCACAGAATTAGAACACATCCATAATAAAATGATCTTTGATTGTGTTAATGAGCTCCTTGACTCTTACAGACCTTATGGTTTGAATGGTCAACCATTCCCATGGAAAGCTGGATCTAAGGCAATCAAGGCTTTGGCAATTACTGAAGAAAATCTTCAGAAAACATTGGAAAAAGTTAAAGCTAAAGTCTTGGAATGGGCTGCTTATCTCTGTGGATATTATGGAGAAGGTGATGAATTCATTCAAGATAAAAATCAGAGCTTCATTGACGAATATTTAGCCCAAGTTAGAGAAGAAAGAATCCTTAGAATGCTCAGCGAAGAAGTAGTTTTTTATTCATAATATAACCTAATTTCCCTTTTTAGATCTTCGAGATGGAAAATAAATGGATCACATATGATGATGAAGAGGCAGAAGTTGAGTTAGAAATTGCTGATTTGGTGTTTGATAAGATTGTTACTGAAACAGCAGAATTAATTGCTCAAATAAATGAAAAGAAAAAGAACGATATCACTCCCTCAAGTCATAGACTTGTCGCAAGTCCTGGTCAAAGAAGATTACAAACAAGACTTGGATTTCATGATGTCGCTCAAATAGAAACTGACGCAAACTTTAATAGTATATAATAATAATCTTTGTAAGATTTTTGATTGTTTGTTTATAATAATTATTGTAAATTGATATATTATCGTCGAGGAAATAGAATGATCATATTTTAATTATTCTTACATAAATCTTCGTATGGCACTGTAGCTGTGTAAAATTTACCTTGCTACATTGCAAAAATTTCTTCTTCCAAAGGGTCAAAGGGTTTATTTATTAGAAATTAATAAGGCTTAGGATTTTGAAACTTCAATCGTCTTATTAAATAAAATCGATTTTAAAAACATACAGAGAGATCATCGACCTAGACAAATCCCATGAGTGATCCTATACTGAAATGGCTCAATAATGATGCCAAACTGTCCAAGAAAATCACCAATATCGAACAGGATTTCGCTAACGGAAAACTTTTTGCAGAAATTCTTGCCAAATATCATCAAAAAGTTAGCGTTTCCACTTTCTCAAACTCGTACCTTCTTTGCTTAGTCTTCAACCTATTGATTCCTTTTTAGAGAACAATATGCTGATAAAGTCAGTAATTTCAAACTTCTTGACCCTTATTTCAGAAACTTGAACATTCGAATTGAACCTAAAATGACTGACCCAATCATTAAAGGTGAAAGAGGTGCTGCTTTAAAAATCCTCTACCAACTAAAAATCGTACCAGTTTTCTGTTGTTTATTTTTCCTAACCCTTTCTTTCTCAAGCTCTTTGACAACAAAAATAAGCCCACTAATACATTGACAAGCTCTCTTAGTCCTGAAAAAATGGGTGGCACTCTTACAATGAAAAACACTCTCCAACAACAACAGCAGCCTTTGGGAGATACCCTCCGCACAGGAAGTGGCACCAACTTTTACAAAAGTCTCAGCCCTCCTTTTGTAAATAAGACAATGAGATCGAATGCTTATACTGAATATGAAACCAGAATGGAGAGATTTAATCAAACACAGATGAAAAATGAAGAAAAAGCACAAAGAGAAATAGAACAAATGCAAAGAAGATACGAAGAGGTCAAAGCAGTCGCTCGTCAAGATGCTATGGAAAAACTTCGTCAAAATAAAGCTTATTTGAAAGACTTGGATACTAAAGGATGGGAAAGTTGGAAGCAGAATAATGAAGTGAAACATGCCAGAATGCAAAAAGAAAAGGAATTTGAGGACAAAATGACTCAAAAAATGAGGAACAAATATCTTGATAAGCAAGAGTTTGAAAAAGATGATGCAGTGGAAGGTGTTAAAGGATTTGAATTGAATGCTCAAAAACTTGGCGTGGAGTTAGAACATGATCCCGAAGAGATTAAAACGATCGAAAAAGGTGGAATCACCACTAATGCTCTCATGATCAAATTAAAAGAACAAGCTAATCAAGCCGAATTGGCTCGTAAGGAAAAAGATAAAAGATTGAGAAAGATGAAGGTCGATCAAGAAAAAGCCCAAATTGAAGTTGAAAATAAAAAGAATGAAGAAATATTGCTCGAGAAATTCATGAACAATTCCATAAAAGAGAATGAAGCATGTTATAGTAGATGGAGAGCAGCCCGTATGGAAGATGTCCTCACAGGAAATAGAAATGTTAGAGAGGATGCATTGAAGGAAAAGAAAAGATTAGAAATTGAAAAGGCTGAACGAGAAAAAGAAAGAGCCAATAGAAAACCAACTGAAGATGAGAAAAGAGATGCTCGTCTACGTAAACTTGCTCAAAGAGAAGCTGCTCTTGACCAAGTCATCCAAAAACGCAAGAAGCACCATGTCATTTGCAATCACCTCATGAACCAAATCCTCGAACTCGTTGAAGTAAGTTTTATTTTAAGATAAATTTTTCTCACCAAATCTCAAAGATGTGCCATCAACAACAAGAAGCACAAGAAAATACACAACTTGAGTCGAAAAATTGGAGAACATTTAGCATTCAATTCGCTGAAGATCAAATCAATCCTCCTAAAAAGAAGGTCAGACATCTTGACAGTTCTGAAGGTCTTGGCAAAAGTACCATTGAGGCTCAACAAAATCTCGAAAGATTTACTCTTGCTGAACTACACAACTATCTGAATGGATACGGCCAATGGCAACCTTTCCACCAGGCTAAGCCCATCACATCAGGCTCGCAATCAAAACAAGCAATTGGACCTGCTGATGACTTTAACGTGCCTGTTCCAGAAAAGCCAATTAATAACACTGATCTTGGGTTATTAGTTAAGAACCTTATTGATATGAAATATCCACCAAAACAACGACCAAATCCTTCAAGCGATATTCCGAATCATTTACCCTTGAGACTTTTGGCATTGGGTTATCCATTCTCTGGAAGAAAGACTGTCAGTAATTTCTTGAAGCAAAAGTACGGAGTTGAAGTCCTCAAAATGGATGAAATCCTTAAAGAAGCTGTTGACCTTAATGCGCCACCACCAGTTGAAGATCCCAAAAAGGCAAAGAAGGGTGGCAAGAAGGAAGTTGAAGTGCCTAAGCCAGAGAATACTGAACTCAAGGCTCTTGGGCTTACAATCAAAGAACTCCAAGAAAAAGGAGAAGAAATTCCAACAGAAATCTATATTGATGCTTTCAGAGCTAAAATCAAGGAGTTATTCCCTCCACAAACAGAGGACCAAATTATTGATGAGCTCAAGAAATATAAGCAAAAGGAAGAAGACAGAGTTGTTGAAGCTCAAGCACAATTGGCTAAAGAAGAAGCCAAAAAGAAGAAGGACCCCAAGGCGAAGGCTGCGGCAGCTGCTGGTCAGAATGAAGAACCACAAACTGTCCCCAAACGTCCTTATTACACAAGAGGATGGATTTTGATCAACTTCCCAGGCACTTATCAGCAAGCAAAGGAATTTGAACAAGTCATTAGTGGATATACTCTTGAAGAAGAGCTTCTTAATCATGAAGCTGAAGATAGAAAGAGAAGGGCTAATGTTATTGTTGAGGCTCCTGCTAAGCCTCCTGCACAAGATAGATTTATCGAAGGAGGCATAGATTGTTCTATAAAGATTGAAGTTAGTGAAGAGGAAAGTCTCAGAAGAGCTTTAGGAAGAAGAGTGGATCCCAATACAGGCAATTTATACCACCTTCAAGACAATCCTCCACCACCAAATGATGCAAAATTAAATGATAGACTTCAACCAATTAATGATCCTGAAGCTACTGAAGAGAGAATAAAAGGAAAATGTGAACGCTATGATGAAGAAGGTCCTCAAATTGAAGGATGGTATGCTATGTTTGGTGATGAAGAAGGTCAATATGACTGTCTTCAAAGATTTGAAGGGGTTGGCAAGGCTGATGAAGTCAACGCTAGAGTTGAGAAACATATTGAAGCTTTGCTTGATTTCAAGATGAAGAAATATGATCAAATGATTGAACAATTTGAAGCCAAGAAACAACTCGAGCTTAAACAGCAACAAGAAGAAGCTGAAAGAGCCGCTAAAAGACAAGCTGAAGAAGCAGCTGCGGTTGAAGCTTTGAAAGCTCAACAACAACAACAAGAAGTAATGATATATTAAGAAAAACTTTATTTATCAATTACAAGGAACAAAAAGCTACAATTGAACAAAGCACAGCACCAGTAGAAGCCAAGAGTTCTGCAGTTGAAGCAAATTCTGCAACACTTGAAATTGCAAAATCAACGCTTCCTATTGATCAATCCAGAGTTTCTCCTGATCCTGATACCATTGGAACTGAACGAAGTGACTACAACATGAGAAAAGATGCTCTTGGTATTTTTCTAATTAGGAAATAATTTTTAATAACTCTAGAAACACTCAACACATTATGGGAGACAATACAAGAGAATTACATTGGAGTAGCTAAAGAAGTGTTTAACAATATAAACGAGCAAAGAAACTTTATTACTTCCAGATTTGCCGAAATCCAAGTTCGATTCTTGGAAGTTCTCAGAAAACAAGCTGATAAACTTGTTTTATTGAAAAAGTTCAATGATAGATACAATCGTTTCATTGAAGACAACCCAGAAATTCTCGATGATCCTGAAACCAAACAAGAACTTCAAATCAAACTTGAAGAACTCACTGACAGTCTCTGGGTCCTTGTTGAAGCCAAGAAAGACTTGGCTGTCACCGAAAGAAAAGGAATTATGGATTCAGGCTATATTGAAGAAGAAATGGACTTCTTTATCTCCAATGTCCAAAAGCTCGCTCAAGGTGAGCTTGAAAGATACTTTGGCTGCGTCAAATTGATCAAAGATTATTATCAAGCTATTCAAAATAGAGCTGCTCCTTTCAATAGTGACCTCCATCCCATTGAAGTCCTTCCTCCTCCTGAAGTATTTTTCTGGCCCCTAACTCTTTATTAACCTTCAAATAATAATAGTATGCTCCTCCTATTGAAAATCCTGAAGACCCTGATTCATTCCCAAGAGTCGATACATTATATGCAAATGCATTGAGAATTTTGAATGGAGAAGACCTCCTCCCAAGTGAACTTCGAAGAAGCAAGAATAACAGTTTCTCAATGATGGGAAGATCTGGTGCGATGTCCAGAGAAGATAAGAAAAGAAGAATTGATTCAGCATTCAGTTATGATAAGAAAAATCAAACTGCTCTTGATAGAGAAGCTGAAGAAATTATTGCTGTTGAAAAATCCATCATTAAATACAGACTCTTCTTGCTTTACTCCATCACCATCAGCAGACTCAAGGAAATGAGACTTATGGCTAAATCCTTGTACAACAAACTTGATGATTGGATCATCTACGGTATCAAAGCTGAAAATGATATCCTCTATGAGCAAACCAAGATCATCAAAAAGGCCATTGAAAAAACTGAAAAGCTTCCCAAAGATCTCAATCCTAACTTTCCTGAAGTCTCCAGCGCTCATAAACCTGTCAACTATCTCGATATTCCTGTAAGAATCTCTTCAAATCCTCTCGTTAATTGACTATTATAGCCTATAATCCTTCCAAAATTGGAGCTTGTTCAGCCAAACCGTTTCACTCTCAGTCACCTTTTCGGTCTCACCGAAGAACTCAAGTTCTTACAAGATGATAATGCTGATCTCAGTGTTGCCACTCTCGTTCAATTCTTCAATAGAAGACTTGTAAATTCGTTTATTGTCTCAATAAATCCCTAATCATTCTAACAAGATGAGTGGATTAAGTAAAAATGATTTCCCTGCAGAATGGATTAGCCAAGGCGTTAAACGTACACAAAAGATCATTGAAAGGCTTGATACTGAATACAGAGGTGTCATTTCTTGGAAATCTCTTTGTACTTTGCTCTGTCTCTTTGATGCTCCAATCCCAACTCAAGCTGAAATTGATGAATACACTCAAAATCTCTTGGAGCGTTCTGAAAATGGTGAAATTGAAGCTGAAGCTTTCGCTAGATGTCCTTCATTCTTTGATCAACAAGATCTTATCCCACAATCTCTTCCAAGTAAATTCTGTTATTGAATAAAATGTTCTAAAAAATTTCAATTAGATCACCCAGTTTTTGACCGTGTGTATTTATTGAAATTGCTCTTGTTCTCTATTCACAAAGAACTCGAACATGTAAACATTTCTACTTTCAAATCTCCTTATCATTCTCCCTAGGATGTTGTCAATGTGGATAGCTACATTCAGGCTCTCGTTGAGCTGAGACCAGTGGTACAATTTGTTGAACCTGTTGTGAAAGAGGATCAGAATAAAAGAGGCTCAAAAGAAAGTGTAAAGAAAGCTAAAAGCTTAAGAAAAACATACATCAATGCTTTCCTTGAATAAATAAATTTTTTTGTTGGTTTTTATTTTATTACAATTTCACTCTTATCTCTCCCAATCTCTCTCAATATTCAAAACCTTTTTCATTTCACCAAAATATTATTTCAAGTTGAAAAGGCAATCATTAGAGTTTGATATATCAAATAATAACCATCATATAGATAGAGTTAATAAAAATAAAATATAGGCATTCATCAACAATCAATATGTTTGTCTTTGTTTGTTTTCTTTAAACTAACTAAATAAACCTCTAATTCTTCGTTTTATCTCTATTTCTTTCTAAAATACAAAAATACATATCACTCACTCCACTCCTGATATTCCACTGTTTTAAATGAAGTCGGTATTAAAAAATTTGTCCAACATTTCCGACACCAAGGTATAAATTTCTCCATCTTTATGATGTTGCAACTCTTCCAATAAATAAGCAGCATTACTTTGAACGATTCTCGTCACATATGGATTCTCCCCAATTGATTTTACCAATTGTTCTCCATGTTGCAAAATTCTATAAAGAGCCACCAATGTCTGACTCACCAACTTCATATTCGCTGATTTTAAATTTGGCAAAAGACTTTCTATCGCTCCTTGTGATACCAATAACTGCACTTCATCAAGTGAACAACTGTATATAAAACTTGACAAACAGCACGTCGCCTCTGATCTTATCTATGAGAGATAAATGTAAGTTTTCGTTTAAATCCTTCAAAGATTACTCCATCAACGTCATCATCGAGACGTTGGATGATGATAGGCATGATTTTGTTGAGGATAAACATATTATGTTCTTTGAATTTATCAGCAAGAATATTGCTCAAGATATAACATCCTTCATGTCTAAACCCTTTATTCCTTGAATCAATTATATTTGGCAACATTTGCAATATATTATTCTCCAACAGTTGCTATTTGGAAATGTTAGATTACATTGAAATCCCATATTCCCTACCTTTGTTATTTCAGAAGCACCAAAAGCGAAATTTCCAACAATATGAAGAGCCATAAATGCAACAGTGTCATCTTCATTGTTCACAAATCTCATTATTTTGGGAAGGAATCCATAAGTTGCAATCTCACTTAACGTTGCTTCATCTCTGCTCTCTGTTAATGAAGCTAAACTTCGCAAGATATATTCCAATGTTATAGAGTCTTCCTTATGTATCAATTGAGCCAAGATAATCAAAGTATTTGACACCTAATGAATAGTCAAGAAATATCAATTATTTCCCGTTTACTATTTCAAATGGAGGATATTCAGGACCTCTGACAAGGATAGATAAAAGCCAGACGGCAGTTCTAGTATAAAGATTTCTTTTGGGAGGCCTACATAAGTTTCTGACGATATCTTGTAAGACGCCTTCTTCTAAGATTGTATCTCTAAAGGTCAAGTCGTCTTCTCCCGCAATATTTGCCAAAGCCCACATAGTCTTTTTAATTTCAATTTAATCAATTCTATATCTTAAAGGCTTACATTTTCATGGACCTCGTCGCTCTTTAATCTGAGGGACCTTGCAAAAATTGGAATACAATTGCATTTCACAAGATACATCGTATCATCAGATGTTCCTGCGGTAATATTCGCCAATAGCCATGCTGCTTGCGTTTGAAGCCTGCCTTGTTCGGCCAAGTCTTCATGCAAAAGAGCGAGCAAATCTGGAACGATGCCCATGTCAATCACAGCCTTTGGAGGAATTCGATCATTATTAGAGACAACCGCTTCCTTCAAAAAATGAACAATCATTCCCAAATCATCCCAGCGTCTTTCTTGCATTGCTTCAAAGAATTTCTCCTTCACAATCTCTAATTGTGCCTTTCTCTGAGAAAATCATTAGAGAAAAGCATGAAATATGCACTGTACCTCCTCCGAGAGTGGCCTTTCAGGCTCAAAGGTCGATCCAAAGTTGTTTTTCTGGAATAAATTCTGGCTTTTGCTGTCCTTAGTACCAATCTGTTGAATATCTGCAAGCTTGTGACGCTTTTGCTTGATGAGGTTGTCGCTTTTCTTCTTACGGATCTCGATAAGGAATTCATCACGTTTGTTTTTAGTTAAGACCATGTTTTGCCAATTTTCGGCTGGTTCTGATGATTCTGGTGTGATCATTGATTCAGATAATTTTCTACTTTTCCCAAAATTTTAAAGTTTTTACTTTACCTCTTTATCTTGTGAGCTCTTATTTTGATTAATAAAATTTTAAAAATGCTTTTTGCTTTCAATTCCTCTGATTTTCTTTGGATTGAGAGTCGAGAGATTTTATGTTCCTGAAGAATTTTCTATCGATTGCCTGTTGTGGCTAAATTTCATTCCTGTCCAGACCTATCCCAAAAAATCGAATAATGCATTTAATTTCTCTTGAGTGACTCAAAATTTACCAATCCTGTCAGACCTTTTCATAATTTGAATGACTTTCTGAAAAATTCTAACAGTATCATTTGATATCTTAATAAATCTTTTTTCATGAGATTTTTTTTTTTCAAAAATTCCAAAAACAAAGTCTCAAAAAATTTTTTGAAAAAAAGTTTTGTCCAACATAAACCAAAAAAGAAATTTTTCCTGAAGAATGAATCCCTTTTCAATTCTTTCAAATAAATTAAAGTCTGTGATTATTTTCAAAATTAGCAGATTTTTCTAAATGACTTCGCACTTTTCAGTTCAAAACAGAAATGATCAAAAACATGCAATTCTCGAAAGATCTTCTATCTTTCGATATGGTAGATCCATGGAACCCATCCAAATGCTCAAAGAACTTTTCGTTAAAAAATTGACCTTCAAAATCTTACTTTAAAGAGAAAAAGAAATTCAAATTCTTATCTTTTTTTCCCTTCGATAATAGCTTTGTTCATCGAAAAAGAATCAGGCAAATACTTTCAGACAACTAAAAAAAGAACTGCAGATCTTATTCAAAGATGATGTTTAATCACCTCAAGTACTATTTTCTGAGCTAAGCCTAATGCCCTCAATAAAAAAAATTGT
>Ga0182738_1002587_pt1 | contig 21363 bp, 17 predicted proteins | sample eDN5th30CBELigMG_FD_128876 | JGI IMG/M metagenome (GOLD analysis project Ga0182738, IMG submission 128876) | Enriched Miracle-Growth compost microbial communities from Emeryville, California, USA - eDNA 5th pass 30_C BE-Lig MG (version 2)... ... | reverse complement strand
AGATCATCCGCTTTTCGTCTACTACCAAATTGCGCCATCGCAACGCTGTTCATCGCAACAACCGCCATCACCATAAAAGTACTTTTACCCCAACTTTTCCATAAACGTTTCATCATTTCTCCTTTGTCTTGATTTGTAAAAGTACTTTTGCAGAACCGGGCAGAATCTATGCCGATAAAAGTACTTTTATGCATTTAGATGATTCCCTTCACGGCTTCGGCGTAGCTTTCGCTGCTGATGGATATCCTGATTCGGAAATATCCTGTGCTTTGCGCTGTTGTTGAAATTGTGTTTCGGTAAGCGCTTTCACGTGGCCGTCTGCGTACGCGACACAGCGCCATCCATCGGCATCTGGGACATCTTCGTAGAATAAGAACGTTTCATTCGGTTTATCGATTTTAGATTCAGGCGATTGTGAAATTTTATAATTGGGCAAATACGGACGATGCGTTGTTGGTTGCAGGAAAAGTTCTTTTTTGCCCAGATAGGGCATTAACAGATTTTGCACAGGAGTTGTTGCGGTGATATCAGCCGGCATTGGAGGTTTCATTCCCGGAGGTAGTAATCCTGGAGAAAATCCATTGCTATCCGTATTCGATTCCCTGATTTCATCAGCACTGCGCGCTGCCACCATCGGAGGAAGTGTTTCATTGTAATCCTGCACGTACATAAATGTAGCCAGAGCAATTTGTTTGAGATTGGATAATGATTTGCGCCTATTGATAGCTGTCATGGATGGTGCGCCAGTAACATCAGTGTGAGGATTAAATGACTTGATTTCATGAAAATTCCGATTGTCACTAAGCATCAATAACGAAATTTCCAACCGTGAATCCTTGAGAAATTGCGGTGCACTCCGATCATAATCGCGCCGCCACTGCTCTATTAGATATTCCTGGGCGCTGAAATTCGGGGCGCTGGGTAATCGCTGAAGATGATATGCGACAAGATATTGTTGCTCTCCCAATGAAATAATCTTGCCTTTGGTAAGCAGGGACATCTCGCGATAATCAGGTGTCACCTCCGCATTAAAAGTGATATAACGCCAATCCGCCGTCAATTGATCCACGCGAATAGTGGACGGTATATTCCGCACTTTCAATACTTCGTATAGATTCTTGGGCGCGTTATCTTTTGCCATTACCGTGCTGGACAATGAAAAGGCCAGCAACAATATCAGAGTACTTTTTACCTTACTTTTCAAAAACCGTTTCATTTATTTATCTCCATTAGCACTGTATTATTGTGAATTCTTTTGTGCTATAAAAGTACTTTTACGGCTTCGGCATTACTTTCGCCTTCTGCGCCGGTTTCGCCGCTGACGGATATCCTGATTCGGAAATGCCTTGCGCTTTGCGCTGGCGTTGGAACTCTGTTTCGCTAATCGCTTTCACATGTCCATCCACATAGACGACATTGCGCATTCCATTGGCATCCGGGGCATCTTCATAGAAGAGAAACGTCTTAGCCGTGTTCTTAATACCAGAAATAAACTGTCGGGAAATCTTATAATTGGGTAAGTATGGATGCTTTGTTACTGGCTGTAAAAATACCTGCGAATCTCGCACATACGGTGCTATTCGATTTTGCACAAAGTCGTTGCTATCATGATCTATTCCCGAAGGTGGAGGCGCTGGTGTCCCCTTTGGCACGGCGCCCCATATATCGCTCTCATTCCGCGCAGCAATCATAGGTGGAAATCTGTCATCATAATCTTGCACATACATCATCATCGCCAGGCCAATTTGTTTGAGATTCGATCGGGAAATATTCCTGTCAAGCAAAATTTGCGGCGGCGCCTGTGCAATATCTTTAGACGGATCGAAGGTAGCAAGTTCATGTAATTTATTAACCCTACTTATTGGCCACAGAGACAATGCTAACTGCAAATCTTTCAATAGCTGGGGTGTGGATTGGTGCGAATCACGCTTATTATATTGATCAGAATAATATTCCAACGCATCTCGCTGACTGGCATCGGAAGGATTAACGATGTGATAAACAATGAGAAATTCCTCGCTGCCAAACCTAAATACATCACCCTTCGTATAAAACAAATCTCCCAGATTCACATAGCGAGGATTTTCTTCACTTATCACATGCCAATCCGCCGTCAAGTCTGCCGCTTTAATCATGGTTGCTACATGTTGTGTTTTTAAGGCGTTGTATAAATTCTGCGATTCTACGCGCCCCGGCATTTGCACTCTATCCGCAGCACGGGCTAGCGGCCGCGGATTCCCATTACGCCCAAATTGCGCGTTTGCGGCGCCGCTCAACAAGCACAGCAATATTGCCAGAAAAGTACTTTTGCCCCACATCTTGAAAAACTGTAACATCAAATCGCCTCCACACTATAATATGTAACACTACTATACCATTTCCTGAATCGATGTTGTGCCAAAAGTACTTTTATGGCATCGCCCGCGCCGCAAACGAACCTGCGCCGCAGTTTGCCGTCTATTGATATTCCTTTTACCGTTTGCCCGGCGTGTAAAAGTACTTTTGCCGGGAGATATTTATTTTTGGAATGATGATGAAAAACACTACTCGTTTTAAACCGCAACGTCCGTTGCCTTCGACAAGTAACGATGAGATTATGGCCGATAATGGCGCGCCGCATGCTGTGCCTGGCAGCAACCGCGAGGTGCAATCCCGAGAACTGGCCGCCGCCGCGCAAAGCACCGATGATTTTGCGTTGCTCAACGAACATCTGCAGGAATATTGGCACGAGCATTTCGTGGATATGGACACCTGGCGGGTACTGCGCATTCAAGCCGAATTTGTGCATTCCTTTGAAACCATGCGCACCGTGGGCCCGGCGGTTTCTCTCTTTGGCTCGGCGCGCATGAGCGAGAAAGAACCCTATTATCACCAAGCTGCGGCCGTGGCGCAAAAGCTGGCGGCAAGCGGCTGGGCCATTATCACCGGCGGCGGGCCGGGATTGATGGAAGCTGCTAATTTCGGCGCCAAAGCGGGCAATCCCGATCCGCGCAACGACCGCATTTCGGTGGGACTCAATATCGAATTGCCCTTTGAGCAAACCTATAATGAATACGTGGACTGGGGATTGCGTTTCCGCTATTTCTTCTGCCGCAAAACCTGTTTCGTCAAATATTCTTCAGCATTCGTGATTTTCCCCGGCGGCTTCGGCACCATGGATGAACTCTTCGAATCGCTCACACTGGTGCAAACGCACAAGATTCAGAATTTTCCCATTGTTTTATACGGCTCCAAATACTGGGGCGGATTGGTGGATTGGATCGAAAAAACTATGATTCCGCACGGCACCATTTTACCGGCAGATATGGATTTATTGCATCTGTGCGACGATCCGGACGAAGTGGTGGAATATATCCGCGAACACACGCAAGACGTGCGGCATCCAGAGGATGGGACAACGGCAGAGGAATAAAAGTACTTTTAGAGAAAATACGTTATAATTTCCTGCGAGGAATACCTTAATTATGAGCGACGTTTTAACCACTCCCGAAACTATCCCCTACAAAGTGGCGGATATTGATCTGGCCGATTGGGGCCGCAAGGAAATTGCTATTGCTGAGCATGAGATGCCCGGCCTGATGGCGATCCGAAATAAATATGCCGCGGACAAACCGCTGGACGGCGTGCGCATCACCGGCAGTTTGCACATGACAATTCAAACCGCTGTGCTGATTGAAACGCTGGTTGCCTTGGGCGCGTCGGTGCGCTGGGCCAGTTGTAATATCTTTTCCACGCAGGATCACGCCGCCGCCGCCATCGCCGCAACGGGCGTGCCGGTGTTCGCCTGGAAGGGCGAATCGCTGGAGGAATATTGGTGGTGCACCTATCAGGCGCTTTCGCATCCGGACGGCAAAGGGCCGGAGTTGATTGTGGACGACGGCGGCGACGCCACGTTGCTGATTCACAAAGGTTACGAATTGGAAAACGGCAGCGATTGGGTAAACACGCCTTCCGGCAATCACGAGGAACAGGTCATCAAGGATTTGTTGAAAAAAGTGTATGCCGATGATTCCAATCACTGGCATGATGTCGTCGCCGAATGGCGCGGCGTTTCTGAGGAAACCACCACCGGCGTGCATCGGCTTTACAAAATGCAGCAGGAAGGTTCGCTGTTGGTGCCGGCAATCAATGTGAACGATTCCGTGACCAAATCCAAATTCGATAATTTATATGGCTGCCGCGAATCGCTGGCCGACGGCATCAAGCGCGCCACCGACGTAATGCTGGCCGGCAAAGTGGCCGTGGTGTGCGGTTATGGCGATGTGGGCAAAGGCTCGGCGCAATCGCTGCGCGGCATGGGCGCACGCGTCATCGTCAACGAAATCGATCCCATCAACGCGCTGCAAGCGGCCATGGAAGGCTATCAAGTGGCGCCGATTGAAGACACGCTGGGCACGGGCGATATCTATGTCACCTGCACCGGCAACCTTGACATCATCACGCTGGAACACATGGAGAAGATGAAAGATCAGGCCATCGTCTGCAACATCGGCCATTTTGATAATGAGATTCAGGTGGATCGATTGAACGAAGCGGCGGGCGTGGAAAGAGTGAATGTGAAGCCGCAAGTAGATCAATATAATTTCCCGGACGGCCACAGCATTTTCATGCTGGCCGAAGGACGCCTGGTCAATCTCGGCTGCGCCACCGGCCATCCCAGTTTCGTGATGAGCAATAGTTTTGCGAATCAGACGCTGGCGCAGTTGGATTTGTGGAACAATCGCGATACCTACGAAGTGGGCGTTTACACATTGCCGAAACATCTGGATGAAGAAGTGGCCAGACTACACCTCGAAAAAATCGGCGCCAAGCTGAGCAAACTCACGCAGGCGCAGGCCGATTATATCGGCGTGCCGGTGGAAGGGCCGTATAAACCGGATTCATATCGGTATTAAAAGTACTTTTATGGAATGAAAGGGTGAGCCGCTGGCTCGCCCTTTTTTTGGGGCAAATTATTTCTGCCTTTGCCGCGCGTTGACAATTTCCTCATTTCAGTTAGAGTATTTTTGTCATGAAAGAAATGAATGAAGTTGCCGGGCAGGGCAACTTTTCACCTTCTGCGGTTCCGTATTTTCAGTTTGAAGAAACATTGCAAAAGCAGCAAGCGCAACTAAAGAATAATCCGTTGATGTTGCGTTTTGCGCAATCGCGAAAGCAATTAAAAACAGATCCGCATCGGCCGATTTATCATTTCACCAGCCCCGAATCGACTATGCACGACGCCAATGGTTTGTGCTTTTGGCAGGGGCGCTGGCATCTGTTTTATCAGGCTTATCCTCCCGAAGATCGGCGGGTTCATTGGGGACATGCTTTCAGTGACGACTTAATTCACTGGCGGGATTTACCGTATGCAATCTATCCGCATCCTGAAGAAAGCGTCTATTCCGGCGCTACGCTGGCGGAAGAAAATCGCGTTATCGCTATGTATCACGGGCTTGGCGTGGGAAATATGGTGGCGGTCTGCGATGATCCGCTTTTGCTGAATTGGGAAAAAATAGCAACGCCCGCGATCCCCACTAAAAGTACTTTTGGAGAACCGCTTCCCTATTTCGTTTTCGACCCTTCGATTTGGAAAAAGGATGGCATCTATTATTCGCTGATGGGCGGCGGCCGGAACAACACGGGGCCCACAGGAAAACCGATTCGCTCCAGTCCGTTGTTTCGCTCTGCGGATTTAATCGATTGGCGATATCTGCACGAATTCGTGGAAGACGATCGTTTTACGCTCATCGGCGATGATGCCGCCTGTCCCTATTTCTGGCCGATTGGCGACCGGCATATTTTGCTCTTTTTTAGCCACATGAGCGGCACGCAATATTTGCTGGGTGACTATGACAAAAAACGCGATAAATTTAACGTCACCAGCCACGGAAGATTCAACTTCAATACGCATTTGCCAGGCGGCGTTCACGCTCCGTCGGCCACGCCCGATGGAGCCGGCGGCGTCAATGTTATCTTCAATATGAATAGTGGCAAACCGATGTCAGGCTGGAACGAACTGATGACATTGCCGCGCCGTCTCACGTTGAGTGAAACAGATCAATTGCGCGTTGAACCGGCGGGTGCTGTGGAATCACTTCGCGGCCAACATGCGCAAATTAGCGCAAAGCCGCTTCCGGCAAACCGGGAAATTGTGCTTCCGGAAATTGAGGGAAACGCTATTGAATTGATAGCGGAAATCGACACGCAAAACGCCGCGATGGTGGAACTCAATGTCCTGCGTTCGCCCGATAAGGAAGAATACACCTCCATTAAATTTTTCCGTGATCGCGGTTATATGTTGAAACGCCAGAATCCGGAACTGACAGGAAGGGAAAGTCTTGTTACCATCGAAACGGCCTATTCTTCCATCCTGCCGGATGCGCTATCCCGCGCGCCGGAAACCGCGCCGGTGAGATTGGCCTCCGGTGAAAATTTGCAGTTACGCGTTTTCATTGATAAAAGCGTGGTGGAAGTTTTTATTAACGGCAAGCAATGTTTGGCGGTGCGGGCGTATCCGGGAAAAGCGGACAGTGTTGGCGTTTCGTTGCGCGCGCAGGGACAGGACGCGTTATTAGTGGGATTAGACGTCTGGCAGATGAAAGATATCTATTGAACCGTGCGGTAAAAGTACTTTTGTGGAGGTTCAAAATTTGCGAGGTTATTCCTGTTAACGATGTTTTAACAATTTGCACAAATACTGAATTAAACTTCCTGAATAATGTCCCTAACCGGCAAACCACACACAAAATTAATATCACAGGCCTTAAAGCGCATTCGATTCTGGCTCGGGCAAGACGAATTGTCGCGTCTCATCGTCGCCACATCCACGGTGCAGGAATTGAAAGCGCAAAATCAGTTGTCTTCACGCATTCGCATCACTCCGAAAAAACGGCGCGGCCCTAGAAAAGTACTGCGGGGGCGAAGGCATTATCAAGAGCCATTATTGACAACGGCCCGCTGGCCCGAGGATGGCCTTGATGAAAACGCGCTGCCATCTCTCGCCTGCGTTCTTTCGGGAGAGGCGGATTTGAATATCGCGGATTATGTGTTGCATTGTTCGGCTGGAGATTGGATCTTTTTCCCTGCAGGAATGCCCAAACAAGACGGCAGCAAGTCACATTTTGAAGGAGATCCCACTGGCCGCCAATGTGATATTTTGTGGCTCTGCACCGAACGCACTCAGACCGACGGGTTGCGTTGCTGGATTTGCCATTCCGAAGGCAGCAAACATATTGCAGCGCAGGAACATGGTATTTGTTGGGCGGAGCATCGGCTGCTTCCCCAGCTTTTCATGGGGTTTTGCGATGAAGTGCAAACGTTGCGGCGTCAGCCGATTTCCTTTCAGCTTTTGACCACTATGTTGCTATTATTGGCAAGCGAAATCGATGCTGGACGGGTTTCCGCGAAATGGGGCCAGCGGCGTTACGCGGACGCCGGCAAGCAACTCGATTTGATGGAGGAAGCGTTGGAATATATGGAAGATCATCTGGATCAGCCATTGACCATCGACATCGTGGCACGCGCCATGTTGGTTTCGCGCGCTACTTTTACACGGCATTTTCGCGAACACACCGGCCAAAGTTTTCATGAATATCATACACAAATGCGCATGCAACGCGCCACCAAACAACTGCGGGAAACTCATTTGCCGATTGCGGTCATTTGTAAACAAGTCGGATTAAAATATGGCCAGCTGCGCGCGTTGTTCCAGAAAGAATATGGCTATTCTCCAGGAAAATTCCGCAATCAGAAAAAATGATCCTAAAATGACTTATTGTAGCCGATCCTGATGTTAATATAGCCCGATTTAGTGGCATACTCTAAGTATTAGTAATTAAGGGAGAAGCAAATGTTAGCAAACAACACCTGCCGGATGAAACGTGAAAAATCTGCATTCACTTTGATAGAATTATTGGTCGTCATTGCTATTATTTCAATTCTCGCGGCGATTCTGTTCCCCGTATTTGCGCGCGCCAGAGAAAGCGCCAGGAGAGCCAGTTGCATGAGCAATCTCAAACAGATCGGCTTGGGAGCAATGATGTATGTGCAGGATTATGATGAGAAATATCCGATGGGGTTAAGCTGGGTAAGCGCCTCGGATCACAGCACCTTAAACTGGGAAACCATTATTTATCCTTACGTTAAAAGCGAGCAAGTCTTCCTTTGCCCTTCCGCTTCGTCGTCCGCCGCTGCAAGTAACGGGCATTATGGCGCCAATTGGGTAATGATGCCTTACATGCCCTGGACCAGTGATTCAACTGTGAGCATGGCATCTATTGAAGCGCCAGCATCGGTTTATATGTTGATGGATGGAGGAACAATTTTGCTCCAACCCAAACCGCAAAGCACCAGCAATCCTTATAACAGCAGCGTGACGGCACCAGCCACTTACGCATGGTATTTGCCGGGCACTAAAAAATTAGTGGAAGCGGCAGGAGGCACTTCGCCCGCTTTTGGCAGCGCGCAGGAAGCGGATTACGCCAGCGAAGGGCGGCATTTCGACGGCCTCAATATGGCATTTGCGGACGGACATGTGAAGTGGCTCAAAACTGCTACAGTATTTAACGAAGCCGTCAAATTCGACAAAACAACTCACGCCGCCAGCGCCTGGGATCCGGCGGCACAAGGTAATTAAATTACTCCTGTTACGCATCAAAAGTACTTTTATCTCACGCGAAGCCGCGAAGGTGGAAACCATACATTGATGAATAGGGATTTAAATCGACATTTTATCCCGTCTATCCTGGTCATCGATGTAAAATAAAAGTACTTTTACTCTCTTTCAAAAATCTCATTCTTCCTTCGCGCCCCTCGCGGCTTCGCGTGAGGAAAAAGTACTTTTACACTATCACGCCTATGAAATTCCTCCAAAAAGTCCTGTTTACCTGCTCTCTCACCGGCATTTCGCTGTTGCCGGCTTTCGCGCAACATTCATTTCAACTGGCGCCTAATGCGGCCAAAGCGCATGAGCAATGGCATCAACTCACCAAAGGGGAAGAATTGGCGCGCGGCAAAAAAGTACTTTTCTATCCCGCGCCCGATTACAATTTGACCACCGATAAAAACGATCCCTATGATCTCACCGACGGCACATTATCTGCCGAAAAGGACGACCGCATTTGGTGGAACAAAGATTCGGTGGGCTGGTTTTTGGGAAAAGGAATGAACACCGGGCGCACCCTAATTATAGATCTCGGTTCCGTGCAACCTGTTGGGCAAATCGCGATTCGCGTGCTGGGTGGCGGCGAAGTGAGGAATTTGGATTTGCCCTTCAGTCTCGAATTTCTGGCCAGCGCCGATGGCAAACAATATTACAGTTTGCAGAAAATGACGCGCCTGTTGCCCAAAGTCAAAGATCAGGCAAACTTCGTCACTAATTATTATGCGCCGGAAACCGGCAAGGCATTTATGCTGCCGCTGATGTGGCGCGGCGATGTGCGCGCCCGCTATATCGCCATCCGCACGCCGCCGCAGGTGGGATTCTTTACCGATCAGATTTCTGTGTTGAAAGCGGCGGATTCGGGCACGCCCAAAGACCTGCAAAGCTTTCCGGAAACTTCCGTCATCACCAGCGGGCTGTTGATCAAGCCGCGCCATGATGATTTCGCCGTGACCACCAACGTGCTGACACCGCGCATGCTGGATTTGGAAAATTTCACTAACATCAACATTAATAAAAACGATGCGGGATTCCGCCTGGAAATGCCCAAAGGTTTGCATTTGCTGCCGCAAACCGATTTCCCTTTTACGGAAATCACTGCTTCCAAGCCGGGGATGATTTGCTATCAATTTAGTTTCGATGGCAAATGGACAAAAGGGCCTTTGTGGATCGCCAAAGATCCCAACGTTAATATTCCTCCGAATTCCAAAGTCACCATTACTTCCTATCTGCAAGGCAAGGTTTCCAACGTTGTCGAAAGTCCGCTCAAGCTGGTGAAAGTTCCCGAAGTGCCGCCGTTGCAAGCGGGAACATTGGATATCAGTTTGGCCTGGACGCAGGATAAGCAGGAGCACAACTGGCCGAATTTTTTGCAGGATTTTCACAAGATGGGATTTAATTACGTCGCCACTTTTCCGCGCTCATTTAGTAGTGAAGGCGGAAATACCGATACAAAAAAGAGTCTGGATTTTCTGCAACAAGCGCTCAAATTGGGATATGGAATTGTCTATGATGAATCGCCGTTTCATATTATGTGGGCGCAAGTGCAGAAGGATATTAAGTCCGGCAAAATGGATGCGGCCGAACAAAAAGATTTCTTTACGCAGATTGACGGCACGCAAGGCAAAGCAATGAATTTGCTGTATCGCGGAAAGTACTTTCAGGACGAAATAGCGCGCGTCGCCCGCCTGGCCGCAACGGTGCGGCCGGATCTGGTGTTTCTGGATATCGAATGGTGGGACAGTTCCGTGCGCGAATCGAAAGACGATCCGCGCGTTATCGCCGCCTGGAAACAAAGCGGCAAAAGTTGGGATGATTTTGTCACCGATACCGGAACGGCGGTGTTGGGAACATTGGTAAACACCATGCGCAAAGCAGTGCCGGAGAAAAAACTTGTCGTGGGGTTGTATAATTCCGATCCCGGACGGCCGCTCAACAACAAGTTTTTTCAGTGGAACAAAATCTATCCGGGGATTATCGATATCGCTCAACCCTCATTTTACCGACAGGGAAGAGTGTTGCCGATCCGCGAAAGGGTGCGCGCCGATCACGATGACATGCAAAACCGTCAAATTATTCCCTGGCTAACTGCCGGAACCTATGGGGAGTTTGATCCGCGAAAGATGGAACCCATGGTGCTGGAGTCCATTCTGAACGGCGCGCGCGGCGTCACCTATTTCGCATTACGCGATTTTGAACCGCTGGATTTTTACTATCACGCGCAAGCGCTGCACAAATTAGCGCCCTATCAAGATTTGCTAAAAACCGGCAAACCCATTTCGTATCAGGGCGATAATAAAACGCTCTATTACACCGGCTATGCATCAAAGTCCGAAGCATTCATTTTGGTAGGAAATTACGGAGGTTCCACCAAAACTCACGTCGATCTGCCCATACCAATTAAGAACGCATCCATCGCTCGTATCGTGGATGGTGCAGCATTAACGCCAAAGAATAATTGCATTTCAGTGGATGTTCCTGCTGGTGAGTTTCGTCTGATTTATTGGAAGCAGTGATGAGGAAAGTTGGAGGGCGTTTAAAAGTACTTTTGGTGCAAAAGAGCATACTTAAATGTGTTCTTGTTTATTTTTTTATTTAGGCTCACCGCCATAGTTTTGGCCTGTAATTTGAATCATCCTTCATTACATGTGCCAATAAGTCACTTTTGTTGACATAGAAAAATTGGTACCTTGGCGGCCTTGTTTGTCCATACCATACCCAAATTACGAATCTATCAGGCTCATCTACTTTCAGGTGAGGATAACCATGTTCTTCTGGATATAACTTGGCGAACAACTCAGCCACATTGTGCTTTGCTTGATTGAGCATAACACGATGCAATTCGGCCTTTTTTATTCTTTCAAGTAATTTCATCTGATTGAGTATGTACCTGAAAACATCACGGTTTCAAGATAACCACATTCATGGTGCAAAGTGTGGCCGGTCACAAGGACATCACAACAAACATATCTTCTGAATAATACAAACAACAGGGCACGCCAACTCCGGCGTGCCTTGTCATCAATTCCTCCCTGTCTTCACTTCTCTCGCGTGGCTTCAAAGAGGAACCAGGTGCGGCGTTCGGCTTCATCGACCCAGACTTCCAGCATGCTCGCGGTTCCGATGTCGTGGTTTTCGTCGCATAACTCGTGTGCCTTGCGCATGTGAGCCGCCAGTTCTTTGTTATCCTCGCGCAGTTCCGCCAGCATGTCCTCGGGCGTCACAAATTCAGCGTCATTATCCAACACGCGTTGCAAGCGACTGATATCGGCAATAGAGTGCAACGTGGTTCCGCCGATTTTGCGCACCCGTTCGGCAATGTCGTCTGTCATAGCGAATATCTGCGCCGCATGTTCATCCAGCAAAAGATGATAATCGCGAAAATGCGTTCCTGACATGTGCCAGTGAAAGTTTTTCGTCTTCACATACAACGCAAAGACATCCGCCAGAAGCTGATTCATCGCGGCCGATATGTCGCGCACGGCTTTGTCGGTCAGGTCAGTCGGCGTAATCAACGCCGCTTCCTGACGGGCTTGCAATACCTGTTTATCTATAACTTTTCCCATTGTAATAACTCCTTGATGCAAGAAAATAAGTGCAACTTTTGTTCCACAGCAACGCCCTTTTTAAAACGCACCCAAAGTACTTTTTAGAACATTTCGGCCTTGGCGCCGAAGGTATCACGATAGGCCAATGGCGTCAAACCAGTATAATTTTTGAAATTACGGCAAAATAATGTGGTGGAACTGAAACCGCATTCCGCGGCTATTTCGGTGACATTGTTTTCGGAATTGAGCAATTTTAATTTGGCCTGTTCCAGCCGTAAATGGCGAAAATAGGTAAAGAGCGATTGACCGGCAATGCGTTTGAAAGTGTGCGCCAGGTGGCCGTTGCTGACATGCAGCGCTTTCGCCACATCATTCATGGTGACTTCCTGATCCAGATGCCGCAACAGATATTCCTTGGCGCTGCTCACCAAAAATATGCCGCGTTGCGCCGGAATGGCATCGTTGTTTTGCCCTGTTGCATCTTCCTGCATGCAGCGCGCCAGCCGCACCAATCCCACCGCGCACAGTGAGGTGATGCGCCACTGGAAACCCGGCAATTGCAGTTCGGCCTCTTCGCGAATTTGCGCTGCCATATCGAAAAGCGATGCATCCATCACATCATGTATCACGGCGTTTTCCCAAAAGTACTTTTCAATAAACGGGACCGCTTCCGGATGCGCTCCATTGGCAGAAGATCCTTTAAAACACCCGTCATCAAAAAGAAGCACCAATGCGTGCACGCGCGCGGCTGGTTGATCCGGCGGCAGTTCGTAAAACTGCACCGCTGATTTCGCCACTACCAGCGCATCGCCTTTGCAAAGTGATACTGAGGGGCCATCACCAAACCGGTGCAGGCATTCGCCGCCCAGAATCAATACCAGCTTGCGCCCGTTGCTCACCACACGATTGCCCGACGGCGCGACCACCATCGCTAATTCACGGATGTAACGAAACGGCATTCCCAGATTTTCAGCGGTATAAAAGGTCTGTGCCATAGCGGGATCTGCGAGCGCATTTGTATTTAATCACACACAGTCTATAAATAACATTTTCAGTTATTGTAAGCGCGGCTGCAATGGGCGATGCTATTAATAGAGGAAAGCAATATGGATAAAAGTACTTTTCGCATCATCGATACCGATATTCACAACACCTATACAGACGTCAAAGAAGTCACCCAATTTTTGCCATCACATTGGCTGGGACGGATTCAGTTACCAGGCAGCACTTTTTCTCCATCGGTTGCCAGCGGCGGATCACGCAAAGATGCCATTACCCCGTCCGGTGGCGCGCCGGGTTCTGATCCGGCGTATTTAATGGAACATCACATGGACGCCTGGGGCATTGAATACGGCGTTCTCACCGGCTCGGGCTGCCTGGCGGTTTCCATCCATTGCGATCCCGATTATGGCAATGATGTGGCGGCGGCCTTCAATGAATTTCATCTGGAAAAATGGCTGAGTTTCAGCCCGCGTTTTCTGGGTTCCATCGTTATCAATCACAGCGATCCTCTGGCGGCCGCGAAGGAAATTGATAAACACGGCGATAATCCGCGATTTGTGCAAGTCGTCATGGCCAGCGCCAGCCGCACGCTTTTTGGCCAGCGGCAATTTTATCCGATCTATGAAGCTGCTGAGCGTCACGGTTTGCCGGTGGCCATTCATCCCGGAACCGAAGGCCGCGGCACGGCCGGTTATCCCACGCCATCCGGCCCCGTCACGCGCTATATGGAATGGCATAATATTCTTCCGACAAATTACATGGCGCATGTGAATAGCCTGGTTTGCGAAGGCGTGTTTGAGCGATTCCCCAAACTGCAATTTGTTTGCATCGAAGGCGGCATTGCCTGGCTGCCGCATTTGATGTGGCGCATGGATAAAAATTATAAAGCGCTGCGCGCCTCCACGCCGTGGCTCAAAAAGCTGCCGTCGGAATATATTTTGGAACATATCAAACTCACCACGCAGCCCATTGAGGAACCGGAAAATCCGCGTCATCTATCACAGATATTCGAAATGATCCACGCCGAAAAAACAGTGATGTTCTCCAGCGATTATGCGCATTGGGATTTCGATAATCCCCACAAAGCCCTGCCTCCGCTGGAGCCGGAAATGAAACAACGGATTTATTATGATACGGCAGCGGAGTTGTATGGGATTGAGAAATAGGAGTTAGGAGTAAAAAAGTGGGGGCAGGCCTCCGTGCCTGCTTATAAAATTTCAGCTTTGCTGATTCTTTATTTGAAAAGCAGCAATAAGGAAAAATTTCTGTTTAAGCAGGCACGGAGGCCTGCCCCCACTTATTCTCTATAACTTTCAACAATAAAAGTACTTTTACAACCATGACAAAAACATACCCTATTTGCCGCGCTGCGGAATTACCGCCAGGCGGCCGTAAAATTGTAACAGTGGCTAACAAATCAATCGGCGTTTTTAATATCAAGGGAAAGTTTTTCGCGCTGCGCAATATCTGTCCACATCAATTTGCGCCGCTCTGCGAAGGCACTATCACCGGCACCACATTGCCTTCCGCGCCGGGCCAATATCGCTATGCCCGCGAAGGCGAAATCATCCGTTGTCCGTGGCATGGCTGGGAATTTGATATCACCACGGGAAAATCCATTTTCAATCCGCACAAAGTGAAAGCGCGCAGCTACGAAGTCAGCGTCGAAAAATGTGCTGCCTTAGATCAGGAAGATCCCAGCGTGGAAACATTTGCAGTCAGCGTGGAAGATGATGTGGTGATGTTGCATGTGTGAGTAAAAGTACTTTTATCAAATTTGCTTTGCGACATCCATTCACACTTACCTTTTACAACCCCACCCGCCGTGCCAGCGATGAAGAAAAGCGATTTTCTGGATCCACCTGCTGTTTAATTTCCTGCCATTCCTGCCACTTTGGATACATGGCACGAAAGCGTTCGGCATCTAATAATGCATCCTTGGCCAGATAAACTCTGCCGCCAAATTGCAGGGTAATATCATCCAGTTGTCGCACGAATTCCGGCAAATCTTCGCGGAAAGGAATATCAAATGTGAGCGTGTGTCCTTTGAACGGAAACGATAGCGGCGCTTCGTTGGCTTCGCCAAAGGTCTTGAGCACAGCCAGAAAAGAAGCACGCCTGGAATGCGAAACTTTTTCCAACAATGCCCGCAATCCCGCTACGCTCTGTTCCGCGGGCAGCGCCACCTGGTATTGAATAAAGCCGTCTTTACCATAAAGCCGGTTCCAGTGGCCGATGGAATCCAGCGGATAAAAGTACTTTTCATAATCCACCACGGCGCTTTTGGTTTTGTGCACCGCATAATAGAGCGAATTAAACGCGCCGACCGTGGTGGGATTGAGCAAAAAGGCCGGCATATCGAGCGGAACGCTCAGCGCGGAAGTCGACGCCAGCTGCAAGGGATAGGCGGCTTTGATCGATGACTGCTGTTTGAGTTCATCCAATTCCGCATGTTCACCGCGCATCAACACACCACGCCCCAGCGACGCTCCACCGGCCAGGCAATCAATCCAGGCCACCGAATAAGTATGTTTTTCGTCTTCCTGCAACTGTTGCAGCACGGCATCCAGATGGGGCAATTGCAGATAATTGACGTTGATATAAGAAGTGCTGACTTTGCGCAGGCGCATTTGCAAGCGGGTGATAATGCCAGTTAATCCCATGCCGCCGACAGTGGCCCAGAATAAAGGCGTGTTTTGCTGGCGAGAGCAATGCAGCGTTTGGCCATCGGCGGTGAGCAATTCCAACCAGTCCACAAACGCGCTGAAAGAACCTTCGCGGTGGTGATTTTTGCCGTGGATATCACAGGCCACCGCGCCTCCCACCGTGACGAATTTGGTGCCCGGCGAAACCGGCAAAAACCAGCCGCGCGGCAGAAATGTTTCGATGATCTCCGCCAGGCTAACGCCCGCTTCGCAGGTAAGCACGCCGCTTTCTTCATCAAAGGCAATGAAGCGATTGAGCCGTTCATGCAACACCACGCCGCCGCCTTCATTGAGCGCGGCATCGCCATAAGCGCGCCCTAACCCGCGCGCCAGAAAAGTACTTTTGTTACCCTCCACGAGCTGCGCTACTTCGCGGGACTTTTCGGGACGAAAAACCTGGCATTGCTGCCGGGGCACACCTCCCCAGCCGGATAGATCCTGTGTAACGAAATTCGCCATGATTTAAGGATACCATCCGCAGCCACCTCGCTGCGCTTGACGCCCGGCTATCGCCGTTATAGAATATCTATGCTACTGCTGGCCTCTGTGGCGGAATTGGCAGACGCGCTGGACTCAAAATCCAGTTCTCGCAAGAGAGTGTCGGTTCGACCCCGACCGGAGGCATTTTTCTTTTTCACGTTTCGTCATTCCGCGTTTATGCTATTATAGGAATATGCCCACTTCGCTTATTCCCGTGGAAATGCATTGCCACACGGTGTTTTCTCCTGACGCCTGGCGCACCCCCGAAGAGTTGGTTGAAATCGCCGCGCAGCGCGGTGTTCACACGCTTTCCATTACCGATCACAACCACCTGGGAGCACAACAACGCGCCGCCGCACGCGCCGCTCAGTTGGGTTTGCGCTATGTGCCGGGCATCGAAATTGATGCGGTCACGCCCAATGGCCAAAACTGCCATTTTGTATGTTTCAATTGCGACATGGAAGACACTACGTTCCAAGCCGTCGCCAACCATCGCTCCGCTCAATATCCGCTGCAATTCGAGGAAATTCAGCCTCATCTCAAAGCTCATGGCTGCGATCTCGATATGGATGAAATGACAGAGCGCCTTTCCGAACGCTATCCCACCAATCCAGAAGCGACCGTTAATATCTGGTTTGCACGCGAGCTACTAATCGAAAAGAGGCAAATTCCTGATAACGCCGCCTACGCACAAATCACCCGGGCAATTCATCAGGAACTCCGCGCATCCGGCGCCGCGAAAACCTGGCCACCCACTTCTTTTGAAACCATGCGCGACGCTGTGCATGACGCCGGCGGAAAAGTACTTTTGGCGCATGTGGCACGCTATCATCGCGGCGATATGGATGCCCAGCTTTCGCTGATCCGGGAATTGCTCGCGAACGGCATGGACGGTTTTGAGTTATATCATCCCGATAATGTGGGCGAAGCAGATTTCGACCGGCTGAAAGGGCTGGCGCGGAATACAGATTGCCTGCTCAGTTGCGGTTCGGATTGCCATGATGTCCAGGACGAAAATCGCAACCGCCATTTTGCCAATATGAAGGTGGAGGATTGGTTTTTGGAGAGGATGGTGTGACGGGTTTGGCCGATTAATAGAGTGGGGGCAGGCCTCCGTGCCTGCTTAAAGAGAATCTATTCCTTACTGCTGTTTTTGTCAGCAGAGTTGACATTTTATGAGCAGGCACGGAGGCCTGCCCCCACGGGGTATTTTGTTTTTCCGATTCATAAAAGTACTTTCTAATGAACTCTCAAATCCAAAATAGCATTATCGAAACCATCGGCTCAACGCCACTGGTGGCGCTGGATCGTCTGGGGTGCGATTTGCCCGGGCGCGTTTTGCTCAAGATCGAATATTACAGTCCCGGCTTTGCTATCAAAGACCGCATAGCGCGCCAGATTATTGAGGACGCCGAAAATGACGGCCGGCTAAAACCGGGCGACACTGTGATCGAACTGACCAGCGGCAATACCGGCACCGGCCTGGCGGTGGTTTGTGGCGTGAAAGGCTATCACCTGATTTGCGTGATGAGCGAAGGCAACACGCCCGAACGCGCCCGCATGATGCGCGCGCTGGGAGCCGAAGTGGTGCTGGTGCCACAACTAAAAACCTCGCGGCCCGGACAAGTCAGCGGTGCAGATCTGGCCGAAGTGGAACGCGTGACACAGCAATTAACGCAGAAATATCATGCCTTTCGCGCTGATCAATTCAATAATCCCAGTAATCTCCGCGCGCACCGACGCACCGGGCAGGAAATCTGGCAACAAAGCGGCAGCAAGGTGGATGCGTTTATTTCGACCGCCGGAACCGGCGGCACCTTCGGCGGCGTGAGCCGGACATTAAAAGAATATAATCCCGATATACGTTGCTATCTGGTGGAGCCTGCCGGCGCGCCCTATCTGGCGGGAAAACCGGTGACGCAGCCCAATCACAAAATCCAGGGCGCGGGCTACATGCGGGATTTGCCCAAGGTGCCGCGAGAGCTGGTAGAAGAATATCTCACCGTCACCGATAACGAAGCCATTGAAACCGCGCGTGCATTAGCCAAAAAAGAGGGCATTTTCGCCGGATTCTCCACCGGCGCCAACGTTGCGGTGGCACTGCGTCTGGCGCACCAAGCCGCGCCGGGAGAAGTGTTGGTGACAACGGCGAATGATAGCGGGCTGAAATATCTCTCGACGGATTTGTTTGAGTGAAAAAGTACTTACAGGAAAATTCTAACGTTCAAAAGTACTTTTCCAAAACAAAAACAAAGAGCCCCCGTATACGGGAGCTCTTTGCTTAGGAAATATCCTTATCCATTTAAAAATCGTTCAAAAAAGAACTCGAATAATAACGATTTTTGCCGACCCACTTTACGTGGCCATCGGCGTAGGCAAAAACAGCACCATCAAAATGGCGGCTTGCTTGCACAATGGGATCACTATCTCCAAAGCCATAAACAGGCGCCGCAGAATTGAACCACGTGCAATCGAAAAAAGAAGGGCGCGTTGCGGGTGATTGCACTGACGAGAGCGATTCACCTTCCAGTCCTTGATTCATCCCATAACTCCCCGTCGCACTTTTATGCCAATCCGTCCCGGCAACAACACGCCAATCATGATCGCCAGGGGTCGTGCCCGGTTCTGTCACAGCAGTTCCCGTCGCAGACGGACAAATAAATACTTGCGTACTTTTGATGTAGGGCTGCAGCACTGAAACGAATGTTTCACCTAAACCTGGCTTGCCATCAGTATCAGTTGATGAAGCCTCCACCTGATAGGGCAAATACTTCTCATCATAATCCTGCGTATACTGCATCATGGCGAGCCCAATTTGTTTCAGATTGCTCTGACAACTGGCACGGCGGGCGCTTTCGCGGGCTCGGGCGAAAACGGGGAACAGAATCGAGGCAAGGATTGCTATAATTGCGATAACGACCAAAAGTTCAATCAATGTAAATGCTCGATTGTTGCGACACGATAGTTTGTGTCTCATGTTTTTCTCCTCCTATAAAATATTGTCATGCGAAGAAAAGATAATAAAATGATACATATCTCCGCCTAACGGACGTAGTATACCCCATTTGGTCCATTTTCAAACCTTTTTTTTCGCCGGAATTTGTCAAAGGAGGGACTTTTTTTCGATCTGCCCGCTGGCAATCGCCGCTTTGATCCATTGATAATGCAATCCATGGCCCGCCCGCACCAGAATCAGATGCGCCTGTAACAGGGCTCCCTCCGCTGCGGTGAGCAGCGCCAAATCGCCCAATGCGTCCAGCGCTTTGTGGCGTGCCAGCTCTTCAGGAAACCGCAGCGGCGAAGATGCCGCGGTTTCTCCCAGCACCAACGCGTTATCATGTGAACCGCCCCGAATTAAGCCCTGCGCACGCAGCGGTTCAATCCATTTTTCAAGAGTGAAAGTGCGCGCGGGCGCCACAGCATCGGTGAACGATGTGGCGGGAAAAGCCAGATCCACCAGTTGTGGCGGCAAGTAATCCACTTCGAAATCAGCCGCGACGGTCAGGCGCAGGCCTTCGCCGGGCACCGCCAGTACCATACCGCCATTGTGTTCCACCCGCACCGGCCCAGTTAAATGCCAGAGCGGCCGGCAGGTGTTTTCCAGAGGAGTTATTCCGGCATCGCGAATCACATCACACCAGGGCGCCGCGCTGCCATCGAGAATCGGCACTTCGGGGCCATCGATTTCCACTTCGCAATGGGTGACGCCCATTCCCCACAACGCCGCCAGCAAATGCTCGGGCGTGGACACTTCCACCGCATCCCGTGCCAACAGAGTGGCGTGAAAAGTACTTTTGACAGCGTGATAACTGGCGGGAATTGTCACATTGTCCCGATCGGTGCGCACAAAATAGATGCCAGTGCGGGTGGCCGGTTTGAGGCGCACCTGCACCGGTTGTCCGCTGTGCAGCCCCACTCCTCTCAAAGATACAGCGCGGGATAACGTCGAAAAAGGCAGCGCTGATGACGGCGGCGCTGCCTCTTTTGAGGTAAAGGACGTGGTTTTCACTTAGCTACCGTTGCGCACTCTTACCAGAATGGATGATTTGACATCGGGATTCTTACCCGAGCGGTCATGCACGGTCACTTCCACCCGGTAGTTCTGTTCCTGGTTGGGGAAAGTATGCGTTGCCACCAAACCGCGCGCATCCACCGGCGGCCCCGCTGGAACTTGTGGCTGGCCGTCGTAAGGCATATCGGGATCCATACCAGGCATCGGCGGTTGCTGCTGATATTGAGTGGCGGGAAGCTGGCGATTGTTATTATCGGCATCGAAGTTCCAGGTAATTTGCGGATCGCCATTGCCTGGCTCCACATCAGCCACCAGCGTTAATCGGCCCGGTTTGACGGTGATTGCTCCCTGTTGGGTGCCTGCCGGATCACTCTGGCGGCGAATGGAAACCGTCATTTTGTCACCGGAAACCACCAGCGCCAGTTGCGACAGATAGAACGTATCTTTGTTATCACTGGTCAAAAGAACCCGCTGCAAATTCCCGCTCGCGCCGGGTGTGGTTTGCAGCGACTTCATCGGCACAATGAATAAAATCCAGCCGTTGTCATCGGCATGAGCGCGCCGCGTATCCACCTGATCTTCCGAACCGCGCCGTTTTGGAATATCGATGACCGTGGACATAATGCCGTGTTCCAACATCAAGGTCAGCTGCAAATGATCAATTTTGGTGGTTTCCCGCGGCGGACCGGAGGGCACCGGATTAAATCCCATGCCAGGATCCACGGGAGCGCCGCCAAACGGCGGCAACTGGGCAGAGCTTTGGACGCGCGGTTGCATTAAAGGCGCAGGGGCAAATCCGCCCGGCCTCGGAGCATCCGGCATGCCAAGGGCATCCGGACTACCCGGCATGCCCTGATTGTAACGTCGATTTGTCTGGAACTGCACCCGCAACCGCAAAAATCCGTGGTCGTCCAAATAGGGCGCCAGATCGATGGGCTTTTTCATGTCAAAACGCAGACCCTCGCGCAGGCCTTT
>Ga0182738_1002586_pt1 | contig 21365 bp, 22 predicted proteins | sample eDN5th30CBELigMG_FD_128876 | JGI IMG/M metagenome (GOLD analysis project Ga0182738, IMG submission 128876) | Enriched Miracle-Growth compost microbial communities from Emeryville, California, USA - eDNA 5th pass 30_C BE-Lig MG (version 2)... ... | reverse complement strand
CAGGCCCGTGACGCGTGTGACGAATGAGCTTGCAGTTGTCATTGGGGCTGATGTTAAAGACTGCGACGGTAACGGGCGTGGAGGCGCACCGTGATCACCTCGTTACGTCGCCGAGCGGCGGCGACCCGGGTCGGTCCAGAGCGCAATCCTCACGAACGTGTATTCAGCGCGAAAGATCTCGGATTTTTTCGCGCTCAGTACACGTTCGGCGTCGGGCAGCAGCCGCCGGGCAGATCAGTCGAGCAACACGGTCGCGAAGGTGCCGACCTGGGTGAAACCCACCCGTTCATAGGTGGACCGCGCCACCTCGTTGAAATCGTTGACGTAAAGGCTGGCGATGCGCCCGGTGCCGACGATGACCGCAGCCAGCATCGCGGTGCCGCCGGCGCCCAGCCCGCGGCCGCGTCGGTCCGGGTGCACCCAGACACCCTGGATCTGTCCCACCGCCGGAGACTGGGAACCCACCTCGGCCTTGAACACGACCTCGCCCCGTTCGAAGCGCGCCCAGGCCCGGCCCGAGGCGATCAGGTTCGCCACCCGACGGCGATAGGCGCGGCCGCCGTCACCGGCCCGCGGATCCACACCGACCTCACCGATGAACATGTCGACGGCGGCCACCAGGTACGCGTCGAGTTCGTCGGGACGCACCTGACGCACTTCGGCATCCATCGGACAGGCGGGCATGGTGTGCAGCGCCATCAGTGGTTGGCTCTCGCGCACGTCACGCGCCGGGCCCCAGGAATCGGCGAGACGCTGCCACATCGGCAACACCAATTCGGCCCGGCCCACCAACGACGAACAGCGCCTAATCGCCCCGACCGCCTTGTCGGCGAACGCGGTGAGGTCGGCCGGGGCACCGCGCAGCGGGATCAGGTTCGCGCCTGCGTAACACAGGGATTCGTCCACGCCGCCGCGCGTCCACAATTCTCCGCCGATCGATCGGGGGTCGACACCGTGATCGGCGACCCGCGCGGCGACCATGCATGAACCGATCGGATCCTCTTCGAGCACCCGCCAGACCGCGGCGGCGTCACGCGCTACGGACACCCGTCGCTGGTCGAGACGGAACTCGGGCGGAGCCGACATAGTGACTCTTTCTGGCGAACTCAACTGCCGCGCGCCTACGGCGATCCGGCTGGGGATCAGCTTACGGCGACGGTGGGCGAACCGCCGGGAGATCCATCCTCCATCTCGGCGGCTAGACGCATGGCCTCCTCGATCAGCGTCTCCACGATCTGCGCCTCGGGAACGGTCTTGATCACCTCGCCCTTGACGAAGATCTGGCCCTTGCCGTTGCCGGACGCCACACCCAGATCCGCCTCGCGAGCCTCACCGGGGCCGTTGACCACACAGCCCATCACCGCGACCCGCAGTGGGACGTCGAGCCCCTCCAGCCCGGCGGTGACCTCGTTGGCCAACCGGTAGACGTCCACCTGAGCCCGCCCGCACGACGGGCACGACACGATCTCCAGACCGCGCGGCCGCAGGTTCAACGACTCCAGAATCTGGTTGCCGACCTTGACTTCTTCCACCGGCGGCGCCGACAGCGACACCCGGATGGTGTCACCGATGCCGCGCGACAACAGCGCGCCGAACGCCACGGCGGATTTGATGGTGCCCTGGAAAGCCGGGCCGGCCTCGGTGACGCCCAGGTGCAGCGGGTAGTCACAGCGCTCGGCCAGCAACTCGTAGGCGGCCACCATCACGACCGGGTCGTTGTGCTTGACGCTGATCTTGATGTCGCCGAAGCCGTGTTCCTCGAACAGCGACGCTTCCCACAGCGCGGACTCCACCAAGGCTTCGGGGGTTGCTTTGCCGTACTTGGCCAAGAACCGCTGATCCAACGAACCGGCGTTGACGCCGATCCGGATCGGGATGGCTGCGGCGCCGGCGGCCTTGGCCACCTCCCCGACCCGACCGTCGAACTCCTTGATGTTGCCCGGGTTCACCCGGACCGCCGCACAGCCGGCGTCGATCGCGGCGAAGATGTACTTGGGCTGGAAGTGGATGTCGGCGATCACCGGGATCTGGCTGTGCTGGGCGATCTCGGCCAGCGCGTCGGCGTCCTCCTGGCGGGGGCAGGCCACCCGCACGATGTCGCAACCCGAGGCGGTCAACTCCGCGATCTGTTGCAAGGTCGCGTTGACGTCGTGGGTCTTGGTGGTGCACATCGACTGCACCGCGATCGGATGGTCGCTACCCACCCCGACCCCGCCGACCTTCAGTTGGCGGGTCTTACGACGTGGCGCCAGTGTGGGCGGAGGGGCAGCCGGCATGCCTAGGCCGACGCTCATGAGGGGGCTCCCATCAAAACAGCCTGATCGGATTGACCAAGTCGGCAGTCACGGTGAGCAGCATGTAGCCGACCACCACCACCAAGACTACGTAAGTGGCCGGCATCAGCTTGAGATAGTTGACCGGTGCTGCCGCGACCTTCCCGCGGGCCGACCTGACCATGTTGCGAAGTTTCTCGAACAGCGCGATCGCGATGTGCCCGCCGTCGAACGGCAGCAGCGGCACTAAGTTCAGCACACCCAGGATGAAGTTCAGCTGCGCCAGGAAGAACCAGAACGCCACCCACAGCCCGTGGTCGACGGTGTCGCCGCCGATGATCGAGGCGCCCACCACACTGATCGGGGTTTCGGGGTCCCGCTGCCCGTGCGGGTTGCCGATGGCGTGCACCAGCGCGCCGACCTTGGAGGGGATGTTGGCCAGCGACTTGCCCAGCAGGACCGAGAGGTCCCCGCTGAAGCCGAAGGTGGCCGGAACCGCGGTGACGGGGTTGTACTTGGTCGGTCCGAATTGGGCGGCGCCCACCCCGATGGCGCCGACGGTGCTGGGGACGGCGTCGCGATCGGGGCCGTCGGCGATCCAGCGCTGGGTGGGAGTCACGTCGACGTACTTGGTGAGGGTGGCGCCGTCGCGTTCGACCACGATCGGCGTCGTGCCGTGCTGTTTGCGCACGGCGGTGGCCATCTCCTCGAAGGTCGACACCGGCGTGTCACCGACCTTGACCACCACGTCACCGGACTCGATGCCGGCCAGTGCCGCCGGGCCGGGGCCCGTGCAGGTGCCCAGCTCACCCTTGACGACTTCGGGTGCCACACAGGCTGTTTCACCGATGACAGCGGTGGTGGGGGCGTGCAGGTTCGGCAGGCCCCAGATCACCGCGATGGTGTAGACCAGCACCAGACCGATGATGAAGTTCATGGCGGGGCCGGCGAACAGCACGGCGACCCGCTTCCACGTCTTCTGCTTGTACATGGCGCGGTCGACCTCGTCGGGTTCCAGCTCCTCCACGGCGGTCATGCCGGCGATGTCGCAGAAGCCGCCGGCCGGGATCGCCTTGAGGCCGTATTCGGTCTCGCCGCGTCGCGTCGACCACAGCGTGGTTCCGAAGCCGACGAAGTAGCGGCGCACCTTCATCCCGGTGGCGCGCGCCACCCACATGTGGCCGCATTCATGCAGCGCCACCGAAACCAGTATGGCCAGCGCGAACAGCGCGATGCCGACCGCGAACATCATCGGGTGATTCCGACCTTTCTCGTAGCTATCGCCTCGACGGCGCGAGCCGCTCGTTCCTTGGCCCAGCGCTGCGCATCGAGTACCTCATCCACGGTAGCGGGTTGCGCGGCCCACTGGTCGGCGGCGCCCAGCACCTCGGCGATCGTGGCCACGATCGCCGGGAAACTAATCCGGCCCGCCAGGAAGGCTTCGGCGGCTTCTTCGTTGGCGGCGTTGTAGACCGCGGTCATGCAGCCACCGGTCTGACCGGCGTGGCGGGCCAGCTGTACCGCCGGGAACACCGCATCGTCGAGCGGTTCAAACTCCCAGGTGGAGGCGCATGCGAAGTCGCAGGCCGCGGCCGCACCGGGGACCCGCGCCGGCCAGCCCAGGGCCAGCGCGATCGGTAGGCGCATGTCCGGCGGGCTGGCCTGGGCGATGGTCGATCCGTCGGTGAAGGTGACCATGGAATGCACGATCGACTGCGGGTGTACGACGACGTCGATGCGCTCGTAGGGAACGCCGAACAGCAGGTGGGTTTCGATGAGCTCGAGTCCCTTGTTCACCAGCGAGGCCGAGTTCAGGGTGTTCATCGGACCCATCGACCAGGTCGGATGCGCCCCGGCCTGCTCGGGTGTGACGTGCTCCAACTCGGCGGCGCTCCAGCCTCGGAATGGCCCACCCGAAGCGGTGAGCACCAACCTGGCGACCTCGTCGGGGGTGCCGCCCCGAAGGCATTGAGCCAGCGCGGAGTGCTCGGAGTCCACCGGCACGATCTGCCCCGGCTCGGCGGCCGCCAGAACCAGCGGGCCACCGGCGATCAGGGATTCCTTGTTGGCCAGGGCCAGCCGCGCGCCGGTTTCCAGCGCGGCCAGCGTGGGCCGCAGTCCGAGCGCGCCGACCAAAGCGTTGAGGACCACGTCGGCCTCGGTGTCGTACACCAACCGAGTGGCGGCGTCGGATCCGCAGTAGGGGGCGTCGAGCGCCTCGCCGACCTGCGCGTCGGCAACGGCGATGTTGGCGACCCCGGTCTCGGCGCGCTGGGTGGCCAGCAGTTGCGGGTTACCGCCGCCGGCGGCCAGCCCGACGATCTCGAAGCGGTCCGGGTTCGCCGCAACGACCTGCAACGCCTGGGTTCCGATCGAGCCGGTGGAGCCCAACAGCAGCACTTTGATCCGGCCGGTGTTCACCCAGCTATTGTGCGCCCGCGTAGTTGCCGAAGCTCCACAGGTTGCCTTCCGGGTCGCGGACGGCGAACTCAAGGGCGCCGTAGTCGGTGTCGGTCAGCGGTCGGATCACCTCCGCCTGACGATCCAAGACCCGCTGGTAGAGGCCATCGGGGTCACTGGTGACCACGAAGCCGCCCGCGGTGCCGGGCTCGCGGCACCAGTCGTTACCGGGCTTGTAGCTGCCGAGCATGATGCCGCCGACGCCCTCGGGCCAGCGCAGCTCGGCATGGGCGACGGTCTGGCCGTCATCGCCGTGGCGGGCCGTGACGACGAAGCCGAATGTGTCGACGTAGTAGTCGATGAGTTTGCGCGCGTCATGCGCTTGCAGGGTCAACCAGACGGTCGGATTCTGATGGGTCATGACTCCACTGTGACCGCGGGGCGTGACCGCCGTCTTGAATGTTTTGGAACTCCTCGGCCAGCCAAGCTCCCGGCGACGTTCCGGCGAATCGGACGAACTCACGGGTCAGGTGTGCCTGGTCGCAATAACCGGCTTCGGCCGCGATCCCCGCGAGGTCGACGCGGCCAAGGCGCGCATCTTCGGCGATCCGACTGGTCGCGTATTCGAAGCGCATGAGCGTCGCGACGGTCTTCGGTGTGCGGCCCACCTCGCGGCGGAACAGCGTGGTCAGATGCCGCTGGCTCAATCCGACCTGCCGTGCGACGAAGGCGACCGGTGCCCGTCCCCGGCTGCGCCGCAGCAGCTGCCAGGCATGGGAGACCTCGGGTCGCGCGCCGTTGTCGCGGCGACGCTGCTGGGCCACCAGATATGCCGACACCAGTGCGAACGCGTCCGGCCAGGACCGTGCGGCGGCGAGCTGCTCATGCAGATCCATCGCACGCCGACCCAACACCGGTACCGCGTCGAAGTCCGTGACGCTGAGCTCGGCCGTCGGCACGCCGAACAGTGCGCGTGAGGCCAGCGGATGCACCGCCAGCTGCACGCCCGCCTGACCTGGGCGCTGCCGCACATGGCTGGCCTGTAGATGCAGGCCACCGAGAATGATCGGGTTCGGCCGGGCCGCCGGTAGCGCGGCGGCGGTGGTGGCGGCTTCCACACCGTCGTCGAGGCTGACGATGAAGGTCAATGTCGACGACGGCATCCCCCGGTGCACGGCTTCCGGGACATCGAGAGCGCGGTAGCCGACCATCGAGCTGACGCCCGGCGCAGCCTGCGGCGGTGCAGCGGCGAAATCCCAGATCCGCGGCGCTTCTCTGACGTGCTGGGCCATGGCGTCCACGGTAGGTGGCTCAGTTGCGATATGTCAGAATGTCGCGCAGGAGTAGTTGCACGGGCGAACTTAAGGAGTCGAAGTGGCCAGTACCGAGGTGGAGCGCCACAGCGGGGTCGACCCTGTCGAGGTGCCGTCTGCGGCGTGGGGTTGGAGCGCTATCAACTACCGCACCTGGCACATCGTCGGCTTCGGCATCGTCGGTTTCCTGTTGCTCATGCTGCGCGGCAACCACATCGGCCACGTCGAGGACTACTTTCTGCTGGGGTTCGCGGCACTGACGCTGTTCGTCGTGGTGCGCGACATCGTCGGCCGCAACCGCGGCTGGCTGCGCTAACCGCGTCTGCACCTAGCGCCGAAACCGACGTTTCGCAGGAAAAATGCGAGACGAAGCCTGCAAAATGTCGGTTTCGATGAAGTAGGCGACGTAGGGGGCTAGTCGGTTTCGGCCGCCAACTGCCCACACGCCGCTGCGATTTCGCGGCCGCGGGTATCGCGGACCGTGCATTCCACGCCTTGGGCCCGAACTCGCCGGACGAATTCCCGCTCCACCGGCTTGGGGCTGGCGTCCCATTCGCTGCCCGGCGTGGGATTGAGCGGAATCAGGTTGACATGCACCAACGGGCCCAGCGCCTTGTGCAGCTTCTTGCCCAAAAGATCTGCCCGCCAAGGCTGATCGTTGACGTCGCGGATCAATGCGTATTCCACGGAGACCCGCCGACCGGTGACGTCGGCGTAGTAGCGGGCGGCATCGAGGGCTTCGGAGACCTTCCACCGGTTGTTGACCGGAACAAGCGTGTCGCGCAGCTCGTCATCGGGGGTGTGCAGCGACAGCGCGAGTGTCACCCCGAGCCGCTCGTCGGCGAGCTTGCGGATCGCCGGGGCCAGTCCCACCGTGGACACCGTCACCGATCGCGCTGAGATGCCGAAGCCGTGGGGCGGCGGCTCGATGATGCGCCGCACCGCGGCCACCACCCGGGCATAGTTGGCCAGCGGCTCCCCCATACCCATGAAGACGATGTTGGACAGTCGACCATGATCGCGGTCACGCAACTCGACGGACGCCGCCCGCACCTGCTCGAGAATCTCGGCGGTGGACAGATTCCGGGTGAGGCCGGCCTGCCCGGTCGCACAGAATGGGCACGCCATGCCGCAGCCGGCCTGCGAGGAAATACACACGGTGTTGCGGCGCGGATAGCGCATCAGCACCGATTCGAACTTGGTGTTGTCGTGCGCGCGCCACAGCGTCTTGCGGGTCTCACCGGCGTCGCATTCGATCTCGCTGGCGGCGGTCAGCAAGGTGGGGAACAGTGCTTCGGCCACCGCGGAGCGCACCGCGGCGGGCAGGTCGGTCATCTGCTGCGGGTCCGCGATCAGCCGGCCGTAGTACTGGTTCGCCAGCTGTTTGGCCCGAAATGCCGGCAGCCCCAGCTCGGCGACCGCGGCCACCACTCCGTCGGTGTCGAGGTCTGCCAGATGCCGCGGCGGCAGCGCCCGCCGCGGTGCGGTGAACACCAGCTGTTGCGTCATGATCGGTTCCAGTATGCCGGTCACTCAGGGCAGAACGGTCAGCACGATCCAGGTCACCACGGCCGATGGCAGCAGCGCGTCGAGCCGATCCATGATCCCGCCGTGGCCGGGCAGCAGCCGGCCCATGTCCTTGATGCCCAGATCGCGCTTGACCTGGGACTCGATCAGGTCGCCGAAGACACCGGTGATCACCAGCAGCAGACCCAGCGGCAGCCCCACCCACCACGGCCGGTCGAGGAACACCGTCACCGCGAACACCGCCGCGGCGACGCCGAGCACCAGTGATCCCGCGAGACCCTCCCAGGACTTCTTCGGGCTGATCGCCGGCGCCATCGGGTGCTTGCCGAACAGCACACCGACGGCGTACCCGCCGATATCGGAGAACACCACCGGAAACAACAGGCACAGCACCCGGCCGGGACCATCGTCGCGGAAGACCAGCAGCGCCGCGAAGCTCATGCACAGCGGCACCCACACCGCGATCAGGATCGTCGCCGACATGTCCCGCAGATAGTTGACCGGGGCATGGTCCAGCCCCTGGCCCACCAGCCGCCACATCATGGCGATCACCACCGTGGCACCGAACGCCCCCAGTACACCTCTGGCGCCGAACGGCAGCGACAGCCAGAGCATCGCCTGGCCACCCAGGGCCAGCGGGATGAACGGCACGTCGTAGCCGACTTCACGTAGCCGCCGGACGATCTCATGGGTGGCGACCGGAGCGGCTACCGCCAGAATCAGCACCCAGAAACGCGGGGCGAACAGCAGGGTGTAGACCAGCGTTCCGCTCAGCAGGGCGCCTACGGCGATGGCTGCGGGAAGGTTGCGTCCAGCTCGCGACTGTTTCGGCTGTGAATCCGCGGCGTCTACGCCGGTGTCTTGGTCTGCCACGAGGGTGCCTACTGGACGGCCGCTAGACCTCCAGCAGCTCGCCTTCTTTGTGCTTGACCAGCTCGTCGATCTGGGTCACATACTGCTGGGTGGACTTGTCCAGGTCCTTCTCCGCCCGGCCGACCTCGTCCTCGCCGGCGTCGCCGTCTTTGCGGATCCGGTGCAGTTCTTCCATCGCCTTGCGACGGATGTTGCGCACCGAGACCTTGGCGTCCTCCCCCTTGGCCTTGGCCTGCTTGACCAGCTCTTTGCGCCGTTCCTCGGTCAGCTGCGGCACCGACACCCGAATCAGCGAACCGTCGTTGCTGGGGTTCAGGCCGAGGTCGGAGTTGCGGATCGCATTCTCGATGGGGCCCAACTGTGATGCCTCGTAAGGCTTGATCACGACCAGTCGTGCCTCGGGCACGTTGATGCTGCACAGCTGGGTGATCGGGGTGATCGACCCGTAGTAGTCGATGACGATCCGCGAGAACATGCCCGGGTTGGCCCGGCCGGTGCGGATGGTCGAGAGGTCGTCACGGGCCACCGACACGGCCTTCTCCATTTTCTCTTCGGCATCGAAGAGCGCCTCGTCGATCATGTGCCCCGCTCCTTGTTATCGCTTCGCTGTGACACCGGCGTCCTCAGCTGGTGACCAGTGTCCCGATCTTCTCACCCGCGACCGCCCGCGCGATATTTCCATCGGTCAACAGGTTGAACACCAGGATCGGCATGCCATTGTCCATGCACAGACTGAACGCCGTGGCATCGGCCACCTTCAGGCCGCGCTCGATGACCTCGCGATGGGTGATCGAGGTGAGCAGTTCGGCGTCCGGCTCGACGCGAGGATCCGCGGTGAAGATGCCATCGACCGCCTTGGCCATCAGCACCACCTGGGCGCCGATCTCCAGCGCACGCTGAGCCGCCGTGGTGTCAGTGGAGAAATACGGCAGTCCCATACCGGCGCCGAAGATCACTACCCGGCCCTTCTCCAGATGCCGCTGTGCTCGCAGCGGGATGTAAGGCTCGGCGACCTGCCCCATGGTGATGGCGGTCTGCACCCGGGTATCGATACCTTCCTTTTCCAGGAAGTCCTGCAGTGCAAGGCTGTTCATCACGGTACCGAGCATGCCCATGTAGTCCGAGCGCATCCGTTCCATGCCGCGCTGCTGCAACTGGGCGCCGCGGAAGAAGTTGCCGCCGCCGATCACCACGGCCACCTGCACGCCGTCCCGGACCACTTCGGCGATTTGGCGGGCCACCTGGGCGACCACATCGGGATCGAGCCCGACCTGCCCGCCGCCGAACATCTCCCCGCCGAGCTTGAGCAATACCCGGGAAAAAGGGGGACGGCCGGCCGGCCGGTCTCCGTCGGTACTCGTCGGCTCCGTCATCAGGCTCCTCCGGGCTGCGCGCATATGACAGCGCCATCGCGGCAATCGTCCGCGACGGCATTGTCATCCTGCCCTACCGGAACGGTCAAACAGAGCCCGGGGTGGCGACGCCGCCCTCGACGGTCACAACATATGAAGATATTTTCAATTGATGCTTTCGCTGCTATGGTCTGCGCTGTGCCGAACTCGCTCCATCAGGTGAAAGCGGAGTTCTTCAAGACTCTGGGGCATCCCGCCCGGATCCGGATCCTGGAACTGCTCTCCGAACGCGACCACACCGTCGGCGAGCTGCTCCCTGAGATCGGGCTCGAGGCATCGAATCTGTCCCAACAACTGGGTGTCCTGCGTCGCGCGGGCGTGGTGACAGCGGCCAAGGACGGCAATGCGGTGGTCTACTCGATCGCCTCGCCGGTGATAGCCGAACTGCTCGCCGTGGCGCGCAAGGCGCTGGCCGGATTGCTCAACGAACAAGTGGCCATCCTCGATGACCTGCGGGCCGGGCAATGAGCTGGCTCACCAGAATCCGTGCCCTGGGCCGTGTTACCGAACCGGCCGGCGCCCGTCCCCCGGCCGCCACCGAGCCGCCGGGAGGCGTGACGGGCTCGTTACAGATCCGCCACGTCGACGCCGGATCGTGCAACGGCTGCGAGATCGAGATCGCGGGGGCGTTCAGCCCGGTGTACGACGCCGAGCGATTCGGCGCCCGGCTCGTCGCCTCGCCGCGTCACGCCGACGCCCTGCTGGTCACCGGGGTGGTTACGCGCAACATGGCCGAGCCGCTGCGCAACACCCTGGAGGCCACCCCGCAGCCCCGCAAAGTCATCGCGTGCGGGGACTGTGCCCTCAACCGCGGGGTGTTCGCGCAGTCCTACGCAACGGTGGGGGCCGTCGGCGAGGTAGTTCCGGTCGATGTGGAGATCTCCGGCTGTCCGCCGACGCCCGAGCAGATCCTCGCCGCGCTGCGGTCGGTGACCGGCCGGTGAGCACCCTGACGGCTTCGATCCCCGACACATCGCACCACCAAACGCTTCCAGCGGCCCTCAGCGGTGCCGCCACGGCCGGCATCGGTGCCGCCGGAGTCGGCATCGGCCTAGCCGGCGTGTTCGGCACCGTCCCCGCGATTCGCATCGACTGGCTGGTGCCGCTGCTGGGTGTACAGCTGCGCATCGATGCGCTCGGCGGGTTCTTCATGGCGCTGACGGGCGCGGTGGCCGTGGCCGCCGGCCTGTATTGGATCGGCTATGCACGCCACGAGCGCTACGGTGCGGTCCCGCTGCTGACGCTGCCGCTGTTCGTCGCCACACTGCTGACGGTTCCGGCGGCAGGCTCGGTGACGACGTTCCTGCTGGCCTGGGAACTGATGGCGCTGGCGTCGCTGGTGTTGGTGCTCACCGATCAGCAGCGCAGCCAGGTGCGTTCGGCCGCACTGATCTACGCGGTGATGACCCAGTTGGGCTTCGTCTCGCTGCTGTTGGGCATGGTGGTGCTGGCAGCTCACATCGGCGACGACTTCGCCGGTATGGGCGCGCTGCCCGACCGCGTGCGCGACACCGTGTTCGTGTTGACCCTGATCGGCTTCGGCTCCAAAGCCGGACTCATGCCCCTGCACGCGTGGCTGCCCAGGGCGCACCCGGAAGCCCCCAGCCCGGTCTCGGCGTTGCTCAGCGCCGCCATGGTCAACCTCGGCATCTACGGGATCATCCGCGTCGACGTACAGCTGCTCGGGCCCGGACCGCGCTGGTGGGGTCTGACGCTGCTGATCGCCGGTGGCGCGTCGGCGCTCTACGGAGTGTTGCAGGCATCGGTGGCAACCGACCTCAAACGGCTGCTTGCGTATTCGACGACGGAGAACATCGGGCTGATCACCCTGGCCTTGGGTGCGGCGACGTTGTTGTCGGGTGCGGGATCGCGCGATGCCGCGGCCGTTGCCACCGTCGCGGCGCTGCTGCATCTGCTCGCTCACAGTGCGTTCAAGAGCCTCGGATTCCTGGCCGCCGGGTCGGTGCTGGTCGCCACCGGCTTGCGCGACCTGGATCGACTCGGCGGGCTGGCCCGCCGAATGCCCGGTACCACAGCGTTGTTCGGGGTGGCCGCGCTCGGCGCCGCCGGCCTGCCGTTGGGAGCGGGTTTCGTCAGCGAATGGCTGCTGATCCAGTCGCTGATGCATGCCCGAGCCGACCATGACGTCACGATCACCCTGGTGACACCGCTGGCCGTGGGTGCGATCGCACTGACCGCCGGCCTCGGTGTGGCCGCCATGGTCAAGGCGTTCGGAATCGGGTTCCTGGCTCGCCCACGCTCGGATGCCGCAGCTGCGGCTCGGGAAGCGCCCACCACAATGCTCGCCGGGATGACGCTGGCCGCACTCGCCTGTCTGGTGCTGGCCGTCGCACCGGGCACCGTCGGCCCGCTGTTGCACCGAGTGCTCGACATCCTGCCGGTGAGGGGGGCAGCTCCGGAGCTCGGAACCTACCTACGCATTCCCGGGCTGGACGCGTCCATGTCCCCCGGCCTGCTGGCCGTCGTTCTGGCCGCCGCCGCTGTGGTGGTGCTGATCGGTTCACGCTGGCGGGCACGCCAGCGGCCGAGCACTGCCACGGTGCCGCTATGGGCTTGCGGCGCAGACGATCTGAGCCCGCGCATGCAATACACCGCGACGTCGTTCGCCCAACCGCTACAGCAGGTTTTCGACGATGTGCTGCACACCGACACCGCGGTCGAAGTGACCCGCCAAGCTTCGTCGAGCTACTACGTGGACCGGATCGCCTACCGGGCGCGGGTGGCCGATGTCGTCGAAGACCGCTGGTATGCCCCGCTGCTGCGGGGCGTAGCCGCTGCCGCGCGGCTGGTGCGCCGCGCCCACACCGGCAGCGTGCACCTCTACCTGGCCTACGGTGCGGTGGGAGTGCTGATCGCCATGTTGGTGGCACGATGACCGCACTGACATACCTGGCGGGCTTCGTGCAGGTCGCCGGCGTCATCGCAGGCGCCCCACTGGTCATCGGCCTGATGCGCCAGGTCCGAGCCCGCGCCGAGGGCCGCACCGGGGCCGGAATCTGGCAACCGTGGCGTGACATCCGCAAACTGCTGGGCAAGCAGAACCTCAAACCTCTCGGCACCACCTGGGTGTTCGCCGCGGCGCCGGCCGCGTTGGCCGCCACCACGCTGGTCATCGTCGCCGCCGCACCCCTGGTGGCGACCGGCTCGCCGCTGGACCCGGTGGCCGACCTGATTACCGTTGTGGGCCTGCTGTTCCTGGGCACGGTGGCCCTGACCTTGGCCGGCATCGACACCGCAACGGCCTTCGGCGGCATGGGTGCCAGCCGCGAGATCACCATCGCGGCGCTGGTGGAACCGACCATCCTGGTCGCGGTGTTCGCCCTGTCCATCCCGGCGAACTCAGCCAACCTGGGAGCCATCGTCGCCAACACCAGCGCGCATCCCGGCCAGGTGATCTCACTGGCGAGCGCGCTGGCGTTCGTCGCGCTGGTCATCGTGATCGTCGCCGAGACCGGCCGGCTGCCGGTAGACAACCCGTCCACCCACTTGGAGCTGACCATGGTGCACGAGGCCATGGTGCTCGAATACGCCGGACCCAAGCTGGCCATGGTCGAATGGGCCAGCGGCATGCGGCTGACGGTGTTGCTGGCGCTGCTGGCAAACCTGTTCTTTCCGTGGGGCATCGCGGGCGCGGACCCCAGCGCGCTCGAGGTGATTGTCGGCGCCGGCGCGATCGCACTCAAAGTGGCCGTGTTGGCCGCAATCATGGCCGCCGTGGAGGTCTTCCTCGCCAAGCTGCGCCTGTTTCGGGTACCGGAACTACTCGCCGGATCCTTCGTGCTGGCGTTGCTGGCCGTGACGGCGGCGAACTTCTTCACGGGAGCGGCCGGATGACCTACGTCAACATGCTGGACCTGGCCGCCGGCGGCGTGCTGCTGGCCGCGGTGCTGGCGGTCTGGCACCGCGACCTGTCGGTGGTGGTGCGCCGGTTGCTCGTCGCCCAAGGCGTCGCGCTGGCCGCCATCCCAGTGATTCGCGGCGTGCACGAGCATGATCGAGCCCTGCTGTTGGTAGGTCTCGGCGTGCTGGCGGTACGTGCGGTACTGCTGCCCTGGCTGCTACACCGGGCGTTGGGCGCTGAACGCCAAGAACGCCGCGAGTCCGCTCCCCTGGTCAGCACGACCGCTTCGCTGCTGATGGTCACCGCGCTGGTGGTCGCGGCGTTCACCATCGCGCAACCGGTGGTCGCGCTGGCCCCCAGCACCTCGACCAACGCCGCCCCGGCGGCCATCGCAACGGTCCTGATCGCGCTGTTCATCATGGCGACCCGCCGCCACGCCATCTCACAGACGGTCGGGCTGCTGATGCTGGACAACGGAATCGCTGCGACCGCGTTCCTGTTGACCGCCGGTGTCCCGCTGATCGTCGAACTCGGTGCCTCGCTGGATGTGCTGTTCGTGCTGATCGTGCTCGGAGTGCTGACCGGACAGCTGCGCAACGCCTTTGGCGGGGTGGACCTGGACCTGCTGCGGGAGCTACGCGACTGATGACGTGGCTGATTCTGCTTCCGCTGCTGGCACCGGTGCTGGCAGCACTGTGCTCGGTGATACTCGGCTGGCGCCGCTTCAGCGCCGCCGTCACGGTGATGTCGGCGCTGACCATTCTCGGATGCGGTATCGCCCTGGCCGTCCGGGGCGGCGACGGGCCCTATCTGGCGCTGAATGGCCTGCTGCGGGCCGATGCACTGTCGGTGACGATGCTGATCGTCATCGGTGTCGTCGGCAGCCTCGCCACCTGGGCGAGCATCGGCTACGTCGACGCCGAGTTGGCTGGTGGGCACACCGATGATCGCGGCGCACGGTTGTACGGCATCCTGACTCCGGCGTTCTTGGCAGCGATGGCTCTTGCGGTGTCGGCCAACAACATCGGCGTGGTGTGGATCGCGGTGGAGGCCACCACGGTAGTCACCGCGTTTCTGGTCGGGCACCGCCGCAGCCGGGCTGCCCTGGAGGCCACCTGGAAGTACGTCATGGTGTGTTCGGTGGGCATCACGATCGCGTTCCTGGGCACGGTGTTGCTGCATTTCGCGGCGCTGCATGCCGGGGCGGGCGGTGAGGACGCGCTGGACCTCGATGTGCTGGCCGCCCATGCCGCTGGGCTGGACCCGGCGGTGACCCGGTTGGCGGGCGCACTGCTGCTGATCGGCTACGGAGCCAAGATGGGCCTAGCGCCATTTCACACCTGGCTCGCTGATGCGCACAGCCAGGCACCCGCTCCGGTTTCGGCGTTGATGAGCGGGGTGCTGCTGTCGGTCGCGTTCTCGGTGCTGATCCGGATCAAGCCGATTATCGATGCCGCGGTAGGCCCCGCCTTTCTGCGAACCGCACTGTTGGCGGCCGGTTTGGTGACGCTGCTGATCGCAGCGCTGCTACTCACCATCACGACCGATCTCAAACGGATGCTGGCCTATTCATCGATGGAGACGATGGGCCTGATCGCCGTCGCCGCGGCGGCGGGCACCGAGCTGGCGATCACCGCGCTGCTGCTGCATGTCCTGGCTCACGGTGTCGGCAAGACGGTGCTGTTCCTGGCCGGCGGGCAGTTGCAGGCCGCCCACGGCACCACCGCGATCGGCGAGATCACCGCGGTGTTCGGCAGGTCACGGTTGGTCGGCGGCGCGTTCGCGGTCGGGATGGTGGTGCTGCTCGGGTTGCCGCCGTTCGCGATGTTCGCCAGCGAGGTGGCGATCGCGCTCTCGCTGGCCGACGCGCGTCTGGCGTGGGCTCTCGGTCTGGCACTGGTGGCGCTGGTAGTGGCGTTCGCCGCCCTGCTGCGCAACTCCGGCCGCCTGCTGCTGGGCACCCCGGACGCCGGCAGCCCGGCCATCCGGGTACCGGTGACGGTTGCGGGCGCACTGGTGGCCGGGGTGCTGCTCTCGCTCGCCCTAGGAGTGACCGCCGGCCCGCTGACCGACTTGTTCACAACCGCCGCAAGCCAACTCGGAGTCCGCTGATGAAGCCGATCACCAGCACCCAGCCGGTCAGCGGCGATGAGCTGATCGACACGGCCACCGCTCTGCTGGCCGACGGGTTCCGGCTGGCGCTGATGGCCGCTCACGATGACGGCGACACCCTGCGGGTTGCGTACCTGTTCCTCGCCGGCCGCCCGGACCGCCGCACGGAGCTGACCCTGACCGTTCCGGCGGACGCCCCGGCGATCCCGTCGCTGGCCCGGCTGTCGTTTCAGGCCGGCCGATTCGAGCGCGAGATGCTCGATCTGTACGGGATCACCCCGGTCGATCATCCGCAGCCGCGCCGCCTGGTACGGCACGCGCACTGGCCGCAGGGTTGGCATCCGATGCGCAACAATGCCGGGCCACCTGGCGACTTCGTTGCGGCGGACCACTTTCCCTTCTTGACCGTGGACGGCGCCGGGGTCTACGAGATCCCCGTCGGCCCGGTACACGCCGGTCTGATCGAGCCGGGTCACTTCCGGTTCTCGGTGGTCGGCGAATCGGTGTTGCGACTCAAGGCGCGACTGTGGTTTGTACACCGCGGGATCGAACGGCTCTTTCAAGGCCGGACGGCCCGGGCGGCAGTCGATCTGGCCGAACGGATCAGCGGTGACACGTCTGCCGGGCACGCACTCGCGCACAGCCTGGCCGTCGAAGACGCTCTCGGTGTCGAGCTGCCTGATTCGGTGCACCGGCTGCGCGCATTGCTCGTCGAGCTCGAGCGCCTCTACAACCACGCCGCCGATCTGGGCGCCCTGGCCAACGACGTGGGCTTCAGCCTGGCCAACGCACACGCCCAGCGCGTCCGCGAACTAGCGCTGCGCATCAACGCGGAAGTGACCGGACATCGACTCTTGCGCGGGGCGATCAGCCCCGGAGGTGTGGCGCTGCAAGCACTTCCGGACCCGGACCGGCTACAAGACCTGGCTGATGACATCGCCGAGATCGCCGAGCTGACGTTGGGCAACTCGGTGATCTATGACCGGTTCGCCGGCACCTCGATATTGCACCGCGACGACGCCGTCGCAATGGGTGCGCTGGGCTACGTGGCTCGGGCCAGCGGGATTGTCACCGACGCCCGCCTCGACCACCCGACCACCGAGCTACCGGTAACCGAGGTGACGGCGAACGCCGGGGATGTACTGGCCCGCTACACCGTTCGCCGCGACGAGTTCGCGGCCTCGGTAGCCCTGTGCCGCAATCTGATCGACAGCCACGAAGGCCCGCTCGATATCCGAGCTTCCGTTCCGGCGGCGACTGACCCGCGTAACGGGATCGGCATCGTCGAAGGCTGGCGCGGCAGCATCGTGCACCGGGTGGAGATCGGAGCCGACGGCGTCATCGGCCGCGCCAAGGTCGTGGATCCGTCCTGGTTCAATTGGCCGGCACTGCCGGTATCGATGACCGACACCATTGTCCCGGACTTCCCGCTGACGAATAAGAGCTTCAACCTGTCCTACGCGGGAAACGATCTATAGCGTCTCAGCGCAGAGACCCTGTATGTCAGGATATTTGACATGGATGACGTGGACGTTGCTCCGCTGGGCTACCTCCTGTACCGGGTCAGCTCAGCGCTGCGCCCCCAGGTGACCGCGGTACTCGGGCCGCTGGGGCTGGCGTTGCCCGAATTCGTCTGCATGCGGGCGTTGTCGTTGCGTCCCGGGCTGTCGAGCGCCGAACTGGCCCGCCACACCGGCGTCACCCCGCAGGCCATGAACACCGTGCTGCACCGGTTGGAGAACCGCGGCGCGGTCAGCCGCCCGGAGTCGGTGCCATCCGGGCGTGCACTGCCCGCGAACTTGACCGAGGCCGGCCGGGATCTGCTGAAGCAGGCCGAAGATGCCGTACGCGTCGCCGACGGTCGGGTGCTGGCTGCACTGAGCGCGGCCGAGCAGCACCGGCTGCGGCAGATGTTGGAGCGGATCGGCGCGGAGTGACGGCTGGGTTGATGGCGGCGACCCGCTGCGCCCGGCTCCGCCGAGCTTGCGATCGCCGTCAGGCCCGCCCGGCGATCGTCGGCCAGGGCTGGGCCTCCTCCAGCTCGTAGGCCAGCTCCAGCAGCCGGGCGTCCTGCCCGAGAGGGGCGGTGAACATCATGCCGGCCGGCAGCCCGGCCGCGGACTCAGCGAGCGGCAACGAGATCGCCGGTTCACCGGTGGCGTTCTGCAACGGGGTGAATGACACCCAGTCCATCAGCCGGTCGATGATCTGTTCATAGTCGGCTGTCGGGTCCAGGTGGCCGATCTGCGGTGTCTCGTGTGCCAGCGTCGGGGTGAGCGCCACGTCGTAGTCGCGGTACATTCGCGCCGTGTGCCGGCGCAGAGTCGCCAGGCGGGTAATCGCCACCGGCAGTCGGTACAGGTGGCGCGTGGCATAGCGATCCAGGCCGAGTGTCAAGCTGTCCAGCCGGCTGCGGTCGAAGCTGGGGCCGAACATCTGGCGCCCACCCCGCACCAGCGCCGTCGCCAAAAACGCCCAGTAGAGCAGGAAGTCGTCGGGGAAGTGCCCGGGCACCGGCGGACGCTCGAGGTACTCGACATGGTGGCCGAGCTCCTCGAGCAGTGCCGCGGTCTTCAAGGTCAGATCGCGCATCTCCGGGGAAGTCGGTCGGGACACCGATTCCGTGATCACCGCGACCTTGAGGCGCTTGGCACCCGGCTTTCGAACGTCACCGACCGGCGGAAGCTTGGTGCTGCGCGAGATCCGTTCCGCGTCAGCGTAGAAAGCGGCGGTGTCACGCACCGAGCGAGTCACCACCCCGTTGAAAACGATCCGCACCGGCATTGCACGAAGGGACTTGTCTAGGGGCAACCGTCCCCGCGACGGCTTGAGCCCGACCAGTCCGTTGCAGGCCGCGGGAATACGGATGGACCCGCCACCATCGTTGGCGTGCGCGATCGGCACCACCCCGGCGGCGACGAACGCCGCCGATCCCGACGACGACGCCCCGGCGCTGTAATCGGTGTTCCATGGGTTGCGTACCGCGCCGATGCGCGGATGCTCGGCGGAGGCGCTGAATCCGAACTCGCTCAACTGGGTCTTTCCCAGCGCGATCAGCCCGGTGTCCAGATACAGCTTGGCGAAGTCGCCGTCGGCCGCGGCCGGGTGCGGCTGCCAGGCGTCGGTGCCCTGCATGGTCGGCATCCCGGCGACATCGACGTTGTCCTTGATGAACGTTGGGACGCCTCGAAAGAACCCCGGGGACCTCGAATCTTCGCCATGCGCAACCTGACGCGCCGTCTCCCGGGCGCGGTCGAACGCCCGGTAGGCCAGGCCATTCAACTGCGGATTGACCGCTTCGGCTCGCGCGATCGCGGCTTCGACAAGCTCCGCGGCCGACACCTCACCGGAGCGGAGTCGTTCAACCAAGCCGACCGTGTCGGAATCGCCGAGCGCGTCATTACCGAAGGCGTGCACATGTTGCATGGGGTGACATTATCTGACGGATCGCCCCGGCCCCACATCTGGCGGATCTTCCCCGTCGAAGGAGTGTTCTCCGCGAACAGATACCACTGCTCGGCGCGAGCACGTGACCAAACAAATATCACCGCCAGTGCCACTCAAGTGACACTGGCGGTGATATTTGAACGAACGGTAGATACCCGGAACTTCAGTCCCGGAACGGCCTAGGCCTGTCCGACCTCGAACCGCGCGAAGCGGGTCACGGTCACGCCGGCCTCCTCGAGTAGCGCCTTGACGCTCTTCTTCGAGTCGGAAACCGACGACTGCTCCAGCAGCACCACGTCCTTGAAGAAGCCGGTGACCCGGCCTTCGACGATCTTGGGCAGGGCAGCCTCGGGCTTGCCCTCCTCCTTGGCCGTCTCTTCGGCGATGCGGCGCTCGTTGGCCACCAGGTCGGCGGGAACGTCGTCGCGGCTCAGGTACTTGGCCTTGAGCGCGGCGATCTGCAGCGCCACCGCGTGGGCCGCCTCGGTGTTGTCGCCGCTGTACTCGACCAGCACACCTACGGCCGGCGGCAAATCGGAGGCCCGCTTGTGCAGGTAGGTCTCCACGGTGCCGTCGAAGTAGGCGACCCGGCGCAGTTCGAGCTTCTCGCCGATCTTGGCCGACAGCGCCTCGATGGCCTCACCGACGGTGCGGTCACCGATCTTGGCGCTCTTGAGCTCCTCGACATCGGAGGTCTTGGCCTCTGCGGCTGCGGTGACGACCTCGTCGGCGAGGGTCTTGAACTCGTCGTTCTTGGCGACGAAGTCGGTCTCGGAGTTCAGCTCGATCAGAGCGCCACCCTTGGCGGCGACCAGACCTTCGGCGGTGGCACGCTCGGCACGCTTGCCGACGTCCTTGGCACCCTTGATGCGCAGCACCTCGACGGCCTTGTCGAAGTCGCCGTCACTCTCGGCCAGCGCATTCTTGCAGTCCATCATGCCTGAGCCGGTGAGCTCCCGAAGCCGCTTAACGTCGGCAGCGGTGTAGTTCCCCACTGTTGTGTGCCTTTCCTACGATGCGTCGGTGGTGGTTTCGGCGCCGGCAGCTGCGGCGTCGGCGTCGGGCGCCGCGGTGGTGGCGCCCGCCAGCAGCTCCTGCTCCCACTCGGCCAGCGGCTCAACCGCTTCGGCCGCAGCCTTGCCCTCGCCGTTGCCCTGACCCGCCCGGGCCTGCAGCCCCTCGGCCACCGCGGAAGCGATGACCTTGGTCAGCAGAGCCGCCGAGCGGATCGCGTCGTCATTGCCCGGGATCGGGTAGTCGACCAGGTCGGGGTCGCAGTTGGTGTCCAGGATCGCGATGACCGGGATGCCCAGCTTGCGGGCCTCGCCAACGGCGATGTGCTCCTTATTGGTGTCGACGACCCAGACGGCCGACGGCACCTTGGCCATGTCCCGGATACCGCCGAGGCTGCGCTCCAGCTTGTTCTTCTCGCGGGTCAGCATCAAGATTTCTTTCTTGGTGCGTCCCTCGAAACCGCCGGTCTGCTCCATGGCCTCGAGTTCCTTGAGGCGCTGCAGACGCTTGTGCACGGTGGAGAAGTTGGTGAGCATGCCGCCCAGCCAGCGCTGGTTGACGTACGGCATCCCGACCCGGGTGGCCTCGGCCGCGACCGACTCCTGCGCCTGCTTCTTGGTGCCGACGAACATGATCGACCCGCCGTGCGCGACGGTCTCCTTCACGAACTCGTACGCCTTGTCGATGAACGTCAGCGTCTGCTGCAAGTCGATGATGTAGATGCCGTTGCGGTCGGTGAAGATGAACCGCTTCATCTTGGGATTCCAACGACGGGTCTGATGCCCGAAGTGGGCGCCGCTGTCCAGCAGCTGTTTCATGGTTACGACAGCCATGAGTCCATGGTTCCTTTTTTGTCGGTTGTCGCCCGGCGTCGGGTGAGGCCGGGCCCTGGTGCCTGCTGAGATGTCGGACCCCTGTCGGGGACCACCCGGCATCTGCGTTGTGGCGCAGGCACGCGAAGTCAGCCCGCATACGCGAACTGCGCAAATGAGTTTACACGGTTCGAGCGGGTGGTTTAGCAAGCCTCGAGGAACGAGAGGCGAAGCTGGAACCACCCCCATGAACCAGGTGGTTTAGCAAGCCTCGAGGAACGAGAGGCGAAGCTGGAACCACCCCCATGAACCAGGTGGTT
>Ga0182738_1002585_pt1 | contig 21374 bp, 17 predicted proteins | sample eDN5th30CBELigMG_FD_128876 | JGI IMG/M metagenome (GOLD analysis project Ga0182738, IMG submission 128876) | Enriched Miracle-Growth compost microbial communities from Emeryville, California, USA - eDNA 5th pass 30_C BE-Lig MG (version 2)... ... | reverse complement strand
GCGTAGCCTTGCCCGATCATGATCATTGGACCGCGCGCATCCTGCGCGCTCATGATCGAGCGCCTTCATCGGCGCGTATGAGCGCGCAGGATGCGCGCGGTCCAATGAGGATGACCCGGCGCACGCTCTCGTCGGTCCGAGGCGTAGCCTCGCTGGAACATTGAGCTCTTTGCCTATGAGCTGCGGACTCGATCGTGTCCGCGCCGACCGAGCCGGACATTCCCACACCGGTCTATGTCAGGAGTTCTGAATTTTGGTCCGCCGGGAGAGCGGCTCTCCAGAGCCGCTCTCCCGGCAGGCACGAGACGCCCTGTCGGTCCGGGAGAAGTTTCGCCGGTTCTGTATGCTCGAGCGCGCCGAATCATCGAGAAGCGCCGCCGGATGATGCGGCCTGCCATCAATCCGTCGCTGCATCAGTGCACCTGAAGGATCGCCACCGCGGCCTGACCGCTTACGACATCCGTCGCGCGCACCTGCCATTGGCCAGGCATGTCGCCGGGAGCAAGAGGCAGATGCCATAGGCTGCCTCCCGGCGGCACTCGCACCGTGCCCGACGCCGCCGGCACGGCCTGCCCCGTCGGATCGACCACATCCAGCCTCACAAAATGAGCTGCGGCTGACGGCGCCCCGTCCAGGCCCAGATGGAAGGTCACCAGGTCGCCCAAGGCCGCCTGCGCGGGACCGGACAAGGTCGGCGCCGGCAGCGGTGAAGCCGACAATGCCAGCAGCGCGGGTTCGATCGGCCCGAGTTGCAAGACGAGCCTGTCGGTGAGCGTCGCCGGTGCGCCGGTGCGCATGGATCGTACCCAGAGCCGCCCCGGCAGGCGCAATTCCACCGGCCGCTCGCCTTCTACCCCATCCTGACGCTGGATGCCGGCGATCATCATGCCGCCGCTGCGAAACAGTCGGATATCGAGGTCCGCCGCCGGTCGGCCGGTTGCGTCCAGCAGCGCCAGGGGCGGATGCACTCCTGCCTCTGCGAGCAGAGCCGCCATTTCCTCCGGTGGCACCTTTTCCGCCCGCAGGCTCTCTGGAAAGCGCAGGCGCCGGGTAGTAACGAGGTCCGCGAACGGCGCTGCATTCCGCCGGCGGCCGAGCGCATCTCGCTCACCGGGCGGCGCGTCGGCCAGGATGAGGCCACCCGCCTCGGCGAAGCCGCGCACCGCGGCGACTTCCTCATTCGACAGGGCGATGCTGTGCGGGAGCACGAGCAGCCGCGTGCCATCCCGCGTCAGTTCGCCTGCCGAGAGCACTTCCGGCGTGATCCAGCGCGGCTGCGCGCCAAGCCCTGCCAGGGCCCGTGCCGCCCGCCGCATCGCGCCGCGCCAGGGATTGTCGGCCCCCTCCGCTTCCGCATCGCGTCCTACCCAGGCATCGCCATCCGGGCGCCGGTCGAGCAGCCAGGTCATCCGGAAGCTGGCCTGCGAATAGAGGATCGCAACCTGCCCCGGCAGAGATTGAGCCTCCAGCAACTGCGCACCCAAGGCACCGGTCTGCTCGCGCCATATCGGGGCGAACAGTGCACCACGTGGGCCGGGCCGACCGTCCGGTCCGGCAACGCCGCCATCCTCATCCCAGATGATGGTCCCCCGCGCGCCCAGCAGCCATGCTTGCCAAAGGCGATGCTGCTCCGCTGCGTCGCCACCAAAGCAGGTGACCAGTACCCGCAAATCGGGATTCAACGAGCGCGCGATCTCGATGGCATTCCCGAGGCCGTAGATCTCCATCGCGTCAACGGCAGGCGCGAGTTGGCCATAGTCATAGCCGCCCCAGCCCGGCGCCTGCGCCCCCGCGAGGGCCGCCAAGGCTTCCGGGTCGCCGCGGTGGATGGCATTCGCACCCGCGCGTACGGCCCGGGCAAAGGCGACATCCATCCATGCCTTGAACTCCATCCAGGAGGGCACGGCAGCGTCGCTTCTGAGCGCGTCCCGGGTCAGGAAAGGGGTGACAGCATTCCAGGTCGGGAAGTCGGTTCCCCAGACCCGGTTGAGCGTGGCCAGGCTTCCGTGGCGTTCCTTCAGCCAGATCCGCATTCCTTCCAGCGAGGAAGGCGAGAGATCGAAGTCCCACGCCGCGGCGAGATCAGCGATGCCGCTCTCGTCGGCCAGATTGTGAAAGAGAGGACGGTAGAGGGCTTGCGAGCGTGCGACCTCCGCCAGCCTGGCCTCAATGGTCGCGAGCCAGGCGGGATCGGAGAGGCTGGGCTGACGGTGGAATACAGTCAGGTCGTCCGGATTCCGCTGCTGCCGGGCCTTGGTCTGGTCGAACAACCACGTCACGGGGCGGCCCGGCATCCATCGGTGATAGGGGGCGTAGAAATCGGTTGCCAGGTTTTCGGTGTACCAGCGCAGTCCGGCCGCCATCCTCCGTTCCGCACCGTCCCGGCCGTCCTGCGAGAGGGGATGCAGCAGCTTGGTCCCGGTGATCCCGAGCCTGTGCAGCCCGGACAGGCCGGCCGCGGGCCGATCCTGCCACAGGATGACCTGGTACTGCCTCCATCCTGGGGCGGGCCGGACGAAGAACCTGGCCTCGGCCTGCGTTTCCGCACCGGAACCGGCGGGCCTGAAGCGGGCCGTGATCTGGTTCGCAGGCATACGCGCGCGTCGCAGGTCGAGGCGGACCGCAATCTCCGCCTGCGGCTCTGCCAGCTTGATACGATGCCGTTCGACCAGCCGGCCCCCGGCCTCGGTCCAGTCCAATTGCAGCTCACCGGAGACCGGCGCACTGGGGCGCCAGAGAGCGATGACCGGACCGGTGGGATCGAGCGCCGTTGCAGGGAGTCGCACCTCATCCGCCAGAACCGGACCTGCCAGCAGAAGCCCTGCAGCGAGAAGCGCGACCCTCACGGCGGATTCAGCAGGCCAGCGTCTGACGCCAGAAGCACCGCCGCGATGGCATCCAGACACGGCCGTCCTAACGGCTTCACCGAGCATGGTCCGGACTTTCTGTTCGGGTATAGAGGGACGCGCCCATTATCCAGGAGCTGGGCAATGCCGGCGGTTGGGCCGGCCCGCCTTTTCCTCGCCGTTCCTGCGCCCCCCCGGAGGCCGGACCCGGCAAGCAATACGCGGTCATCAAAGCGGCAGCGGCGCCGCGAGATGGGGACCGTGCGGCGATCGCGCCGGAAGCGTGCTTCGACCGTGCGGTCGGGCCACAGAACAATCCGCCCCTCCAGGGAGTGTCGGCCAAGGACACCGTGATCACGCACACGCGCTGTCGGGTCGCGGCAAGGTCATCGCGTCAGGTCCCGCGCCGCTCGCACCGGGGTTTTGGGCTGCAAGATAGGCGATGGGCCAACCGGCACCGCAAGCTATCTGGTCGATACTCCAGACGGCGGCATCGTCGTCATCCAGAACAATCGGTCGGCGAATGGCCCGAAGGCGGGTAACCATTCGGCTGCGATCGCGATCGGCGCGGAAGGCGTGGACGGGCTGGCACCCGAAATCCGCGTGGAGGGCAATCAGCTCGGCGAGGATGGCGCCTGTGACGCCATCTTCGTCGTGAAGCTCACGGCAATGCCCGCGCTGCTTCGGGACAACCATTTTCGGGGACATGTCAGGCCGTTGCGAGGCGATGGAGAAGTGCTGCCATAGTTGAGCACGTTCGACTGCGCCTTCAATCCGGGGCTTCCCACACCTTGGCAGTAACTCCAACGAATTATGTCATGGTGGCTCGGACGCTGACCGATCCTGTTATGAGGATGCCTTGCGCTGAACGGAGCCGGCGATGATCGAGGACGACATTATCGACTTTCAAAACGATCGAATTAGAGCGCTCGAGATGGTCGTGGGGGTCATGGCGAAGGTGATCGACGCGACCGGCAACAACGTCTTGAACGAGCTAAGGGACGTGATCGACGGCCGATTGGACGATCTCGACGCTGCTGATCAGCTGCCAGGTTCTGCCGGCGGTGCGTCGCGCCGGTCCTTGCAGTTGGCCCGGGCGATTCTCGAAGAGGCGCCGCTCCTGTCGTATGCAGCGCCTCCGGCCAGATTCTAAGTTGCGCGCGGCGGGATACCGAGGCGTCTCGAGACAGCCTGCCATCAGCAACCCCGCAGGATTTCATAAGGCAGCTTAACCTGTGATATTTTAATGACGTGGGCTTATGAGCATGTTGGCTGCGCATGGTGTGGCGCCGAAGGGCATACATGAATACACCGGTCTTCTCCCTGCCGATCGAATGTGCGGATCGTGATTAGTGGAGTGCCCGCCAGATTGGCGCGAGCACCTTCCGCGGCGCGACCTTCGTGGTAGCCCAGAGGGTCAACATGGTGCCGATGATGGCTGGTAGCGTGACGGCGGGAAAATCCCGCACGATCACGGATGGTCCGCAGATGCCAACCGCGACTTCCCAGTAGTGAAAGAGAGCGTGTCCGCAAAGCCACAACGTGGGCGCTGTCCATAGGACTATACGGTAGCGAGGCAGCGCCGCACCCGTCAGGAACGACGTCCCGATGAACAGGAAGGTGAGCCCAATGTCGCGGACGAAATGCTGGTTGAACGGACCGGTAGTCGTGACGCCGGGGACTGCGAGGTACCATCCTTCCGGCGATGCAAGCATGAAAAGGCCGTTTGCCTCCGCTGCCACGCCGAGCGCCAACGCGATGCCAATCCAGAATGTCCTCGTCACTTGAAGGGAGGCAACAGGCAGCGAAGAGAAAATGCGTTTCACGGAGCCCTCCCTCAGTTGGCGGCGGCGGATCGGGCTCCCGCCTGCGAGCGGCGGAGCCATTCGTCCAAACCGATGCGGCCGAGCCGCACTTCACCAAGCGGCACGAGCGAGTGCTCCTCGACGCGGCCGCCGAAGTACCGGGCCTCGGGGTCGGACACGACCTCGCGCAAATCGCCCACCGCCTTGAGATAGCGGGCGACGATCTGGCTGAACGGCGCGCGGTCCGGGCCCGCAATCTCGACGATGCCATTTCGCGGCGCCTGGAGCGCCACGTCGGCCACGATGGGGGCAACATCCTCCGCAGCGATGGGTTGGAACAGGCCCGGCGAGATCCTCACGGTCTTTCCATGCGTGCCTTCATCGGCGATGCCACCGAGAAACTCCATGAACTGGGTGGAGCGGATGATCGTATACGGAATGCCAGAGGCCTCGATCAGTTTCTCCTGAGCGACCTTGGCGCGGAAATAGCCGTTGTCGGGCGTCCGATCGGTTCCAACGATGGAGAGCGCGACATGATGCCGGACGCTGCCGGCGGCGGTCTCCGCCGCGAGAAGGTTGCGGCCGGAGGTCTGGAAGAACTCCAGCACCGCCTGGTCTTCGAACGAGGGCGAATTGGCGAGGTCGATCACAACCTGCGTACCCACCATGACCTCTTTGAGGCCCTCGCCCGTGATGGTGTTGATGCCGGTATTGGGCGCGGCCGCGACGACATCGTGACCGCCCTGCTGCAGGATAGCCACGACCTTCGAGCCGATGCGGCCGGTGCCGCCGATTACTACAATCTTCATGATAATCTTCCTCTTGATCGCTTCTGGGAACGACTCCGCATGCGCCCTACTGCCTCGGCTCACTTGGGTGAAGCCGTGTCCTGCCGACCCGGCATCTGCGGGCGAGGCATCAGTGCGCTCTTTTCCGAAACACCGGTACTATCCCAACGGCTGCGTCCCGTTCGCCATTGGATGGAAGAACCTGACCCTTGGGACAGGTCGCCGACGATGATGTCGGCGCCGGGCACCTCGTCGCGGCTGCCCGAGATGACACGCCACATCACGCTGGATTGCTTGCGCCGCTGGCGGACCTAACCTGCAACTCGGCGGGCGCTCCACCCGCAGGCAGCGACGAAGCCCGACGTCATCGGCGCTCACCAGTCCGACATCCAGCGCTCCGATGGATCGAGAAGCGGCCACCGGTGGCAGAATGAGTCGCGACGAATTCGTCGGCTATTCGACGCCGCGCAACCTGAAGGCAGGAGCCTATACCGGGGTATCGCCCACCCTCTCCCTCGATCCAATCGACCCGCAAACACGCCTCGCCGTAGCTTCGTCGTTGCCGCGCGCAATGCGGCGTTTCAACAGGAGACAAACATGAACCTAGACATCACCTCGCACCCGGTTGGATCGGAGCCCGGGGAATTGGTTCCGTCGCGCTACGCGCTACGGGTCGGCGAACTTGACGTGCTGATCGTCAGCGACGGGGTGCTATTGCTGCCAACCGCGACGCTTGCCACCAATGCCGATCCGGCCGTTCGGGCGGCCTGGCTGGATGATATGTTCCTGCCCCCGGACACGTTCGACTGGCCGCTGAACGTGCTCGTGGTGCGTAGCGGCGCCCGGACCATACTCGTCGATTCTGGACTGGGGGACGAGTATCCGGACTTCCCCCGGGCCGGGCACCTGGCCCTGCGACTGGAGGCTGCCGGCATTGATCTCGGATCCGTAACCGATGTGGTGCTTACCCACATGCACATGGATCACGTTGGCGGTCTGCTCGTCGAGGGGGTGAAGGACCGGCTGCGTCCGGACCTGCGGGTCCATGTGGCGGCGGCCGAGGTCGAGTTCTGGGCGTCGCCGGATTTCTCCCACACCTCCATGCCGTCGCCGGTGCCGGCCGTGCTTCGGTCGGCCGCCACGCGGTTCCTGAACGAGTACCACGGCCAGCTGCAGCTGTTCGAGGAGGAGTACGAGGTGGCGCCGGGGGTGGTCGTCTGCCGTACCGGCGGCCATACCCCCGGGCACAGCGTGGTCCGGCTGGCGTCCGGCGGCGACCGGCTGACGTTCGCCGGCGACGCGATCTTTCCGGTCGGGTTCGACCACCCGGACTGGCACAACGGCTTCGAACACGACCCCGAGGAGTCGGCCCGCGTTCGGATCCGTCTTTTGCGGGAGTTGGCATCAACCGGTGAGACGCTGGTGGCCACTCACCTGCCGTTCCCGTCGGTTGGCCGGGTGGCGATCGCCGGCGACGTCTTTCGCTGGGTACCGGCCTTCTGGGACTACTGACCGCCTGTCGGGTTAGGGCCGAGCTAGGGCGCGTACTCATTGCATTTGATGAGTCACGCCCTAGATCGCGCCGCCCTCGCACATCGGCGGGGGCAGGTTTCTCTCGCTCGGATTATCTCGCCGATGTCACAACACCCGTAACCATCATCTGTTGTCCTGTACCGAGACTGTGCTCACGGGCCAATCGATTCCATTGGCCTTTCTGTCGAGGACGACATGCCAGGAAGGCTGAACCAGAAATGCGCACCGCCACCGGCGTGATTTGACGCCCTGATACAGCCTCCATGAGCCCTGACGATCGATTGGCAAATGGCGAGGCCGATTCCCACGCCTCCCACCTTCGTCGTAAAGAAACTTTCGAAGATTCGATTGAGATTGTCTTCGGCGATACCCGGACCACTGTCTCGGATCGAGAACAGGACGGCGCCGCCGTCGATAGCCTCGATCGAAACCCATATGCGACGCGCCGGTCGTCCAGGCTGCGAGACGGCTTGGATGCTGTTCACGAGCAGGTTCACGATCACTTGCTGGAGCTGGACACGGTCACCAAGCACCTGCGCAAGGGAGGGCGCGGTGTTGATCGACAGGGTAATTCGCTTGAATTCGATGTCATGGCGGACGAAGAACAGCGCCTCCTCCGCTACATCCCCCAGGTCGAGCGGCACTCGCTCCGGCGTCTCTCTCGCCGCCAGGCTCCGGATGCGCTGTATGATGTCGTTGGCGCGATGCGCGCTGGACACGATTCGCGTCGTCAGCTGCCTGATCTTGGCGATGTTGAAGTCATCTCGCGACAGCCACCTCAGGCTGGTCTCCGCGTTCGTAACGATGGCGGCGAGTGGCTGCTTGACCTCATGCGCAATCGAGGTCGCCAGCTCGCCCAGTGTCGAGATACGGGCCGCGTGAGCATGATCGGCCTCCAGACGCTGGAGCTGGGCCTCCGTGCGCAATCGCTCCGTGACATCAAGCATGGTGATGAACGTCGTGTCGAGTTGCTCGGGCGGTGTCGGATAGGTGACCGAGAACACTACGTCGCGGGCCTGGCCATCGAAGGTGAAGACCTTCGCCTGCTCGATGTAGTTTCGACGTCCCTCGAAGTGCGCCACCATGACCCGGTTCGCGAGCTTCGGCGTCGCGGCGAACAGATATCTGACCGGCTTGACGAGGTCCGCCGCATTGCGCCCGTGCAGGAGCGAGACCGCCTCGCGATTGACCTCCGTCACTCGAACGACATCCTTGGCGAGCTCGATCAGCTCCGGATGCGCTTCCAGAAAGCTCGAGATGTCGGTCACACCCTCGGATCTCAGCCGCTCGAATACTTCTCCTGCGGGGCGCGCGTCGACCTGCCATAGAGCCGTCGGCATGTGATGGATGAGCTTGCGATAGCGATCCTCGCTCGCGTGCAACTCCCAGGCAGAACGATCATCGCCTACGACGCCGTTCACCATGAGATATATCTTGTCAGCGCGGCTGCCATCCAACGATCGCCATGCGGCGACAGACGCCTCCTGCAGGGAGCCGCTGGCATTCAGGGCGCGTGTCTGCGTGATTCGCCAGGCCAACTGGGTGAGCACCGCGACAAGAAGTTCGGCCAGCACGTGACGACACTCCGTCGGCCAATAATTCAGGATCGGCCGTGCGATCATCGCTTCGCGATCGGCATTCCCTCCGAAGAGGCGGACGGCCTTCTCGTTTACGTTCACGATGCGCGATCGTGAAAGAAGCTGGTCAAGCCGGTCGGGATTCCGCTTCAGATGACCGATGACGTCGCCATCCGCGAGCGCCACGATCTGCTCGATCGACGCGCGTGCCTCCGACATATCGAGTTCCCAGCAAGCTGCAGTGGCGCGATAAGGCTCCGAACGTTCGGACATGCCGTCGCGGACTATCGCGAGCTGGTTGCCTCGCCCGTACTCGACGACGTCATGCGGCACGCCTGAGGCACCATACCGGACGGTCTGCCGGATCGATACGGTGAGAGGAAGCCCGGCCGCCGTACGCCGTTGCACAGGTCCCTGCCAGGTCCCCTCCTGCAGCAGCTGACGCCAATGCCCAGCATGGAGATCATGTCCAGCGAAGAGCTCATCCATCTGCTGGCCGATCGTCGCCAATGCCGGCCAACCGTAAAGCGCTTCCGCTGCCGGATTCCAGTAACGGATGACGCCTTCGGCATCGCACACGATCACGCTCTCGGACGCGAGGTCGGCCAACCTCATGTCGGTAGCACCTTCGCCGCTCTCCCTGGAAGGGCGGCCCTTCTCGAGTTGATGGGGAAGCTCCTGCTTGTGGAACATGCCGTCAACCTCTGCTGGCGATCACGGAATCCCGCAATCACAATCGTCTGGTAAACTTGCTCACATATCCGGCCAGGAGGACGGCAAGGCCCATGCTTTCCTATTGCATGCGCGCCAGCGCGGCTTTCAGGTAGCGGATCAGGCGTTCGTCGCTCACGGGCTTGATCAGGTACGCGAACGCCCCACTCTCGACGACCTGCTTGCGGCTCTCGGGCTCCGTGGAGGAGGTTACGACGATGACCGGGAGCGAAGAGTTGCGCGCCTTGAGTTCCCGGAGCAGCTCCAGTCCACTCATGCCCGGCATGCGCAGATCGGTCACCAGGCAATCGAAGATCCCAGGCGCATAACTCGCCAGAAACGCTTCCGCACGCTCGAAGGTACGACAGTTCATCGCGATCACCTCGAGCAGTTCGGACAGGGCATGGCGCATTGCTTCGTCATCGTCGACGACTGCGATCAGAGGCGGAGAGAGCAATCCGATGGTCCTTGCTGTCATGGCTCAGCCGAGCCGATTTCGATGTCTCGGGCCGCCACTACCGCCTGTAGTCGGGGGCCAACGTCTCCCAGGCCCGGACAAGTTCGCCGACCGACGCGGCCTGCATCTTCCGCATGACGTTGCCGCGGTGAAGCTTCACCGTGATCTGGCTGATGCCGAGGTCGAAGGCGATCTGCTTGTTCAAGCGTCCGCGGGCTACCTCGCGCATCACCTGGCGTTCGCGCGGGGTCAGCGTCGCAAAGCGGTCGGCGTGCACTTTGGCGATTCTGGCCAATGCCCGCTGCGCAACATCTCTTTCGATCCCTATCCTGACGGCATCGAGCAGCGCCTGATCCCGCACCGGTTTGGTGAGGAAGTCGACCGCCCCCGCTTTCATCGCCTGGACGCTCATGGGAACATCGCCATGACCGGTGATGAAGACAATGGGCTTTGCGTTCCCGCTCGCCGCGAGATAGTGCTGGAAATCGAGCCCGCTCGAGCCGGGCATCCGTACATCCAGGACGAGGCACCCCGGCCTGTCGGGCAGAGCCGCTTCGAGGAACTCCCGCGCCGAGCCAAAGCACGCCACGTCCAGGTCGACCGACTGCATCAGCTCGCTGAGCGCCAGGCGGACCTCCTCGTCGTCGTCGACAAGGAGAATCAGAGGAGACTCCTGCTCCAGGGATTTTGATTTCCTGACGGGCCTCGCAACGCTGGCGAGCGGCAGGCGGGAGCCGTGGCTTTCAATGTATGTTCCCGGATAGTCGAGCATGGTACGCCCCCATGGACCTTGAGGCCGCCGTTGCGGCTTCGTGAGCGAGCTGAATGACGCCGACCCTATGACGGCAAGCTGCAAGGGTCGCTGTTGGGGTTCCTAAATCTTGCTAAGCGGGCCCGCGCTATCCGTTGGATGATGCAGCGGCGTTTGCCGTCGGTTCACTGTTCGGCGACGCCAATCAAGCGCAGGCCGTGATACATGCGCTCGTGACAGGCAAGGTACGTACGATTGTCCGAGAAGACCTGCGCGCGCAGGTGATCGATCGTGAGCTGGAAGCCTCCCATCGCGTCGCACCATGATTGGAGCGTCCGCCTTCCTTCGGCAACCCGACCATCATGCGCAAGGGAGCTTGCGAGGAAGACGACAGGGTAAACCAGGCTGGGACAAAGATCTGCGCCCTGCACAAAACAGGGGATCGCGAATTCGTCGCGCTCGTGCCAGAAATGATATTGCCCCAGGAAGTGATGCCAGAGGCCGACACCGCGATCGCGGGGGCTAAGGGCGATCGCATGTTCGAGCGGTGCTCGCATTTCCTCGAGCCGGCCCATCAGGAACTGGACATGTCCCGAATAGGCAAGCGATTCGGCGTCACATTGATCGAGTGACAAGGCCCGCTCGAAGGCGGTAAGCGCCGAATCGAAACGGTGCTGCCTGAGCCTCACATAGCCACGACAGAACCACGCTCGCGGCCAGTCCGGTGCGCGCGCGACCGCTCGCGTCGCCAGTTCGTCGGCCTGCAGCACTTCGGCGTGCATCGCCATGTTCGACAATGATGCACGACGGTCCGTGGTCGCCCGGATGTTCCCGGCGACGATCGCATAGGCCAGCCCGGCCAAGGCCGACGCATTCAGTGGGTCGGCGAGGAGCGCGCGATCGAACCATTGTCGTGCCTCGGCGACATCCTGGGAGAACAGCAGCCCGCGACTGAGGGCGCTCCAGCCGCGCAAGGCGCACTGTTGTGCGCCGGCCGTGGACGACGGCTCTTCGGCAGACCCTCGGGCCGATTCGCGGTCCAAGAGTTCCGTGATCACCGCGCTTGTCAGGCGGCTCGATATCTCGCTTTCCAGTGAGCTCAGCCCGATGTGCCGGTGCTCGAATCGATCCGCCCAGAGAGTCGTTCTGCTGGAGGCGTCGTCGATCATGGCGATGACCTGGGCGTCACCATCCTTCACCCGAATTGAAGTGCGCAGGAGGTAGCGCGTCCCGGTCTCTTGCGGCACAGGCTGGCTTGCGACAGTTCCCGAGCCGTCGATCGGTGCGCCACTCACCAGCACGCCAGGTATCCGCGACAGGTGCACCATGAGATGATGCCGGATCTCCGCCGCCAGCCATCGAGACTGCTCGTTCCCCATGCTTTGGACAGGCAGGATCAGGATGGAGATGCCATGCGAGTCCGATCCGCCTTCGGTTCGGGCGAGCGACTCGGCCGGCAAACTGTCGGCCTCGACCCTGGCGACCTCCACGGGGGTGACGAAGCGGTATCCCCGACCATGCTCGGTCCAGATGTGACTGTCGGTGTCTCCACCATCACGAAGCGCGCGGCGAAGAGCGGCCATGTGGACGGTCAGGTTGTTCTCGGCGACAACTCGGTGGCCCCAGGCTGCCTGCAGGAGATCGTCCTTTGTCACGAGCTCCCCGGCCCGCTGCAGGAGCAGTGACAGAAGCGCTGTCGCGCGGGAGTTGAGAAGCACCAACTCGCCTCTTTTTTCAAGGCGACGGCTAAGCGTCTGAAAGACGAAAGGGCCGAAGGCGAAACTCGAAGGTGGCTCCATGAACTCGATCCACTCAGGAGATGCGGGCAAAATTATCGCAGGATTCCTGGGCACGCTATTGGAATTCCCCGCGCCTGGCCGCATGAGAGCGGCGGTTCCGGCATGGAGGGTATCGTCATCTATGAGCGGCCGACAGGGGATGCAGCGCATGGCACGCCCCGCGGCGGAAACGGGACACGAGAACGACGCTTTTGGCGAGCGTGGTGGAAACAGCGGCTCTGGCGAGAAGTTCATAAACCGCATCTGCGCGAGGCTTCCGCCCGTCGCGCAGGGCGGTTGAAGGTCGGCGACGTCGCCCGGCGCCCGTATCGCCCAAGGCGTCGATACGAGAATTTTCGCAAGGGTGTCGATCGGCTCCATGGTGACACCAGCAGCGCGCCAAGTCGCTAGCCTGCCCGGGTCGGTGAACTGCATGCAGACGCGTCAGATTTCCGATGCCGAACACAAGCCGTACCGGCCCGACAGGTCGAGACGTAACCGCGCCAGATCAGGATCATTGGACCGCGCGCATCCTGCGCGCTCATACGCGCCTCTGAAGGCGCTCGATCATGAGCGCGCAGGATGCGCGCGGTCCAATGACGATGGTGACGGATGGCGACACGTCTTGTCGGTCGGAGGCACGGTCTCGCTAGAGCGACATATAGATCCCTCGCTGCATACGCACTTCGTGGACTGACGCGGTTATTTTGTCACCCGTTCTACGAGGCCATGTATCGATCGAGCTTGGGCACCGACTGGATGAGCCGCCGCGTATAGTCGTGCTCGGGCCGCTCCAGCACCACGTCCGAGGGACCGCTTTCCACGATCAGGCCGCGATGCATCACGGCCACGCGGTCCGAAAAGGCACGCGCGACCGAGATGTCGTGGGTGATCATCAGGAAGGCGACGCCATCCTTCCTGAGCTCCGAAAGGAGATTGAGCATCTGCCCGCGAATCGAGACATCGGCCCCCGACAGCGGCTCGTCGGCGACGATGAGCTTGGGCGATATCGCCGCGGCGCGCGCCACCGCCAGGCGCTGCTTCTGGCCACCGCTCAGCTCATGAGGATAGCGCGCGAGAATCGTCTCGGCAGGCCTCAGCCCCACGCGATTGAGGAGGTCGATGCTGCGGGCCCGGCGCTGCTCTTGCGGTGCGAGCCTCAGCGCTTGCGCCAGCGCCTCGCCGACGCTGCGGCGCGGATTGAAGGACTGGCCGGGATCCTGGAAGATCGGCTGCATCACGACACGTGCCTCGGCAAGCACCGCCGGCTTCATCTCCGCGAGACAGCGACCTTCGAGGAAGACCCTGCCACTGTCGGGAGCCATCAGGCCCAGAGCAATACGAGCCACGGTCGACTTGCCCGATCCGCTCTCCCCGACCAGCGCCACCGATTCGCCGGGATCGACGTGGAGATCGGCGCTGACCACGGCCCTGACGTGCTCGCCGCCACGATGGAAGGTCTTGGCGATTGCACTCAGACGCAAAAGCGGCTCGCTCATGCCGTTTTACCTTCCAGCAGCCAGCAGCGCGCCTCGTGGCCCGTCCCTCCGGCGGCAAACGCCGGCGGCATGTCGGAGCGGCACCGCGGCATCACCTGCGGGCAGCGCGGCGCGAACGGGCAACCGGTTCCACCACCGCTGCCCACCTCGCCTTCGATGGTCATGAACAGCCCCTGCTCGTTGCGCATCACGCGACCCGCGGCGAGCAGAGCCGAGGCATATGGATGGCCCGGCCGGACGAAGGTATCGGCAGTCGAACCCCATTCCACCGTACGCCCCGAATACATGATGACCACCCGATCGCAAGCATCGGCGACGACACCGAGATCGTGGCTGATCAGCAAAAGCGCCATGCCGAGCTTGCCGCGAAGCTCGCGCAACAACGCCAGGATTTCGGCCTGCGTCGTGACGTCGAGCGCCGTCGTGGGCTCGTCGGCTATCAGCATGGCCGGCCGGCAGCCGAGCGCGATGGCGAGAAGCGCGCGCTGGCGCATGCCGCCCGAGAGCTCGTGCGGATAGGCACCCGCGACCGCCGCGGGCAGGCGCACCAGGCCCAGCAGCTCCTCGATGCGCTTGGCGAGGTCGGCGCCGGGGTCGTGCCGACGCACGCTCTCGCCGATCTGTTTGCCGATCCGCATCACCGGATTGAGGCTGCTGAGCGGATCCTGGAACACCATGGCCATGGGTTGGCCGCGAAGCTTCTCCCATTCGCGGCGCGACAGGCGGGTCACGTCCCGGCCGGCAATCGAGATGGTGCCGCCGGCGATGCGGCCGACATTGCGCGGCAGCAGGCCGAGCAACGCACGGGCCAGCGAGGACTTGCCGCTGCCGGACTCGCCCACCAGCCCGACCGCCTCGCCTTCGCCGACGGCGAGCGTCGCCTCCTGGACGGCGACGGTGCTCCCGCGCGGGCCGTCGTAGACCAGGCGCAGGCGATCAACGATGAGAAGGCTCATGGTTTGGCAGTCGGATCCAGCGCGGCCGCCAATGCGTCGCCGCCGAGGTTGAAGGAGAGCACGGCGATGACGATGGTGAGCCCGGGAAAGACCGAAAGCCACCAGGCCTGGAACAGATAGCGCTGGCCGGCATTGAGCATGCGGCCCCAGCTGACGACGTCGGGGTTGCTGAGGCCCAGAAAGGCAAGGGAAGCCTCGAGCAGAATCGCCGTGCCGACGATGATCGCCCCGACGGCCAGCACAGGCGCCAGCGCGTTGGGCAGGATCTCGCCGAGAAGGATGCGGCGCTCGGAAATCCCCAGGCAGCGCACGGCCTCGACATAGTCGAGCTGGCGCAGCCGGATCACCTCGCCCCGCATGACGCGCGCCGGCTGGGGCCAGGAGAGAGCCGCGATCACGGCGATCACCTGCCATTCGGCCGGTCCGGACAGGGCAGAGAGCACCGCCGCGAGGATGAAGGCCGGGATGACCTGGAACATCTCCGTCAGCCGCATGAACGCCCCGTCGATCCAGCCGCCGCGAGCACCTGCAATCGCGCCCACGGCGATTCCGATCAGCAGCGCGGCCGCCGCCGACAGGATGCCGACCGGCAGCGAAACGCGGATCCCGTGGATGAGGCTCGCCAGCACGTCGCGTCCGAGATCGTCGGTCCCCAGCCAATGCCCGGGGCCAGGGGCTTGCAGCACATCTTGCCCGAGTTCGTTGGGATCGCCCGGCGCCAGGATCGGTGCCATCAGGCCGACCAGCGCCAACGCCAGCACGATGAAGATGCTGACGAGCCCGATCGGCTGGGCACGAAGTTGACGCCACACCTTACGCATTGGCGACTACCCGGACGCGGCGCCGATGAAGGCGTGGATCGACCAGCCAGTAGACCATGTCGGTCAGGATGTTGGCGACGACCACGGCGGTCGCGCTGAACAGGAAGATGCCCTGGAGCACGGGATAGTCGCGCATGGCGATCGAGGAGACGAACAGGCTGCCCAGCCCCGGCCAGGCGAACACGGTCTCGGTCAGGATCGCGCCCGTCAGCGAGCTGCCGAAGCTGTAGCCGACGACGGTCACGACGGGGATCAGCGCGTTCGGCAGGATATGCCGCCACAGCACGCGCCGGTGGGTGAGGCCCTTGGCCATGGCCGTCAGCACGAAGTCGCGGTTCAGCATCTCGAGAACCGCAGCGCGCGCGACGCGTGCCACCACCGCGACATAGTAGATCGTGATGCACGTCATCGGCATGACGAGATGCCAGAGGAAGTCGGCCACCGCCTGCCACCCGGTCGGCGTATCGCGGAGCGTGATCATGCCGCTTGCCGGCATCCATTGAAGCTGCACGGCGAAAGCCATCACCAGCAACTGGGCCAGCCAGAAGATGGGTACCGAATGGCCGAGCAGGCTCAGGCCGGTAATCGTGGCGTCGGTCGCCGAGCCGGCGCGCGGCGCGGCGGCGAGCCCCATGATCACGCCCAGCACGGAAGCCGCGACCAGGGCCGGCACCATCAGCAGCAGGGTGATGCGGGCGCGGGACAATATGAGATCGAGCACCGGCATCCGGTTGGCGAAGGAGAAGCCCAGATTGCCCTGCGCGAGATTGACGAGGTAGCGCCAGAGCTGCGTCATGATCGGTTCATCGAGGCCGAACTCGGCGCGAATGCGCGCCACATATTCGGGCGGCGCCGGAAAGTCGCCGATGAGGGCTGTCACCGGATCGCCGCGCACCAGGTGCAGCAGCATGAAGCTGAGCACCGCGATGACGAGAACGATAGGGACAGCCCACAACAGCCGCGTCAGCAGGAATCGGAGCATCGACTACTTCTGCATCCAGATTTCGTCCCACCACGGATAGTGCGCCGCCAGGAAGAGGTTCCGCGCATTGACCCTTCCGACGGTGATCTGCGCCTGCTCGTGAAGGGTCAGCACCGGCAGTTCCTTCGCCAGCACTTCCTGGACCTTGAAGTACGCCTTCGCGCGTTCCGCCTGGTTGGCACCGTCGCGGCCCTGGGCGAACAGCGCATCGACCTCAGGGTTGGAGTAGCGCGAGCCGTTCACGAACACCGCCCCCTTGCGGATGGAGTCGGTCGTGTAGAGGCGCGACACGCCCAGCGCCACGTCGCCGCCGGTCGAGTAGTTGGCCACGGCGGCGTCGAAGTCGTAGTCGACGAACACCTTGGTGGAGAACAGGTTGCCTTCGGTTCCCTGCAGCACGACCTTGATGCCGACCGCCTGCCAGTTGCGCTGGAGGACCTGGGCGGCCTGCACGTCATCGGCGCGGTTGGCCGAGAAGGCGAGCCTCATCGTGAAGCGGGTGCCGTCGGGCCCGGGCTTGAGGCCGGCATCGTCGAGCATCTTCTTCGCCCGGGCCGGATCGTAGGCATACATCTTGGTGTAGTCGACCGCGGGATTGTGTGCCCACGACAGCCGGCTGTCGACGATGCTCGTCGCCATCTTGCCGAGGCCGAGATAGACGTTCTTGAACATGTAGTCCTTGTCGATCGCGACCATCAGGGCCTGCCGCACTTCCCGCTTGTCGAGCGGCGTGTTCTTCACGTTCAGGATGACGAGATCGTCGGCGCCGTAGCCCACGTTCTTCATCTGGATGCGCTTGTCGTTCACGAGCGTCTTATGGTGCGACAGCGGGAAATACAGCTCGTAGATCATGTCGATCTCGCCGGCCTGCAGCGCCAGCACGCGGGCCGCCGAGTCCGGGATAGTCTTCAGGATCACCTTGTCGAGATACGGCTTGCCGGGACGGCGATAGGTCGGATTGCGCACGAGCGTCACGTGATCGCCATGCACCCACTCGGCGAAGCGGAAGGGACCGCTGCCCATCGGCTTGGTCGTGAGTGCCGGGTTCTTGAGGATATCCGTACCCTCGAAGACGTGCTTGGGCATGATGCCCGCGTTCTGCTCGCACACCAGCGAGAACAGGAACGGCCCGAACGGCTGCTTGAGGTGGAAGACCACGGTACGCGGGTCGGACGTATCGATCGTGTCGATCATCTTGCCCGCGGGAATGAACTTCGGTCCGTACTTGGCGCTGATGTTGGTCAGCGACCACGCGACGTCCTCCGATGTCACCGGCTTGCCGTCCTCCCACTTCGCATCATCGAGATGCATCGTGTAGGTCTTGCCGTCGGGCGAGACTTCCCACGACTTGGCCAATCCCGGCTCGAGCTTGAAATCGGGTCCGAAGCGCAGCAGCCCCTCGTACACCATGCAGCCGACCATGGCGTCGCCGATATTGAAGCTGAAATTGTTCGAGAGCACGCGCGGGTCGTCGGCATTGCCGACGATCAGCGTGCCGCCCTTCTTCGGGGTGTCGGCCGCGTGCACGGGTACCGCCAGCAGGAGTGCAAGCGGTGCGATAAGCCATCGAAGCATAGACATGAGCATCCCATCAGGTTCGGGTTGAAGGCCGGCCCAAAGGACGCAGCAGGCCAAGGTGGTCACGCAGTGTCGGGCCGGAGTAGTCCCGACGGAACACGCCGCGCCGCTGCAGGGCGGGAACGACGTGATCGACGAACAGCGCGAGTTCTCCGGGAAAGAACGGCGGCAGGATGTTGAAGCCGTCGCTCGCGCCTTCGTGCAACCACTGTGCCATGTGATCGGCAAGCTGGTCGGGAGTGCCGACGAAGGACTGATGGACACGGCTGCGCACCATGATGCGCGCGGCATCGCGAATGGTCATCGGCGCGCGCTCGGCGCGAACCATCAGGCTGACGGCGTTTTCGCCGAGCGTAGGATTGTTGGCGCGGATGTCCCTGGTCGGCAGCAGCGCATCGAGGGAATGATCGTAGAGCCGGAAGCCCGTCATCTCCGACAGCATCCACACCCCGACCGACGGATGCGCGAGCTCCGCGAAGTCCGCCTCGCGCCGCTTCGCCGCCTCTTCCGTGTCTCCCAGGATCGGCGACAGGCCCGGCATGATCTTGACGCCATCGGGCGAGCGGCCGCGCTTGGCCATGCGGGCGTGGATGTCGGCCCGGAAGGCCTGGGCATCGGACAGCTTGCCCTGGGCGGTGAAGATCGCTTCGCCGACCCGGGCGGCGAAGTCGCGGCCGGGCGGGCTGCCGCCGGCCTGCACCAGGACCGGCCATCCCTGCGGCGGCCGCGGCATGCCGAGCGGCCCGTCGACCGAGAAGAAGCTGCTGCGATAGCCGGGGGCATGGATGCGCGCGGTATCGCGCGGCCCCGCGCCATCCTCCCAGCTGTCCCAGAGCGATTTCACGGCATCGACGAACGACGCGGCCCGCTCGTAGCGCAGCGACTTCTCCATCGCCGCGGTGCGGCTGAAATTGAGAGCCGCCCTGTCGTCCAGGGTGGTGACGATGTTCCAGCCGGCACGGCCGCCGCTCAGGTGATCGAGGGTCGCGAACTTGGCGGCGATCGACGCCGGCTCGTTGTAGGTCGTCGAAAGCGTCGCCACCAGGCCGAGATGCCTGGTCGCCGAGCCCACGGCCGAAACGATCGAGACCGGATCGAGGTTGTTGATCGCGATCTCGCCGACCACGCGGCCTTCGCGTTCGCGCGCATTGAGCGCGTCGCCGACAAAAAACAGGTCGAACTTGCCACGCTCCGCGAGCTGCCCGCATTCGATGTAATAGTCGAGCGCGGTGATGCGTTCGGACTGCATCTGGGGGTGGCGCCAGGCGGCGATATGGTGTCCGCCCGGATAGATGAACAGACCGAGATGAAGCTGGCGGGTCATGCTGCGAACTGGCTCCGGGGGCGCGGCAGGTGAAGGTTCTCGCGCAGGGTACGGCCCTGGTAGGTCGCGGGGCGCAAGCCGGCAGCCCTCAGCTTCGGCACCGCCTGGTCGACGAGAAGATGCAGGTCGGTCGGCAGGACAGCCGGCCAGAGATCGACGCCGTCGCAGAGCTTCGAGAGCTCGGCGAGACGCGCGACCAACCCGTCCGGCGTGCCGGCAAAGGACGAGCCCTCGAGCGGGCTGCCCAGCTCCTGGCCGCGCGTCCTGGCCTCGGCCTCGGTCGGCGCCAGCAGCACCGCAAGCCGAACCAGCAGGCGAACGCGGTCGCCGAGGCTGCGCCGTATGCCGCCGAGCTCGGACGCATCGGACGTCGGCACGATCAGCACGTCGGCGGATTCGCGTGCCAGCGCCACGCCCTCGGGGCTGCCGCCGCGCTGGAACACCGGCGGGTTGCCCTGGAGCGGCCGTGGCGCGTTGAGCGGTCCGCGCACGCTGAAATACGTGCCCGAATGGTTGATCGGATGGATCAGGTCGGGATTGGAGAAGCGTCCGCTGGGCTTGTCCTGGACGATGGCTTCGTCCTCCCAGCTGTCCCACAGCTTGCGCACGACGGCGATGCTCTCCGCCGCGCGGGCGCGGGCAGTTACCGGGTCGCGCGCCGGTACATGGCCGAAGTCCGTCGGACGTCCCGTTCCCATCGTCGCGATCCAGGCGCTGCGGCCGGCGGTGAGCCGATCGATCGCGGCGAAGGAACGCGCGATGTTGAACGGCTCGGCGTGGTCGAGCGCGATCGCGGCGCCGAGCCCGACGTGGTTGCTCGCCGATGCGAGCGCGGCGATGAGCGGCACCGGATCGAGGACGAACGGGCCGGCCGGCCCCCAGGCACCGTCGAGCAGGATGGCGTCGAGGCCACCGCGCTCGGCAGCCCGGGCGAGCTCGCGGAACCAGGCGAGAGACGGCGCATCGGGCGCCGAGCTGAAGCGCCACGCTTCGGGGTGCGCGCCGCACCCCGGGACGGAGACTGTGAGAATCATGAGATCTATACCGTGTGCGGATTTGCAGGGCGCGCGAGACCGAGATGGTCGCGCAGCGTCGGACCGGAATATTCGGTGCGGAACAGCCCGCGCCGCTGCAGCTCGGGCACGACCTTGTCGACGAAGTCCTTCAGACCGGACGGCAAGGTCGCGAACTGCATCATGAAGCCGTCCGCGGCCCCCACCGTGAACCACTCTTCCATCACGTCGGCGATCTGCTTGGGTGTCCCCTTGATCGTCTTGCGGCCGCGCTCGTAGCGCAGATAGAGCTGCCGGAGGGTCGGGTTCTCCTCGTTGATGATCTTCATGATGCCGTCGAAGAACGCCTTGTGCATGTTGGCGCTCTTGGGAAGCCTGTCCTTCGGGATCGGCTCGTCGAGCGGCAGGTCGGACAGGTCGGCCTCGAGGTCCGTGCCCAGGCGGAAGCGCCCGACATCGGGATGGACCAGCTCCTGCAGCGCGCGATGCTTGTCCTCGGCCTCCTGCTGGCTCTCCCCGATCACCACCGGCAGGCCGGCCAGGATCTTGAGCTGGCCGGGATCGCGGCCGTACTTGGCGAGACGGCTCTTCAGCGCGTCGTATCCCTTCTTCGCTTCCATCGGCGCGGAAGACGCCGCGAACACGATTTCCGCCGTGCGCGCCGCCAGTTCGAGCCCGGTGTCGGAGGCGCCGGCCTGGATGATCACCGGATGGCCCTGCGGCGAGCGGGCGATGTTGAGCGCACCGTCGACCTTGAAGAACTTGCCGTCATGGACCACGTGATGCTGGCGCTTCGGATCGAAATAGAGGCCGGACTCGCGATCGCGCACGAAGGCGTCGTCGTCCCACGAATCCCAGAGCTCCTTCACGACGTCGACGAACTCGGCCGCCTTCTCGTAGCGCAGCGCATGCGGCGGCAGCGTGGTGTGGCCGAAGTTCCGGGCTGCATAATCGT